>ERZ1027259.1-NODE-1-length-305865-cov-10.139312_pt1 | contig 305865 bp, 277 predicted proteins | sample MGYA00519260_ERZ1027259 | MGnify/ENA primary metagenome ERZ1027259 (study PRJEB26926, sample SAMN06164549) | human gut metagenome | biome: ENVO:00009003; feature: ENVO:2100002; material: ENVO:00002003 | host: Homo sapiens | place: USA | collected 2012 ...
AAGGGTTTACAAAAGGGAAAAACAGCGGATTGTTTTTCCCTTTTGATTAAACATAGAAAGTTTTATGAAGAAATCCAAGAAACAGCACGTTTTCTGAAAACCAAGAAGCAGTATGCTTCAAAAAAGAAGGGAAACAGCCCTTTGATTCATGAAACATAGAAAGTTTTATCAAGAAATCCAAGAAGCAGTATGCTTCATTCAATAAAAAAAGAAACGGCACGTTGCAAAAAAGAAGGAGGAAACCACCGAAAGGGTTTCCTCCTTTTTATATCATATTTTTCTGTAAAAAATATAAAATTTCTAAAAAGCATGCCGCCGCTAAAAATTACGGCTTTTACACGCCGGACCGCGGCGTTTTGTTTCTCAGGTTCTGAAAAAAATTCCTGAGGACAGCGGCGCATTCTTCCTCCAGCACGCCGCCCGTAAGCTGCGGCCTGTGGTTGTAGGGAAGCTCGAACAGGTTCGCGACAGACCCGCACGAACCTGCCTTTGGGTCCTGCGCGCCGTACACCACGCGCCTGATACGCGCGTTGATAATCGCGCCCGCGCACATAGGGCACGGCTCGAGCGTAACATAAAGCTCACACTGCCACAGCCGCCAGCCGCCGAGCGTCCGGCACGCACTGTCGATTGCCTCAAGCTCCGCATGGCACAACGCGTTTTTATCCGTTTCCCTGCGGTTATACCCGCGCGACACAATGATACCGTCCTTTACGATTACCGCGCCGACCGGTACCTCGCCGTTTTCGGCGGAAGCCTGCGCGCACAAAAGGGCTTCCCTCATAAACCGCTCGTCGCCGTTCATGATACCATCATCCAAGTCATCGCCGCTTCGCCTACCAGCAGGACAACCGCAATAATGACGCCGGGCGTCACAAAAAAGGTTTTAAGCCTCTCCTTCAGCGTCAGGGAGGAATCCGGTTTTTCTATGTGGAACAAGCCCTTGTCCTTCCTCGACAGGAAGAAAAGGCCCAGCAGCGCAAGCAGCAGGGTTGTGCCCATTACGAGAATATAAAAAATATTTCCTATAAGCGTGCCGAACTGCGTCGTCACGATATCGCCGATAACGGAATAGAAATTGTTTGCAAAATGCAGCAGCATCGCCGGGATAATCGAACCGGTATACATAACGAGGAAAGCAAGCGCGAGCCCGCCGATAAACGCAAACGGTATCTGTATGATGTTGCCGTGCATCAGGCCAAACAGAAGAGAAGAAATCAATATTGCAAAGCCGTCGCCGTATTTGCGCAGCACGCCGAACAGCACGCCGCGGAATAAAAATTCCTCAACGAAGGCCGGTACGCACGCGACGGATATCACATACAAAATGTTTGCGGAAAGGGAGCCGTCAGTCGCGACCGACAGGCTGGACTGGTCGTACGGCAAACCGATTGCCTCAAGGTTTTGCAGCAGTATTTCCACCGCGAAATTAGAGAACATAAAGACCGCAAGCCCCGCGGGGAGCAGGGCGAGAATCCGTTTTACGCTTACCCTGCTGCGGAAATGAATCAAATCGTCCAGGTGCGTGTGCTCCGTTTTACATAAAATCAGCGCAGGAATACACATGCCGAGGATAGAGACGATTCCCTGCATCGCGAAATACATTGACGGGTCATATTCGCCCGCACCGCCGGCGCCGTACGTGACTCCGCCGCCGAAAATGAGAAAAAAGCTGAGTAGGGTCGCAATAAAATTAAACGCCACAAGCACAATAATCAGCGAGACGCCGGAATGGTTCGACAGGGCACGCAGTGCCTTTTTTTCCTGTTCCCTTTTCAAATAATCGCTGTTATAGGCCGGATAGTAAAAGGCGTTACCGTACGGATACGGCGGCATATACATCTAATCACATCCACATACAAATTAAAGTTTAAAATATTATATCATCGAGCAGGCGCAATTACAACAAAAAAACAATTCTGTGGCAAGCTTTCACGTCCTGTTCACAACTTCATATTTCGTAGTTAGTAGGTATACGTGTTGTTGACAAAGACCAATTTCAGCGTTATATTTATAATAAGAAATGGATAAATAATCCATATTTATCACGGATAGGAGGGTTTTTATGAGGCGGTCAGGAAAATTGGTCAGCGCCCTATTGTTTTTTTTGCTGCTCACGGGAATTACGGCCTTTCCCGCAAGCGCGCAGGAAACAAAACCAGATATGAAGAGACTGAGTAAGGTTTTTGGTGATTATCTGGACGAAAAAGGGATTTATCCGCTGGGCGGCGAGCTGTTGATTAATTATATGGCATGTTCAAATGGCTGGTCTGTCTTTTATGGTAACCGGGGAGGATCAGACGCGATGATGCAGTCTGATAGGGTCGGAAATTATATCTTCTATTCTTTCGGCTGGAACTATCCGTATAATATTGGAATCTACGCGGAAAAAGACGGGACGGTTTATACGCTCAAGGAAGCGTATGAAGCTGGGGAAATCGATATTAACGCGATTGCGGCATCTGAAAACCTGAAAGCTCTTGTTTTTAAACCTGGCGACGTAGACATGGATGGAACCGTAGCCTTAAAAGATGTGCTGTTCGTTCAAAAGGTATTAGCAAAGGCAGAAGAAATGAGCCGGTATTTCAGCAGCTTTAGCTTTTGTGATTATGATGGGAATGGGGTGATTGAGATCAGCGATGTTTTGGGCATGCAGAAAGAAATTGCAAAGATGCCAAAGTAAGAAGTGATGGTCAGAAAAGGATGAGAATCAGGAGGGAAATGCGGATGAAAAAAACTATTAGTTTAATTCTTGCTGTTATGCTTTGCTCTGCTCCGGTCGGCATAAATGCTGTAGCTGAGCAAAAAGATACAGTGCCCCCTAAAGACAAAATATCCAATTCACTGTATCAGGAATTTACCGAGCTGGAACAAAGCGGCGTAAATATGCAGACGGAAAAGATTCCAGTTTGGATATGGTATCAGGACATCGACCAAAAACAGGTCGATAAACAAGTTGAAAAGCAAACTGGGCTTACAGAAGATAATATTGCGGTGGATTTTGAGATGCCAGGAATTACCCTGTTGTCCAATTTACAAAACGAAATCCCTGACAGCCAGGAAAATATGAAAGCTTATCTGGAGCGCACTGCTGTTGTAAGAGAGCTGGAGAAACAGAAAACGGAATTATATATTTCAAAACGTCGAGATATATCCAGAAATAAATATAATAATATGTCCTCGGATTTATTAAATAAAATACAAGCTGGGAACATCAGGTTTAAAAGCAATTATGCTCCTGCGATTATAGTGGAAATGTCTAAAAAAGAGGTTGCCGCTGCAGCGCAATTAAAAGAAATTGAGAGGATCGCATTATATACAGAAAGAGATTTTATAGATGACGACCTGTCCTCTGTTAATAAATCCACCGGAGCAGAAAAAGTGCGGAACACGACAGGATTAACCGGAAAAGGCGTAAAAGTTGGCCAAATTGAAAATGGCGTGCCGGGAACACATACCGAGCTTAATCCGGAGAAAATACATACTGTCGACAGTACCGGTAAAACATTTCACGCTACATCGGTTGCCCGTATTATGGGAGGAAGCAGCGGAATCGCGCCTGGAATAGAAATTTATGCGGGGTCAGCCAGTACTTCAATGAGAGCCATCGAGGAAATGATCAGACTTGGCGTATCTTTAGTCAATCGAAGTAACGGAGCAAACAGGACAGATTCGTATACAGATCTTGAAAGGTGGTATGACCACCTTGCGTCGCAGCATCATGTGACGTTTGTACAGGCTGCCGGGAATGACAGTGTCGCTACAGCGCTGATACATGAACCCGGGCTGGCCTATAATGTCATTACGGTCAGTGCGTATGAAGATAAAGCTACAGAAACCACGGAGGATGACAGAATAGCAACATATAGCAGGTATTTAAAAGGCGGTGGCTGCCTCAAGCCCGATATAGCAGGCCCTGTAGCCAATCAACCAATTAATGGGACGAGCGCCGCCACACCTGCTGTGACTGGAGTAATCGCTTTACTCTTTGAATTGAAACCTTCTTTGGTTTATCAGCCGCAAACAGTAAAAGCAATTTTGACAGCTTCTGTTCAGAGAAAGGTAATTTGTGACCCTGTTGAAGAAATGGAACAGGGTTTAACAACAAAACAGGGTGCAGGAGCTGTGGACGCATGGAATGCTATTTCGATAATTTCACAGCATCAATACGGCTATGGAGAAATCACAAGCGATACGGAATACAGAAATTTTGTTCAAATGTCATATGGGGCTTCACATATTAATATTGGATTGTCGTGGTTAAGAGAGAATATAGCCTCAGGCGATCATTCTTCATCAACGGAAGTAGAAGTGCAAACGGGTGTGCTTCCGGATTTAGATATGCGTGTGTATAACAGCGACGGTTCGCAGGCGGGAGCCTCTATCAATTACAACAGCTCAACAGAGATGGCATATTTTTCACTTCCGGCCGGAAGCTCCAGATACCAAATCAGAATTAATAATTACAATGCGTCAAATAACGAGCCTGTGCGCTTTGCCTATGCGTGGGGTACAGACAAAATGACGTTTAAGAAAAGCTTAACGGGAACTGATTTTCCTGCAGACGGCGTTTACTTTTTACGCAGTAAATTAAAGCAGGGCTCCGGCGCATACCTTACTGTTAACGAAACAACAGGACAGGTTACGCAGGAAGCGTTCACGGGCGCTTCCAATCAACAGTGGATCATCGACAAAAATGGCAGCGAGCCATTTACGGTGAAAACGTGTTCAGTTGCCTGCTCAGGTTATCTGTCTAGGGGAAGCGACAACCAAAGCGCTGTAATTCAAAAAAATATCCCGTCCTATATTGCCTTCGGCGGCAATGGGCTGGACAATGCACTTTCTCTTTCATATTACGGTACCGACAACAGCATAACTCCCTCAGATTCTGCATTGGGCAGCGGCTGTGTCTGGCGCTATATCAGCCCGCCGGAGCGCTTTCAGTGGTATCCCGAGCCGCTCTCTTACCAAAAGGGAGATGTAAGCTATGATGGTACGATTGAAACAGCCGATCTGTTGCTCATGCAAAAATATATTGGCATGCAGATTACGCTGACCGCGCTCCAGCTCTATCTTGCTGATATGAACGGGGACGGCGTGGTAAACACCGCTGATGTTCTTGCGCTCCAGCGCCTGATAAACAGCGGTGCGTGATTAATTACAAAAAATAGGACCGCGCCGAATAATACGGGCTCAGTCCTGGACTGAAAGATATCACAACAAGCTTTTTCCTGTAGATGAAAAGTGTTTTAAACGGAGCAGCGCAGCGGAAGCGGAACTGCTCCGTTTTTTAATTAGCGTCTTTAGACAGTTGAGCGCAGAAAGCGCGAAACAAAGACCCCCCGCTATGCGGGGGGTGACAAAAGGTTATACCAAAAAAATCACCAGACAAGTATAATAGGGTTGTTCAGGCCTATTGTAAAAGAAAGGTGATTTTAATGGCAAATCAAGCAAATAGTCTGTCACATACAAAATGGATGTGTAAATATCACATAGTCATGGTACCAAAATACAGGAGAAAAGTAATCTACAACCAATACAGGGCCAGTTTACAGGAAATCATCAGGCTGTTGTGTAAATATAAGGGAGTAGAAATTCTGGAAGGCCATATGATGCCAGACCACGTACATGTGCTTTTAAGTATACCACCCAAGCAAAGCGTGTCAAGTTTTATGGGATACCTAAAAGGGAAAAGCGCGCTCATGATGTTCGACAAACATGCAAATCTAAAGTACAAGTTTGGGAACAGGCATTTCTGGGCGGAAGGCTACTATGTGAGCACAGTGGGGCTCAATGAAGCAACAATAAAGAAATACATTGAAGACCAGGAAAAGCATGATATTGCAATGGATAAGCTGAGTGTTAAAGAATACGAAGACCCTTTTAAAGGTAGCAAGTAATACAAACGTCCTTTAAGGGGCGGCAAAGGTGATAAAGGCAATAGGCTTGAACACATGTGAAAGCCAGCGCCTTTAGACGCTGGCCGGTTACATGGGCTTATAGCCCTTGTGCATACCACCCGTTTGACGGGTGGTTATGATTAGATGCGTTGATGAATGTAAAAATAGGATTACACCGTATTAAATAGACGGTGTTCAATTGTTTCTCTGAAATTAGGCGATTTATTACTCGAGTGATTGTACTTTATTAAAAATTGTTAGGCTTCCAGTTGTTTTTCCATCGCTAAAATTCAAAAAATATTGAATTGAGCAGATGTTCATCCCTTTGACAATAGGCCGTTTTATGGTATAATAATCAGATAAAACATAAAGGTAGGGTGGAGCACTATGGAATCCTCAATCTCGCGCAGGCAGGCAAGGGAACAGGCGTTTATCCTTGCGTTTGAAACGAATTTCACCGATGATTCGGTTGCGGATATTTTAGAGGCCGCGCAGCTTTGCGGCGGCGAGCAGGTTGACCCCTTCGCGGTTGGGCTTGTCAGCCAGATGCTGGAGAACAGGGAAGAAATCGACCGTGTAATTGAAGCGAAGGCAAAGGGCTGGAGGATGAACCGCATTTCAAAGGTGAGCCTGACGATTTTACGTCTGACGGTCTGCCAGATTCTTTTTGAAAGCGGGGAATCCGGCGCGAAGGACCCGGTGAGCGTAGCGGTGAGCGAAGCCGTGCGCCTTTCCAAAAAATATTCCACGCCTGAGGACGCGTCCTTTGTAAACGGCGTGCTCGGTACAGTCGCCCGCGCCGCTGGCCCGGCAGCGGAGGCGGAAGGCCAATGAGCGTCTTTCTGGGCATAGATACCAGCAATTATACGACCTCGTGCGCCGCGTATTCGGAGAACGAAGCCGTGCAGGAAAAAATGCTCCTTCCCGTTAAACCGGGCGAATGCGGGCTTCGCCAAAGCGACGCGGTATTCCATCACATACAGCAGCTTCCAGGGGTTATGGAAAAGCTGGCGCCGCGGCTGAAAGACAAAAAAATAGAAGCAGTCGGCGTTTCCGCAAGGCCCAGACAGGAGGAAGGCTCCTATATGCCTTGCTTTACGGTCGGGACAGCCTGCGCGAAAATGCTTTCTCTCGTTTTGGATGTTCCGCTTTATGAATTTTCACATCAACAGGGCCATGTGGCCGCGGCGCTTTATTCCGCCGGCCGGCTCGATTTACTGAAAACCCCCTTTTTAGCGTTCCATGTTTCCGGCGGGACGACGGAGGCGCTTTATGTCACACCAGACGAAGAAGAGCTTTTCCGCACGCGCATCGCCGCAAAAACGCTCGATTTAAACGCTGGCCAGGCGGTTGACCGCGTCGGCGTGATGCTGGGCATTCCTTTCCCGTGCGGCATGGAGCTTGAAAGGCTCGCGGCTGCCTGTGGGGAAAAGATAACGGTAAAGCCCGCGCTGAGGGGCTGCGACTGCTGCCTTTCCGGTCTGGAAAACCAGTGTGGAAACCTGCTTTTACAGGGTGCCTCCAAAGAATATATCGCGGCGTTTTGCCTAGAATCGATTAGGCGGACGCTTTTTGAGATGACGGCCCGCCTTCAAAAGCAATACGGCGGACTTCCGCTTTTATACGCTGGGGGCGTCATGTCGAATACCATGATACGAAAATCCTTTGAACAGGAATTCGGCGCGCTGTTCGCTCAGCCGGAATTTTCAAGCGACAACGCCGCGGGCATTGCGGTGCTCGCAGCGGTGCGCCACGGGGGGATAGCATTATGAACGCGATGATTTCCGTATCGCAGCTCAATTTTTATATCAAATCCCTGCTCGACGGCGACCAAAACCTGTCGAACGTTTTTGTTACGGGCGAAATCTCGAACCTTTCTGGCCATTACCGCTCGGGCCACCTTTATTTTTCTTTAAAGGACGGCAAGGCCTCTGTCAAGGCGGTCATGTTTTCAAGCAGCGCGTCACGCCTGCGGTTCCTGCCGGAAAACGGCATGAATGTCATTGTGCGAGGGCGCGTTTCCGTATATGAAGCCACGGGCCAGTACCAGATTTATGCAGAGGACATGCAGCCCGATGGGGCGGGTTCGCTCGCCGTTGCGTTTGAGCAGCTGAAAAACAAGCTTTCCCGCGAGGGGCTGTTCGACCAGGCGCATAAAAAACCGATTCCCCTGATGCCGCGGAAAATTGGTGTAATCACCTCGCCTGCGGGCGCCGCGCGCAGGGACATAGAAAGCATATTAAAGAGAAGGTACCCGCTGGCGGATGTTCTGCTATGCCCCGTGCTTGTGCAGGGGACAGGGGCGGCCGCCGGGCTTGTACGGGCAATAAAATATCTGGACGGCGAAAACCTCTGCGACGTTATCATCATCGGGCGCGGCGGCGGCAGCGCTGAAGATTTAGCCGCCTTTAACGACGAAACGCTCGCCCGCGCCGTATATGGAGCGAATACGCCCGTTATATCGGCGGTCGGGCATGAAACCGATTTTACCATATGCGATTTTGTCTCAGACCTGCGCGCGCCCACGCCTTCTGCGGCGGCGGAGCTGTGCGTGCCTGACCAGGAGGAATTGAAGCAAGAGCTTGACGGCTTTTCCCTCCGCATGAAAAAACAAATGGAAGCACTGCTGTCGGCAAATCGGGCGCGTGTAGGCGCGCTTGCCTCATCGCGCTGGCTTAAAAACCCGTTTGACTGCTATATCACCCAGAACAGCCTGACGCTCGACCGGCTTTCACAACGCCTCTCCTCGGGTTTTGAAAAGGAATTCACGGTGAAAAAGCAGCGGCTGTCCATGCTGTCCTCGCAGCTCGACGCCCTAAGCCCCCTGCATATCCTGTCGCGCGGCTACGCTGTCGCGAGCAGGGGCGGCAAGGCGATTAAAAGCATAAAAGAAGTAAAAAGCGGAGACGAATTTTCCCTGCTTTTATCAGACGGCAGTATAAACTGCGCAGTAAAGGAATGATAAACATGAAGGCATATAAAACGTATGAAGAAGCGGTAGAAAGGCTTTCGCAGGTAGTCGCCCTTTTAGAGCAGGGCGGCCTGCCGCTGGAAGAGTCTTTGAAGCTTTTTGAAGAAGGCACGAAGCTTACCTCGTTCTGCTACGGCGCGCTCAAGGACGCGCAGCAGAAAATCGAAGTGCTGGCCGTACCGGAGGAGCAAACGGATGAATCATGATATCGATTTAATTGAGCAGGCGCTTTTAAAAAGCCTTCCCGGCAGGGACTGCATGGAAAAAGACGTAATCGACGCGATGGAATACAGCCTCATGGCGGGCGGCAAGCGAATCCGACCGCGCCTTGTGCTTGCGTTCTGCCGCCTGTGCGGAGGGAGCAGTGAACAGGCGCTCGGCTGCGCCTGCGCGGTGGAGATGATCCATACCTATTCGCTCATCCACGACGATTTGCCGTGCATGGACGACGACGAAATGCGGCGCGGCAGGCCGTCGAACCATATCAGGTTCGGTGAGGATATCGCCCTGCTGGCCGGCGACGCGCTCCAGGCGCTCGCGTTTGAAACGCTACTGCGCGGCGTCACGCCGGAAAACGCGCACTGCCTGGCAAAGGCGGGCGCATACCTTGCAAACGCCTGTGGGGCGGCGGGTATGGTCGGCGGGCAGGTCATCGATTTGCAGAGCGAGGATAAGGAAGCGCCCATCGGGGTGCTTAAAATCATGGACGGTAAGAAAACAGGCGCGCTTATCCGCGCGGCCTGCGTGATGGGATGCATCTGCGCGGAAGCGGACGACAGGCTGTGCGCGGCGGCTGAAGCGTACGCCGAAAGCATTGGCCTTGCGTTCCAGATTATGGACGATATCCTCGACGTGACGGCGGACAGCGAAACGCTGGGAAAGCCTGTTGGAAGCGACGGGGAAAACAAAAAATCCACGTATGTTTCCCTGCTTGGCATCGATAAATGCAAGGCGCTCGTCGAAGAGCTTACAGAAAAAGCGGTGTCCGCGCTTGAAGCGTTCCCAAACGACGCCGAAGAGCTTCGGGAGCTTGCGCTGCAGCTCGCGCAAAGGGACCGCTGATATTTTGTATGCGGAAAAAACAATGGGGATGGGGAGGTTTCAGAGATTGTGGATGGTGAATATCAGGTTCTGGATAAAATAGAATCTCCCGATGATTTACGGTATTTGACAGATGGGGAACTGGAGGAATTATGCGCTGAAATCAGGCGGGTCATTGTGGACGCCGTTTCAAAAAACGGCGGGCACCTGGCCTCAAACCTCGGTACAGTCGAGCTCACGGTCGCCATGCTCAAGGCGTTCCCGCGGGTGGAGGACAGAATCGTCTGGGACGTCGGCCACCAATGCTATACACATAAAATTTTGACCGGCAGGTTTCATGATATTGGTACAATCCGCACCGAAGGCGGTATTTCCGGCTTTCCAAAGCGGTGTGAAAGCCCGTACGACGCATTTAACGCGGGACACAGCAGCACCTCTATCTCCGCGGCCTACGGTATCGCGCGGGCAAAGGAGTTAAAAGGGGAGGATGGCTATACCATCGCGGTCATCGGCGACGGGGCGCTTACGGGCGGCCTTGCGTACGAAGGGCTCAACAACGCGGGAAGGTACAAAAAGAACTTCATCGTCGTTTTGAACGACAACAAAATGTCTATCTCCCGCAACGTCGGCTCTATGGCGCGGTACTTGACGGGCATCCGAATCAAGCCCGCCTACCTGCGCGTGAAAAGCAGGGTGGAAAAGACGCTGATACACACGCCTGTCGTCGGCAACCCCATCAGGAGGATTTTGCAGCGCTCCAAGTCGAGCCTGCGTAAAATGGTATATAAGGACACGCTCTTCGACGACATGGGCTTTACCTATTACGGCCCGGTTGAGGGGCATAATTTCGAGGAGCTTGAAAACGCGTTCAACGCGGCAAAAAATGTAAAGGGCCCCGTACTTGTACACGTCGTAACGACAAAGGGCAAGGGCTACCAGTACGCGGAGGACGACCCCAAAAACTTCCATGGTATCTCGAGCTTCGATGTAGAAACAGGCGAACCGATTACAAAGGGAAAAGGGTTTTCAAACGTATTCGGTGAAAAGCTTTGTGAGCTGGCCCACAGCGACAAACGCATCTGTGCCATCACGGCGGCAATGAAATCCGCCACCGGGCTTAATGATTTTTGCCGCCAGTACAAGGACCGGTTTTTCGACGTCGGCATTGCGGAGGAGCATGCCGTTACCTTTGCGGGCGGCTTGGCAGCCGGAGGGATGCTCCCGGTGTTCGCTGTATATTCCACCTTTTTACAGCGCGGCATGGACCAGATTATCCATGATATCGCAACACAGAAGCTGCACGTAATTTTGGCAATCGACCGCGCCGGAATTGTCGGCGAGGACGGCGAAACACATCAGGGTGTGTTCGATGTTGCGCTTTTAAATTCGATTCCGGGCGCCGTGATTTACAGCCCGTCCTACTTCGATGAGCTTAGGCGCGATATGCAGACCGCCGCCTATACCAACAGCGGGATTGTCGCGGTGCGCTATCCGCGCGGCGGGGAGCTTTACCGCCCGCGTGACTTCAAGTGGGGTAAAAAAACCTTTGATTTTTACGGCAGCCCCAACGCGCAGACGCTTTTAATCACATATGGCAGGCTGTTCAGCTACGCGTGCCTTGCAAAGGAACGGCTATTTAAAAAGGGCATTGATATCTGTATTTTAAAGCTCGGGCGCATCAAGCCGATTCCCAAGGAAGCGATTGCGCAGGCGAAGCGCTTTTCCTACATTTTCTTTTTTGAAGAGGGTATGGCGGCCGGCGGCGTGGGCGAGCATTTTATGTTTGAGCTTTCCCGCGGGCGCTGGAACGGCAATTACAGCCTGACGGCAATCGATAACCGCTTTGTCCAGCAATCATCGGTCGAATCGTCCTTAAAAGCGCTTTCCCTTGACGACAGCGGCATGGCGAATATCATCAGCAAAGGAATTCGGGAGGACTTGAAATAAATTGAGTGAGAAAAAACGGCTCGACACGCTCGTCTTTGAGCGCGGCTATACGCAGAGCAGGGAAAAGGCCAAGGCGGTCATCATGGCGGGCCTTGTTTACGCGGACAACCAAAAGGCGGATAAGCCGGGCGCCGTGTATCCGGCAGACGTAACGCTCGAGGTACGTGCAGGCGCACCCAAATATGTAAGCCGCGGCGGCTTTAAGCTGGAAAAGGCAATCGGCAGCTTCGGCATCGGTTTAAAAGATAAAATTACGATGGACATCGGCGCTTCTACCGGCGGCTTTACCGACTGTATGCTGCAAAACGGCGCGGCCAGGGTTTACGCCGTAGACGTGGGCTACGGGCAGCTCGACTGGAAGCTTAGAAACGATGGGCGCGTAATCAATATGGAGCGCACGAACATCCGCAAGGTAGAGAAGGAGCAGGTGCCGGACGAGCTCGATTTCTTCAGCGTGGACGTTTCCTTTATCTCCCTGAAGCTCGTGCTTCCCGTCGCGCGCGAATTCCTGAGGGACGGCGGGCAAGCGGTCTGCCTGATTAAGCCGCAGTTCGAGGCGGGCAGGGAAAAGGTCGGGAAAAAGGGCGTCGTGCGCGACAAGCAGGTACATACGCAGGTGATTAGTTCTATATGCACGTTCTGCCTTGAAAACGGCTTTGATGTGCTGGGGCTCGATTTTTCCCCCATCAAAGGCCCGGAAGGCAATATCGAATATTTAATCTATCTGCAAAAATCGAAGGAAGGGCGGATGCTCTGCGATACGTACCCGCAGGAGCTTGCCGCTCGTTCGCACGAACAACTCGATAAAAAGGGTGATTGATTTGAATTTTGCAATCGTACCGAACCCAACGAAGGAGGGCGCGCCCGCATGCACGAAAAGGGTCGCGGAAATCCTTGTTAAAAACGGCGGCGTACCGATGCTTCTCAACGAATACCAGAAGTATGTGCCGGCTGGCGGCGCGCGTTTCTTTCAAGGCATCGACGCGCTGGTTACCGCCAGCGACATCGTCATAACGGTCGGCGGAGACGGCACTATTATCAGCGTCGCAAAATACGCGGCGGCAGCCGGAAAGCCCCTGCTCGGTATCAACCTCGGGCGGCTCGGCTTCGTAGCGGGGCTTGAGCCTAACCGGCTTTGCGAGCTTTCGCGCCTGTTTACCGGGGATTACCGCTGTGAAAACAGGATGATGCTCAAGGCGTCTGTAATAAAGGAAAACAGCGAAAAGGTATATTATGCGCTCAACGACGTGACCGTGTCCCGCGGCTCACTATCGCGCATTATCGATTTGACGGTTTCCTTAAATGATGAGGAAATCAGCGAATACCGCGCGGACGGCCTGCTGTTTTCCACGCCGACCGGCTCCACAGCCTATTCGCTTTCCGCCGGCGGGCCGGTTATCCAGCCGCATATGCAGTGTATCCTGCTCACGCCCGTCTGCCCGCATTCCCTGTTTTCCCGCTCGGTGCTGTTCTGCGACCAGTCACGCCTGACCGTCAGGGCGGAGGACCAGGATAACGCGGAGGTCTATTTAACGGTCGACGGGCAGGATTCGGAGAAAATTTCTTCCGGCGACCGGATACGGATTGAAAAGGCGGAAATTTCAGCAAAGCTTATTTTTCTGCATGATAAGAGCTTTTACAGGGTGCTGAGCGAAAAGCTCAGCCACAGGACTGTTTAACGAGGTGCTTCCATTATGAAAACAAAACGCCATGCAAAGATACTGGAGCTCATCCAGAGCTACACCATCGACACGCAGGAGGAGCTTCTGCGCCGCCTGCGGGAAGAGGGCTACGATGTGACGCAGGCGACCGTTTCGCGTGATATCAAGGAGCTCCGCCTGCTGAAGACGCTCGGCAAGGACGGCGCTTATAAATATACGACGGGGAACAGGAGCCAGACGGATATCAGCGCGAACATCCACACCCTCTTTTCCACAACCGTCCAGCATATCGATTTTGCCGGCAACATGATTGTACTCAAGACCATCAACGGCATGGCGCAGGGCGTCTGCGCGGCGCTCGATTCCATGGAATGGGACGGCGTCGTGGGCACAATCGCGGGCGACGATTCCATTTTTATCGTTGCGCGCAGCAACGCAAAGGCGGTCACGCTCACATCGGAACTGAAAAAGCTGTTATGATAGAGGAAGATTCTTATGCTTTCATCCCTTTATATTGAAAATATCGCGGTCATCGAAAAGACGCAGATTGATTTTACCGGGGGCTTCAACGTCTTAACCGGTGAAACGGGCGCGGGCAAGTCGATTGTCATCGACGCATTAAATGCCGTACTCGGAAAACGCACGTCGAAGGACATTGTGCGCACGGGCGCGCAGAGCGCGTGCGTCAGCGCCGTTTTTACGGATGTGGACGACAAAACCGCGGCAAAGCTCACAGAATACGGCTTTCCGGCGGAAGAGGACGGCACGCTCATTTTGTACAGGGAAATCGGCGCGTCCGGCAAAACGGCCTGCCGAATCAATTCCCGTCCGGCGACGGCCAGCGTCCTGCGGGACGTCGCTTCATCATTGATTGATATCCACGGACAGCACGAAAGCGGCGAGCTGATGCAGCAAAGCGCGCACCAGGAATATATAGACAGCTTTGCTGATTTTGGCGATACATATACAGCATACCGCGCCGTATTTACAAAGCTCCGTGACTGCAGGCACAGGCTCGAGGCAATGAAAACCGACGACGCGCAGCGCGCGCGCAGAATCGACCTGCTGCGCTACCAGACGGAGGAAATCGACGCGGCGGCCCTCATCCCGGGCGAGCTTGAAGCATTGGGAGAGCAGAAAAGCCTTGCGCTCAACCGCGAGCGCGTGCAAAGCGCGCTGATGGGCGCGCATGAGCTGCTCGGCGGGGAAAACGGGCAAAACGCCATGCGCCTGCTGGAGGAAGCGGCGGACACGCTCGAGGGCGCGCAGGAATACCTGCCGGAAATCAAAGCGCTTTCCACCCGTGTGCGCGACGCGTTCTACGACATACAGGACTGTTCGTCCTCGCTTTTAGAGCTTTCAGACAGCGCGCAGGAGGAGCAGTTCGATTTGGGCGAAATCGAGCAGCGGCTTGACTCCATCTACCGGCTGTCGCGCAAATACGGCGAGACGGTCGATGATATCCTGGCATTTGCGCGGCAGGCGCATGAAGAGCTGCAAACGCTTTTGGAATATGACACGAACCTGGAAGCGCTGCAGAAGGAGTTTGAAACGCTGCTCGAAGAGGCAAGGGGCCTGGCCCTTACGCTTTCAGAAAAGCGCAGGCGGGCAGCTTCGCTTTTTACCGCGCGCGTGCAGGAGGAAATGACATATCTCGATATGCCGAACGTGCGCCTTACGGTCGATTTCCAGGCGACCCCGCTTTCATCGTGCGGCATGGATAAGATAGAGCTGCTTATTTCGGCAAACCCCGGAGAGGAGCCGAAGCCCGTTTCTAAAATCGCGTCGGGCGGCGAGCTTTCCCGCATGATGCTCGCTATCAAAAACGTGCTTGCCGACAAGGACCAGACGCCGACGCTCATTTTCGACGAGGTAGACACCGGCATCAGCGGCAGCGCGTCGCAGAAGGTTGGGTTAAAGCTCAAGGCTGTATCAAGCGGCAGGCAGGTCATCTGTGTAACGCACCAGGCGCAGATTGCGGCGCTTGCCGGCACGCACTTCCTCATTCAAAAAGAGGTGCAGGGCGGCAGGACGTTCACACAGGTAAAAAGGCTCGATATGGAACAGCGCAAATATGAGCTTGCGCGCATTATCGGCGGCGTCGAGATTACAGAGCTTACGCTCAAGCATGCCGAGGAAATGCTCAGTAAAAAATAGTGGATTAAAAAATTCAGATAGGGAAATAGGGTACCCATATGAAAAGCTGGTCTGTAGCACAATTGAATAAAGAGGCGGCGCAAAGCCTTGCGAAAGACTTTTCCCTGCCGCCTGTCGCCGCGATGCTCCTGCAAATCCGCGGGGTGGAGCAGCCCGAGGAGGTCATGCAGTTTTTGGGAGACGACGCGGATTTTTCCGACCCGTTCCTCATGGCGGACATGGACAAAGCGGTGGCCCGCATCGAAAAGGCAATCGAAGGCTTTGAAAAAATCTGCGTTTACGGCGATTACGACGCGGACGGCGTCACGTCGACAGCGCTCTTATACTCCTACCTTGAGGGGCGCGGCGCGGACGTAAGCTATTATATCCCGTCGCGCGAGGCGGAGGGCTACGGCATGAATATGGCTGCCGTGGAAAAAATGCGCGAACAGGGCGTACAGCTTATTATCACGGTGGACAACGGGATTTCCGCGGCGGATGAAATCGCCTATGCGAATACGCTCGGCATCGACACAGTCGTAACCGACCACCATAAGCCGCCCGAAACCCTGCCGGACGCCTGCGCGCTTGTCGACCCGCACCGCGCGGACTGTGAAAGCCCGTGCAAGGAGCTGTGCGGCGTGGGCGTTGCGTTCAAGCTGGTTATGGCGCTTGAGGACGGCGACCTCGATATAGACGGGCTGTTGTTCCAATACGCCGATTTGGCGGCGCTGGGCACCATTGGCGACGTCGTCCCCTTAACAGGTGAAAACAGGATTTTTGTAAAATGCGGCCTTTCGCTTCTGCGCGACAGCAGCAGGGAAGGCATTTGCGCAATGCTTGAGGACGCTGCGATTACGCCGTCAAAGCTTTCCGCCGGCAAGGTCGCCTTTACGCTCGTTCCGCGCATCAACGCGTGCGGCAGGCTTGCGTTATCCCAGAAGTCTGTGCAGCTGCTTTTGACGAACGACAAGGAGCTCGCGCAGGAAACGGCGCAGGAGCTTGGGCGAGACAACGCCGAGCGCCAGCAGATTGAACGCGATATTTTAAAAACCATTGAAGAGGAGCTCACACGCAGTCCCGCTATTCGGCGCGACAGGGTAATCGTCGTCGATGGTGAAGGCTGGCATCCCGGCGTGATTGGTATCGTCGCCGCGCGCATAAAAGAGCTTTACGGAAAGCCCGCGCTTGTTCTGTCCCGCGACGGGGACACCGCGAAGGGCTCCGGCCGCAGCATCAAGGGCTTTTCCCTGATCGACGCGGTCAGCGCCTGCTCTGAATACCTGGCGTATTTCGGCGGGCATCCGATGGCGGCCGGGCTTACGATGCCGTCAGGCCAAATCGGCGCGTTTCGCGCCGCTATCAACGAATACGCAAAAAAACAAGGGGAAATGCCGCAGCCAACGCTCGAAATCGACCTCAAATTAAACCCCGCGTTTTTGTCAACAGATATTGTCAGCCAGACCGCGCTGTTAGAGCCGTACGGCGCGGGCAACCCGTCGCCGCTGTTCGGCCTGTATAATATGGTATTAAAGGGGATTAAGCCGGTCGGCGCAAATAAGCACCTGCGTCTTACGTTCTCCCGCGGGGATACAAGTGTCACGGCGATGCGCTTTTCCTGCACGCCGGAAGAATTCCCCTATAGTGCGGGCGACGTGCTCGACCTTGCCGTCACGACGGATTTGAACGAATACAACGGCACGGTATCCCTTAGCGTTATCATACGCGACATGAAATTAAGCTTCGCGGACAACGGGAAAATGATAGCGGACGGCTGCCTGTTTGAAGCGCTTATGCGGGGGGAAAGCCTGACACGGCGGCAGATGGAATACATACGGCCCGTCAGGGAAGAATTTGCATATGTGTACCGTTTTTTAAAAACGGCGCAGTCCTGGGATTATGGGCTCGACGTTTTATGCTGCCGGCTGCAGCGGGAATCCATCCATTACGGAAAGCTGCTTGTCATATTAACCGCGATGCGCGAGCTTTCGCTCATTGAATTTGAAGAGGGCGCCGATACCGCGTGCCATATCAGGGTGCTGCCCGCGGGCGGCAAGGTCGATTTAAGCGCCGCCCCCATCATTATGCGCATGGACCAAATGCAGTGATTTTAATGACTTTAACATATTCGGAGAGGTAGGTTTACAATGCCGGAGAACACCGTACATTATCAGGACTATGAAACCCTTGTGGAGATGCTCAGGAAAAGCGACCAAACGTTCAATATGGAGCTTATCGACAAGGCATACCGGCTTGCGGAAAAAGCGCACGGCAGCCAGCTGCGCGTGTCCGGCGTGCCGTATATCCTGCATCCAACCTCGGTCGCCTGTATTCTGGTTGACCTGGGAATGGATACGGAATCGGTAGCGGCTGCGCTTCTGCACGACGTGGTGGAGGACACAGACGTTACATTGGAGGAGATATCGAAGGATTTCGGGCCTGAAATCGCCCACTTGATTGACGGCGTGACCAAGCTGCGCAAAATCCCGTTTTCATCGAGGGAACAGCAGCAGGCAGAAAACATACGCAAGATGCTCATGGCCATGGCGGACGATATCCGCGTCATTATCATCAAGCTTGCCGACCGCCTGAACAATATGCGCACCATCGACTGCAAGGCGGAGCAAAAGCGCAGGGACACTGCGCTTGAAACGATGGAATACTACGCGCCGATTGCAAACCGGCTCGGCATCCGCGCGATGAAGGAGGAGATGGAGGACCTCTCTATCCGTTATCTTGACCCGGTGGGCTACTGTGAAATCGAGCACGCGCTCGCCCTGAGCAAATCTGAGCGCGACAAGTTCATTTCCACCATCAAGGAGGAAATCGTCTCCCGTACAAAGGGCACCATACCGAACGTATATGTCGAGGGAAGGGTCAAGAGTATCAACGGCATTTACCGCAAAACCTATATGAAGGGAAAAACCATCGAGCAGATTTTCGACATCTTCGCGGTGCGCGTCATCGTCAATACCGTGAACGACTGCTACAATGTGCTCGGCATTATACACGATATTTTCCAGCCGCTCCCGAACCGCTTCAAGGACTATATTTCCACGCCCAAGCCGAATATGTACCAGTCGCTCCATACGACGGTTATCGGCAAGGAGGGCATTCCCTTTGAGGTGCAAATCCGTACATGGGAAATGCACCATACCGCTGAATACGGCATCGCGGCGCACTGGAAATACAAGCTCGGCCTCTCGAAAAAGGATTCCATGGAAGATAAGGTCTCTTGGATACGCAGGATGCTTGAAAACCAGGCGGACGACGACGCGACCGATTTGCTGCGCAACATCAAAACAGATTTGGCCTCGGAGGAGGTATATGTCCTCACGCCGAAGGGGGACGTTCTAACCCTGCCGCTCGGCTCGACCGTCATCGACGTTGCGTACAACATCCACTCCGCCGTTGGCAACCGCATGACAGGGGCACGCGTCGACGGCAAAATCGTGCCAATCGATTATAAGGTGAAAACTGGCGAAATCGTTGAAATCCTTACGAGGAAAGAGGGCGGGAACCCCAACCGCGACTGGCTTAAAATCGTGAAAACAAGCGAAGCCAGGAGTAAAATACGCCAATGGTTTAAAAAAGAAAAGCGCGAGGAAAACATAGCGGAGGGCAAGGCGGAGCTTGAACGCGAATTCAAGCACGCGGGAATCCAGCTCACGGAAAAAGAGATGGCTGAATTCCTTTCCACTGTTTTGCGCAAACAGCATTTTGCGACAAACGACGACCTGTTCGCGGCAATTGGCTACGGCGGCGTACAGCTGTGGAAAATCATGCCGCGCGTCAAGGAGGAGTACGCAAAGCGCAACGCGCCTGTTGAGGAGAACCCGCAGCCAGTGCAAAAGGAGGCGCCTCCGAAGCGCCGGGTCAGCAGCGGCGTCATTGTCGAAGGCGTGGACGATATGCTCATTAAGTTTTCAAAGTGCTGCAACCCGCTGCCGGGCGACGACATCGTCGGGTTTATCACACGCGGGTTCGGTGTTTCCATCCATAAAAGGTCATGCGTAAACGTACCGAAAAACATGGAGGAATGCGAAGACCCCCACCGCTGGGTCAAGGCTGTATGGGCGGGCGAGGTGCACGAAAGCTTCCAGGCGACGCTCAATCTCGTGGCGTCCGACCGCACGGGCCTGCTTGCGGACGTTACCATCCAGCTTTACAATATGCATATCTTTATCAATAATTCCGAATCACGCACGGCGAAAAACGGGCAGGCAATCCTGCGTTTTTCCATTACGGTCAACGGCAAGGAGCATCTGCAGATGGTGATTGACAAGCTTATGGCGATTAACGGCGTGCTTTCAGTCGCCAGGGTATAATAAAATAAGGCCGTGCAGGCGGCCTCCAAATACAAATAGACGCAATCGATTATAAAGGATAAATTATATGGAGCATGTAATCAAGTGGCTTCTCGAGGATGAAACCCCTGAAGTGAAATACCGTACGATGACCGAGCTGCTGGGTATGCCGAAAGACGGGCCGGAGGTAAGAAAGGCTCATGAAAATTTATTAAGCTCGAACAGTCTTGGGCTGGTTATGGATAAATTCAAGCTAAATAAAAAGTGGGAGGATATCAACGCTTTATTAGCGCTCACGGAGTTTGGCCTTAATCGTGAAGACGTACCAGTTGATGACTATGTCGGCCGTGCCATCAAAAATTTGAATTTGAGCATGAAGTGTGCAAAAATATTGCTGCTTAGGAATTTGGTATCGCTGGGGTATTACGGGCATCCCTGGGTGCAGGAGCAAATACCACTTGTTTTTTCTGCGATACGGCAAGACGGCACGCTTCGATGTTTGGACAAAACCAAGAAAACAAACGACTCCAGGCTGCCGGATATGGGCTGCTACAGGCAGACTACCACCTGCCTTTTACTCGCGGCAGAGCTGAAAAAGGCAGGCGTGGCCCTGCCGCAATTTGAGCCGTTGGTTAATTTTTATATCGGCCGCAATGTCATTTTCCGTTCTGATACCCCTGAAAAGGTAATTATCAAAGATATGGCGGGAACATTTTATCCGATTGACCATGTACACATGGGGTTACAGATGATTATGTATGGGCTTTCGGTTCTTGGCGGGGCGGACCATCCGAACTGTGAAAAAGCATGGGCGCTGCTGGAAGGCAAAAAAGATAACGAGGGGAAATATATCCTTACAGAATCTTTCAGGGAGCCTTATTTCAATGCGGGCATGGCGGGCAAGCCGAATAAATGGGTAACGCTGTATGTCCTGCTTTCAAAAAAGTATCGGACAAGCTGAGTTTTGCTATGGGCTTAGGCAGGGCGTTCAAACATGCAGGGAGAAATCGCGGTTTGATGCGATGGGCAATCCGCCATATGCTTTTTAAGCACGGATGGGGAATCGAGCATAGGCCGGCAAAAGAAATATAAGAAAAAATCAAATGCAGGTTTGCCTGTATTTTGGAAAGGATATCAATATGAAGGCAGTCATACAGCGCGCCGCGAACGCCAGTGTGGCGGTAGACGGCGTTACCGCCGGAGAAATCGGGCGGGGCTTTTTAATCCTGCTTGGCGTGGAGGACGGCGACACGCCGCGTGACGCGGAGGTTTTGGCCGCGAAAATATCCGGCCTGCGCATATTCAAGGACAGGAACGATAAAATGAACCTTGCGCTTTGCGACATCGGCGGCGGCGCGCTCGTTATTTCGAATTTTACGCTCTGTGCCGACTGCCGCAAGGGCAGAAGGCCGAACTTTATCGCCGCCGCGAAGCCGCCGCTTGCTGAGGAGCTTTATGAGTATTTCTGCAAACGCCTAAAAGGCAATGGGATAACGCAGGTAGAAAAGGGCGTGTTCGGCGCGGATATGAAGGTATCTCTTCTAAACGACGGCCCCGTGACCGTCATCATCGATTCAAAGGAGCTGAAGCATTAAATGCTGCAAATAGAACGCTTTATCGTGAGCATCATGCAAACCAACTGCTATTTTGTTACGGACAAAGCCTCGGGGTTTTGCGCCGTCGTTGACCCTGGCGCGTATACGCCGGGGCTTACGCAGAAAATAGAAGAGGCGGGCGGAAGGCTAAAATACGTACTGCTCACGCACGGCCACTTCGACCATATCGGCAAGGCTGACGAAATCAGGAAGCAGACGGGCGCAAAAATCGTCATCGGCGCGGACGAAGAGGAATTCCTGCGCAACAACGATTTGAACCTGTCCATCATGGTCACGCCTATGGGCTTTGACGCGTTCGATGCCGATATACTGCTCGGGGAAAACGGGACTGTAAGCCTCGGGGAGACAGAGTTCCGGCTGATAAAAACGCCGGGCCACACGAAGGGCGGCGCGTGCTATATCGCAGGCGATGTAATTTTCACGGGTGACACGCTGATGAAGGAAACTGTCGGACGGACTGATTTTCCGACCGGCAGCTATAAGGAAATGATGGAGTCCCTGAAAAAGCTTGGCGCTTTAGAGGGCGACTATACCGTTTACCCCGGACACGACGACAAGACGACCTTGCAGCACGAGCGTGAAAACAACGTTTATATGGGGAACATGACGTATGAAGATTTTGATTGATAGCCATCCGTTTCATTACGAGGTGGAAAATCTTACGCGCCTTTTCTTCCCAAATGAAAAGCTTGAGGTTATAAAAACAGCGGAAAACTGCGGGGCCGCGCCGTATGAAGAACCATACGTGATTACACGGCGTGAAGAAACGGGCAATACCGCGAAGCTGACAGCCTCTGTTTCCTTTGGCAGCTATAAAAAATCGTCGTCGGCACAGGTGCCGTGCGATGCGCCCGATTACGATAAATCGTGCGAGCGGTGCCTGGCGATATTGCTTTTCAGATTGCTGTCGGAATATACGGGTATCACCCCGCCGTGGGGTATATTAACGGGCGTGCGCCCTGTAAAGCTGTTCCGCTCGCTTGCGCGGCGCTACGGCAGGGAGGCGGCGCGTGTTTATTTCGAGGATATCCTGCTCGTGTCGAAGGAAAAGACGAACCTGGCGTATGTGACGGAATCGAACGAGCAGAAAATATTGGAGCGGTCCGGCAAGGATTCCTTCAGCCTTTACATCTCAATCCCGTTCTGCCCAACGCGGTGCAGCTACTGCTCGTTTGTATCCCAGACGATTGAACGGGCCCAGGAGCTGATAGAGCCGTATACGGAGCTTTTATGCAGGGAGCTTGCATATACGGGCGCGCTTGCCAAAAAGCTCGGCCTGCGGCTCGAAACGGTCTACATGGGCGGCGGTACGCCAACGACGCTTAGCGCAAATCAGCTGGAAAGGGTGCTCGGCACGGTCGGGGACTCCTTCGACTTATCCGCCTGCCGGGAATTTACCGTCGAGGCCGGGCGGCCGGACACCATCGATATGCAAAAGCTGGAAGCAATCAAAAGCTGTGGCTGCGGGCGCATCAGTATCAACCCGCAGACATTGAACGACGGCGTGCTCCGGCGCATAGGCAGGAAGCACACCGCACAGCAGGCAATCGACGCGTTCCAGCTTGCAAGGCAGGCGGGCTTTACACATATCAATACCGACCTTATCGCGGGGCTGCCGCAGGAGACATTTGAGAGCTTTCAGGAAACGCTGCAAAAGATTTTGGCGCTTTCCCCCGAAAGCGTTACCATACATACGCTTTCCCTGAAAAAATCGTCCCATCTGACGGGGCAGGGGCTTGAAATCCAGCGCGAGGACGCAAAGCGGGCGGCAAAAATGCACCGGCTCTGCAAGGAGCTGCTTCCCGACAGCGGGTATTTTCCCTATTACCTCTACAGGCAGAGCCGTATGGTCGGAAACCTTGAAAACGTGGGCTGGTCTATAAAGAACCACGAAGGGCTGTACAACGTTTATGTCATGGACGAAACCCATACGATATTCGGCTGCGGCGCGGGGGCCGTAACCAAGCTCAAGCAGCCGGGCGGTGATTTCCTGGAACGTATATTCAACTTTAAATATCCATATGAATATATCAGCCGGTACGACGAAATGCTACGCCGCAAGGAAAGGGCAGAGGCTTTTTATGAGCAGTATACCAAATAGCTACCATCATTACGTGACCAGCGCGCTGCAAATCAACGACGCGGCCCAAAACGGGGCGCCTGATTTTGTGATGCAGGTGGAAGAGGAATACCACAAGGACGTCGCTTATATCGCGAAGCAGATTTTAAACCCCGAAAACCGGTGCAGGATTGTCATGCTGACAGGCCCTTCCGCCAGCGGAAAAACAACGACCGCAAAGATTCTGGGCGATGAGCTCGAAAAGCTGGGCTCCGGCGCAATTATCATATCGCTCGACGATTTCTTCCTGGGCGAGGCGCGCACCGCGCCCGGCCGCGACGGCAAGCCGGACTATGAATCCGTCTATGCGCTCGACATCCCGCAGGTGCACAGCTGCATGTTCGACCTGATTCATTACGGCACCTGCAATATGCCGAAATTCAACTTCAATAAAAAACGGCCGCACGAGAAAAAAACGGTCATAACTTTGCCCCAGGGACATATAGCTATTATAGAGGGCCTGCACGCACTCAATCCCATTTTTACAGACGAGCTCCACTGCCACGGGCTTTTAAAGCTTTATGTAAGCGTAAAGCAGGGAGTCGCCGCCTCAAACGGGAAGCTATTGCTCAGCGCGCAGGATATCCGTTTCCTGCGCCGGCTCGTGCGGGACTACAGCTACAGGAGGGCCGACCCGGAATTTACGTTCGATATCTGGCAGTCCGTCTGCGCTGGTGAAAAGAAGAATATTGCCCCGTACAAGAAGCATTCGGACTTTACGCTCAATACCATCCACCTGTACGAGCCCTGCGTCGTCGGGAAAAAGGCGTATCCGCTGCTGTCGCAGATAGAAGAGGAGAGCGTGCATTACGAAAAGGCGCGCAGGCTCATGGAAAGCATCGAGCGGTTTTCCCCGCTTGACGAAGCGCTTATCCCGCGCACTTCTATGATACGCGAATTCATCGGCGGGGGCAGCTATAAATATTAAACCCAGTTCACAAGATGTTATTGAAACTATTTGCACGCGGTGCTATAATGTTAAAAACGCCGTTACAAAACAAAGGAGATGTGTCTTATGGGAATTTTTGACGATATCATGGTAAACGCAAAATCCGCCGCAAACGCAGTGGGGAAGAAAGCGGAGCAAATCGTGGATTTTTCCAAGCTGAAATACGCCGAAAGCGGCATAGAGAACGAAATTTCGCAGAAGCTTGGGGAGCTTGGCGGCTTTGTATATGATTCGATGACCGCCGGGGAAATGGATAAAGCGCTTTTAGAGAAAAAGACCGCCGAGCTTACGGAGCTTTATCACCAGCTCGAAATGACGAGGGAAATGATAGCGGCCTCCAAGAATAAAAAGTGCTGCAAGGCATGCGGCACATTGAACGACAAGGATTCACTGTTCTGCGGAAAGTGCGGCGCAAAACTCGAAGAAGACAGGAAAAGCGGAGAGCCAAAAGCAGATAACGCGGAGGCGCCGGCCCAGCCGGAGGAAACGCCGAAGCAGCAGGCGCCGGCCCAGCCGGACCTGCAGGTACTGGAACAGCCCCAGGACCCTCAAAAAGAGGAATAAGCAGAAAACCAGGCGGGGGAACACCCCGCCTGTCATTATGAAGCTGAAAAGGTGGTGTTCCGGTGTCGCAAAATTCAAAGCCAGCCGGTAATCAGACCTTCTTACGGGGCGCGATGGTCCTTGGCGTAAGTATGGTCATCGTCAAAATTATGGGCATGATTTATAAAATCCTGCTTGCCCAGGTATTCGACGGCGTTGGATACGGCATTTTTAATATTGCGTACGAGCTTTATAACCCGCTCTTCATGCTCGCGACCGCGGGCTTCCCAATCGCGATTTCGCGTATGGTATCGGAAAGCGTGGCGCAGGGACGGTACAGGGACGTGCGGAAAATCCACAGGATTTCCATCCCTATTTTTGTATGCACGGGCATTCTCTGCTTCCTGATTATGGCTGTCGGCGGCAACTTCTATGCGGAGCTTGTCGGCGCGCCGGAAGCAAAATTTGCAATTTTCATGCTTTCGCCGACCATCCTGTTCGGCTGCCTGATGTCAATCTACCGCGGATATTACGAGGGCCTGCGCAACATGGTGCCGACCGCCACCTCCGAAATTATCGAGGCGTGCGGCAAGCTCTTTCTGGGCCTTTCGCTCGCGTTCCTGATGTCCTATGCCGGCACGCAGGAATATAAAGAGAGCGGAACGCTGTTCGGGCAGGCCATGAAGAACAAGGACGCGTTCAATTCCCAATTGATGTCCTATACGGTTGCCGCGGCGATTATGGGTATCGCCATCGGCTCGCTGCTCGGCTTTTTGTTTTTACTCATCCGCCATAAGTCGAAGGGCGACGGCCTGCGCAGGGCGGACCTTGCGCGCGCGCCGCATTCACGCACGGCAAAATCGCTTGCAAAGCAGCTCGTCTTTACGGCAATACCTGTGGGGCTTGGCGCTATTATTATGAGCGTATCGGGCACAATCGATTCCACGCTCGTCCAGATGCGCATCATGGATATTATGAAAACCGAGCCCGAGACACTCAAAAGCATTTATAATTTCCTTGACCCGCTGCTGTTTCAGGAAGAGAAAATACAGACCTTCCTTTTCGGCTGCTACGGCTACGCGCTGACGCTGATGATGTTGATTTCCGCCGTGACGCAGGTGTTCGGAACAAGCGCCCTGCCGACGATTACGGCGGCTTGGACCAACCGCGACAGAAGGCAGATAAAGCGCGGGATTGAGACGGTCCTGCGTACGACGGCGCTCTTCACGCTTCCCGCGGGCCTTGGCATGTCGGTGCTCGCATGGCCGATTATGAACCTGATTTACGGCAGCCCCGCGCGTACCGCGGAGGTTTCCATTGGGGCAAACGTACTCCAAATCATGGGAATTTCCGTTATTTTCATCGCGACGAGCACGCCCATTTGCAGCATGCTGCAGGCGGTCGGCCGCGTAGACCTGCCGCTGAAGCTTCTGTCAATCGGCATGGTGATTAAAATTATCCTCAACTATACGCTCGTCGGCATCCCGACAATCAATATCCAGGGCGCTACGGTCGGTTCGCTCGTCGGCTACCTTTTTGTCACGGTCACAGGGCTGTATTTCCTTTGTAAAGAAACCCGTATCGTACCTAATTTTGTAACGGTCTTTATCAAACCGCTGATGGCTGCGGTTTTGTGCGCTTTTACAGCATGGGGCGGCTACCAGCTGATTAATATAGCAATTCCAACCAAACCTGCGACAATTTTAGCCATTGTTCTCGCTGTAATCGTTTATTTCGTATTTCTGCTTTTGTTCCGTGCGATTACGAAGGACGATATCAATATGCTGCCAAAAGGAAAGAAAATTGCGAAAACACTTGAAAAACATCACCTAATAAGGTAGAATATGTATCGAAATACCTTGAACATGCGTTTTTTCATTCCCGGAGGTGGGCGCTGAAAGTGGAGTTTAAAGAAAAGGAAAGCTATAATTTCGACGACCTCGTGTCCATCATGAAGCTTTTGCGTTCCCCTGAAGGCTGCCCCTGGGATAAAGAACAGACGCACAGCTCAATCCGCCAGAACTTTATAGAGGAAACGTATGAGGCGATTGAAGCAATTGACACGCAGGATACCGCCCTTCTGAAAGAAGAGCTGGGCGACGTGCTGCTTCAGGTTGTTTTCCATGCGGAAATGGAAAGCGAAAAAGGTGCCTTTTCCATTGACGACGTATGCGACGGCATCTGTAAAAAGCTGATTGTCCGCCATCCGCATATTTTTTCCGATGTCCAGGCTGACACATCCGAAACAGTTTTAAAAAACTGGGACGCCATTAAAATGAAAACAAAATCGCAGTCGACGCAGGGCGAGGTAATGCAGGGCGTTTCCAAAGCGCTTCCTTCCCTGATGCGCAGCACGAAAGTCCAGCAGAAGGCTTCAAAGGCCGGTTTTGACTGGGACAATGCCGACGGCGCGTTCGAGAAGGTCGAGGAAGAGCTTTCCGAGCTTAGAAGCGCTTATGAGCAGGGCGACCATGCCGCGTGCGAAGAGGAGCTTGGCGATTTGTTGTTTTCTGCCGTGAACGTTTCGCGCTTTGTCGGCGCGGACGCGGAGCGGGCGCTATACCGGGCCTGTGACAAGTTTATCAGCCGGTTTACGGCAGTCGAGCGGCTTGCTGAAGAAAGCGGGCTCGACATGAAAAAAGCAACTCTGGCTCAGCTTGATTCCCTGTGGGAAAAAGTCAAGGAGTGTCAAAAATAAAATAAATATAAAAAAACGGAGGATTTTATTATGAACAAAACAGAGTTAATCGCAGCAGTAGCAGAAAAAAGCGAGCTTTCCAAGAAGGACGCGGAAAAGGCGGTTGCGGCTGTGCTCGATACGATTGTTGATTGTGTAGCAAAGGCTGAGAAGGTACAGATTGTCGGCTTTGGCACATTTGAGCAGCGTATGCGCAACGAGAGAACAGGCTGCGATCCCAGGACAAAGACGCAGATTATCATTCCGGCATCCAAGGTTCCCGCTTTTAAGGCCGGCAAGGCTTTTAAAGAGGCTGTCGATAAATAATCAGCGGCGTTTTGGTTCATTTTGTGTTTAAAGGGGCTGTCTCTATCTTCAGAGAGGGACGCTCCTTTTTTCATTTTTAAAACAACAGAAAGGCAGGTGCAGTCTGTGCGTCTGGACAAATACCTGAAGGTCGCGCGCATCATCAAGCGCCGTACCATCGCAAACGAAGCCTGTGACAAACAGCGCGTGCTCGTAAACGGTAAGCCGCAGCGCGCGTCCTACGACGTCAAAGCGGGCGATATGATTGAGATACAAATGGGGCAGAATCCCTTTAAGGCAAAGGTGCTCGAGGTAAACGAGTATGCCAAAAAAGAAGACGCCTCGTCCATGTACCAAATAATCCCGTAAGCTCCGTCATAAACCATAAGCGCCCAACATAAAATGAACAACAGGGAAATATGTTGGAGGTGCAATATGGCTGAAGATAAATTGAAGCAAAGAACGCCGCACGGCCTGGTGCTGGAGAACAGGAAGAACCTTTCATTGTCCGGCGTGCACGACGTCGGCAGCTTTGATGAACAGAACGTCGTAATCTATACCGATTACGGCGAGCTTAATATCAAAGGCGGGCAGCTGCACATCAATAAGCTGAGCCTGGACACGGGAGAGGTGTCGATAGACGGCGATATCGTCTCTCTGATATATACGGAAAACCGGCCCTCAGGGGGCGGCCTGTTCTCAAAGCTGTTCAGATAGGGTGTGTCTTCCTTGGAGTTAACCCAATTTAGCCAGCCCCAGATTTTTCTGTTCGCTGTCCTTGCGGGAATCCTCGCCGGTATCCTTTACGACGTCTTTCGCCTGCTGCGCACAGCGGGGCTCAATTCCCTTATACATACCGTGATACAGGATATCGCTTTTATGTGCTGCTTTGCCGTCGTTTCTTTTCTGTTTGCAATTGCGTTCAACCAGGGCGAGGTGCGTTTTTTCACGCTGCTGGGGCATATCGCGGGCCTGCTCGCCTACCGTTATACAATCGGCATCGTGACTGGCAGGCTGTTTGAAAGCGTCGCCGTCCTGCTGCGGAAGCTGAAATCATTTACAGGGCGCGTAATCAGGAAAGCATACGGATTATTTCAGAAGATTGGCGGCGGGTTTGCAAAAAAAGCTGTATTCTTTCGTAAAAATAATAAAAAAAACAGGAAAAACGACTTGCAACCGGATTCTGCAATGGTGTATAATAAAAAACAGAATAGGGTTTTGCCCTTAAAAAAGAAGACGCGTATTTTTTAGAAACGCTAACAAATTACAGCTTGCTGTAATTTTACGCGCTTTGCGCAGCAGCAAAATCATAAATTTTGCAGAACCGCTATAAAAAATATGGGCTCCATCCCCGTTTCATTAGGAAGGGAAAGGGAAAAAACATGGCCGACATGCAGGACAAAGAAAAAGTCATCCAGGAAGTTGACCTGGTCGAAAGCAAAAAGCAAAAGCAGCAAAAGAAAAAAAAGAAAAACTTTATTATATATATTGCGCTGATTGCGTTCTCCGTATATGCCGTCGTAACGCTTGTAAACCAGCAGATTCAGATTAACCAGAAAAAGGCCGAGTACGACGAACTGGTAGACAGCAGCTACGTGTGGGACGTCAAAATCAAAGAAATCTCCGAGGTTTACAATTCGGACGACAAGGACAATGCAAAATACATAGAGAAATTCGCCAGGGAAGAATTTGACTACGCAAATAAAGATGAGCGCATCTTTATCAATATCGCGGGCGATTGACGCCGGTATCTCATCAAGGGGGACAAAGTTTTTTTATGCAGCTTGAAGTTGGAAGTATTTTAGAAGGTAAAATTACAGGGATTACAAATTTCGGCGCTTTCGTAGACCTTCCCGGCGGCGTGACCGGCATGGTCCATATTTCGGAGGTCGCTCCGACCTACGTCAGCCAAATACGCGATCATCTGAAAATCGGCCAGGAGGTCAAGGTGAAGGTATTATCTGTCGGGGAAGACGGGAAGATAAGCCTTTCCATAAAGAAAGCGATGGAGCCGCAGCAGCAGTCCCAGCGCCCCGGAGGAAGGGGCGGCAGGCCCGACGCGCCGCGGGACAGAAGAAGGCAGCCGACTCCGCCGGCGCCTCCTGTTACGAGCCCCGGCGATTTTGAATGGCATGCGAAGCGCAGCGACTCGAACAGCTTTGAGGATATGATGTCCCGCTTCAAGCAGTCGAGCGATGAGAAAATCTCCGCGCTGAAAAAGGGCGAGAGCGCCGCACGCAGGCGTAAACCGCAAAAATAAGAGGATAAAAGAACCCACCGCTTCGGCACGATATGCGAAGGAGCGGTGGATTTTTTACATTTCAAAGTATGGCAAAAACGCTGCTTTATCAGGTATAACAGGCGGCTGTTCCGGAGGAAAAGATGGAAAGAGAAAGAGTCTTGACAAATCCAAAGGATTTGGTGAGGATAGAGCTTAAAAACGCGGGCTTTGACATCGGTTCAATCCACCCACCAAGGCGGGTGTACCTGCTGGCGGACGATGTATACGGCGCAATGCTCCAGCGGGAATGCGGAATATATAAGTACCCGCTGGGCGGAAAGCTGTTCGTTTTGAAAAACAACCCGCAGGCTGGGTTTGTGAAGGGACAGATGTGCTCGCCCGCGATTGCAACGCAGGCAGAGGATTTAATCGCCGGCGGCGTCAGGGAATTGGTTCACATCGGGCTGGCGGGCGGAATTTCGCCTGGTATAAGGATTGGCGGCGTGGTGCTCACAGACGGGGCATATAACGATACCGCCGTGGCGGGGCTCTATGGGTACGATTTGGATTTTCTCGGGACGTCCACGTCGATGACGGATGAGCTGGAGCGAACGCTTTCACAAAACAGAATCAAAGCGTCCAGGGGGAAAAGCTGGACGACGGATGCCGGGTATCACGAAACCTGGGGGCAAATTCTCGATTACCGGTCAAAAGGAGCTTTATGTGTTGAAATGGAGGGCGCCGGCCTTTTTACAATCGCCCGGTACAGAGGCTGCGCGGCTGCCGCGCTTTATATTATTTCTGATGTAATAACGGAAAACGGCTGGAGCCTTGGGTGGGAAGGAAACAATATTTCAAAAACGATATCTGATATCATTGACGCCATTACAAGCCGGTAGGCGGCCCGCTGTGTCCCGTACTCCGCATACAAACCGTTGAACGTGTTTTCTGTTTGTAAACGTTGCCTTTTCTTTATCAAAATGTGAATTTTTATAAAGAAATTGTGAAGATGTATTTCTTTTTTATCGATATTGTGCTATAATAACAACAGGTAAGGAAGCAAATCCCAAATAATCCTTATCTTAGCGTGAAAAGGAGGACGACTCTATGACAATCACCTACACAGCCAGAAAGGTAAACCTCAGAGATAACTTTAAGGAGCGTGTTGAGAAAAAGCTGAAAAAGTTTGAGCGCATTTTCGGTGAAAACGCCTCAGCCGGCGTGATCGTCACATTGGAAAAAAACAGGCAGACTGTTGAAATTACGATTAATGACAACGGCATGATATACCGTGCGGAGAACACCGCGCCTGAGATGAACGACGCGCTCGACAAGGTGGCCGATATTTTAAGCAGGCAAATCCGCAAGAACAAAGCAAAGCTTGAAAAGCGCCTGAGAGCGGGCGTGTTCGACGAATATATTGCACAGACGCCCGAGCTTGACGACGTGCAGGAGGAAATCACGTACGACGTATGCAGGACGAAGAACATTCCGGTCAAGCCGATGCTCGTGGATGAAGCGATTTTGCGCATGAACATGGTCAACCACCAGTTCTTCATGTTCCGCAACGCAGACACGCACGAAATCAACGTCGTTTACCGCAGGGACGACGGCGCGTACGGCCTGCTTCAGCCGATTGAAGACTGATTTTTCCTATGAATATAATTGGGCGGGACGCGCAGCGTCCCGCCTTTTATCCGCCTGAATGCACAAAGAGAAAATACTCGACAAAATGCGCCGATGGTGTTATATTTATAAGCGTTCTGTAAAAATCATACAGGCGGTTATCCGCTTTTAAAGGAAGAAATATCATGAATGAATTTAAACTCCTCTGCCCGTGCCTGCTCGGCGCGGAGGGCATGGTCGCCGACGAGCTGCGGCGTATGGGCGCGCAGGGCGTTACGCCGGAAAACGGCAGGGTGTTTTTTGACGGCGGCCCCCAGATGACGGCGCGCGCGAATTTGCGCCTGCGCTACGGCGAGCGCGTACAGATTGTCCTCGGCGTGTTCGAGGCGCGTACCTTTGAAGAGCTGTTTCAAAATGTAAGGGCGCTGCCGTGGGAAGCGTTCATCGGGAAAAACGACCGTTTCCCGGTCAAGGGACGGAGCCTGGGCTCTAAGCTCCACAGCCTGCCGGACTGCCAGTCCATTATTAAGAAGGCGGTCGTGGAACGGCTCAAAAGCCGCTACCGCGTGCCGTGGTTCGAAGAGACGGGCGCGCTTTGCCAAATCCAGTTTTTGATTATGAAGGATAAGGCGACCGTTACAATCGATACAAGCGGAGCGGGGCTGCATAAGCGCGGCTACCGCGCCCTTTCCGCACAAGCGCCGATTAAAGAGACGCTTGCCGCGATGATGGCCGACCTTGCGCATGTACACAGCGGCCATACGGTGATTGACCCGATGTGCGGCTCCGGCACGCTGCTGATTGAAGCGGCGCTCAAGGCAAAAAACATCGCGCCGGGCCTTAACCGGCATTTTGCCGCAGAGGAATTCCCGTTTATTCCGGAGAAAATCTGGCGGGAGGAAAGGGAAGAGGCGCGCGCGCTTATCAAAACGGACGCCCCTTTCCAAGCCTTTGGGTACGATATCGATGAAGAAGCGCTTGCCGTCGCCCGCGACAACGCGGGGAAGGCGGGCGTTGCCGACGCGCTTGTTTTAAAAAAGCGCGACCTCCGCGGTTTTTCCGAACCGTTTGAACGCGCCGCGGTCTTATGCAACCCACCCTATGGCGAGCGTCTGCTCGATACGGAAAGGGCGAGGGAGCTGTACCGTATTATGGGGCGGCTTTTCGTGAAAAAACCGGGCTGGAGCTACACGATAATCAGCCCCGACGATGAGTTCGAGCAGTGCTTCGGCAGAAAGGCCGACAAGCGCAGGAAGCTTTACAACGGCATGATAAAATGCCAGGTTTACCTCTATTTCAGGAATGGAAGTGCGGGCAGGTGATACAGGTTTGGGTATGAACAGAAAAGCGGCCAGGGCGGCGTTTCCGAACACGATTCCCGTCATGCTCGGCTATGTGTTCATGGGCGCGGCGTTTGGTATTTTACTTTCGAGCAAGGGCTATGCCTTCTGGTGGTCGTCTTTGTCCGCTCTCATCGTTTACTGCGGCTCGATGCAGTTTGTCATGATTGACCTGCTGACAGGCAAATTCGACCTGCTTGCCGTCGTTATTATGACGGTCGCCGTCAACGCGCGCCATTTATTCTACGGCTTGTCCCTTATCGATAAATATAAGGGTATGGGCGCAAAAAAGCTGTACGCAATCTTTGGCCTGACCGACGAAACCTACTCCCTCGTCTGCTCGCAAAACCCGCCGCTTGGGGTGGAGGAAAACCGTTTTTATTTTTTCACGACGCTTTTTAACCACATCTACTGGATTGCGGGCTGTACGCTCGGCGGGCTGTTCGGCTCCCTTTTTACCTTTAATACCAAGGGGATTGATTTTGTCATGACCGCGCTGTTCGTCGTCATTTTTGTTGAGCAGTGGGAAAGCGCCAGGGTGCACAGCCCCGCGCTCATCGGCGTGGGCGCGACCTTTTTATGCCTTGTGCTGTTTGGCAGCGATATTTTCCTGATTCCCTCCATGGTTGTCATTGCTGTTTTGCTCTCGCTGCTGAAAAAACCAATGGAAGCGAGGCTTGATATATGACACAGACAGCTTTGCAGTCCCTGGTTACAATACTGGTTATCGCGGGCGTCACGTTTCTTATCCGCGCGTTTCCTTTCCTTGTTTTCCGCTCGCATAAACCAATTCCAAAATTCGTATCCTATCTCGGCCGCGTCCTCCCGTTTGCCGTTATCGGTATGCTGGTCGTTTACTGCCTGCGCGGAACGGCTGTTTTTGCTTATCCGTATGGGATTCCCGAAGCCATTTCGATTGTGGCCATCGTACTTGTACATAAATGGAAGCATAACATGCTTTTGAGCATCGGCGGCGGTACGGTGCTTTATATGCTGCTGGTCCAGCTTGTTTTTACATAGCGCACAAAGGGGAGCGGAGCCCTTGCAGGGGGCTCGCTCCCCTTTATAATGGAACCGGTACCCGCACGCGAGAAAGTGACGGGATTTTATAGAGGCGGATAGGAATTGACTGGAGCTGGTCAGAAAACAGCTGCCCCGGGCTGCTGCCGTCCGGTATAAACGCAGATTACCTTGATAAAACCGCTCTCTTTTCATGTTTTTTTTTTAAAAAACAGCAGAAAATTTTTTTGCAGGCGTTTAATTTAAGCGCCTGTGTTTTTATTGGCTGTTTTTTGGGCAGGCTTTTGGTAAGAAAAGGTACTAAAACCCCACTTGAGCGCCATAGATTTAATCAATATGTAAATAAATTATGAAGAAGGAAAATTTTACTTGATTTTTTATGGCAAAGGGGTTAATATAGTTTTAGCACTCAGGAAGCCAGAGTGCTAAAACAACTTAAATTATTGCTTTAAGGAGGCAATTTATATGACAATCAAACCGCTTCTTGACAGAGTCGTTTTAAAAATGGAGGAGGCCGAAGAGACCACGAAGAGTGGTATCGTCCTGGCGGGCAGCGCGCAGGAAAAGCCCCAGTTTGCGACAATCGTCGCGGCGGGCCCCGGCGGGCTGGTAGACGGCAAGGAGGTCACCATGTACGTGAAGGTCGGCGACAAGGTTATCACGAGCAAATACTCGGGCACCGAGGTCAAGCTTGACGGCGAGGAGTACACCATTGTCCGCCAGTCTGATATCCTGGCGATTGTTGAATAATCTAAAATACTAACTTGTGATACGGAGGAATGAGTCATGGCAAAACAGATTGCATACGGCGAGGAAGCCAGGAAGTCACTTATGAAGGGTATCGACCAGCTTGCCGATACTGTTAAAATCACACTCGGCCCGAAGGGCAGGAACGTTGTGCTCGATAAAAAATTCGGCGCGCCGCTCATTACAAACGACGGTGTTACGATTGCAAAGGAAATTGAGCTTGACGACCCGTTTGAGAACATGGGCGCACAGCTTGTCAAAGAGGTTTCCATCAAGACAAACGACGTAGCTGGCGACGGCACCACCACGGCGACGCTGCTTGCGCAGGCGCTCATCCGTGAGGGCATGAAGAACGTAACGGCCGGCGCAAACCCGATGATGCTTAAAAACGGCATCCAGTCGGCGGTTGATACGGCGGTCGCGGCCATTACGGGCAATTCCCACGAGGTCAACGGCTCCAAGGATATCGCCAGGGTTGCAACCGTTTCGTCCGGAGACGAATTCATCGGCAGCCTTATTTCCGAGGCGATGGATAAGGTGAGCAGCGACGGCGTCATCACGGTTGAGGAGTCCAAGACCGCGGAGACGTATTCCGAGGTTGTAGAAGGCATGATGTTCGACAGGGGCTACATTGCTCCTTATATGGTAACCGATACCGACAAGATGGTTGCTGACCTCGACGACCCGTACATCCTCATTACAGATAAGAAAATCAGCAACATCCAGGAAATCCTGCCGGTTCTCGAGCAGATTGTCCAGAGCGGCAAAAAGCTTCTTATCATTGCGGAGGACGTTGAGGGCGAGGCGCTCACGACGCTCGTGCTCAATAAGCTCAGGGGTACGTTCACCTGCGTTGCGGTCAAGGCTCCGGGCTTTGGCGACAGAAGGAAGGAAATGCTCCAGGATATCGCCATCCTCACAGGAGGCCAGGTAATTTCCGCGGACCTCGGCCTTGAGCTGAAGGACACGACCATCGACCAGCTTGGCCACGCAAGGCAGGTCAAGGTCGATAAGGAAAACACCATTATCGTTGACGGCGCGGGCGACAGCAGCGAAATCAAATCGAGAGTCAACCAAATCCGCGTGCAGATAGAGAACACAACCTCTGAGTTCGATAAGGAAAAGCTCCAGGAGCGCCTTGCAAAGCTTGCGGGCGGCGTAGCCGTCATCAAGGTCGGCGCGGCGACTGAAATCGAAATGAAGGAAAAGAAGCTTCGCATCGAAGACGCGCTCGCCGCAACGAAGGCAGCCGTTGAGGAAGGTATCGTCGCGGGCGGCGGCGTTGCGCTGATGAACGCAATCCCGGCCGTTGCGAAAGAGGTAGAGAAGGCGGCAGGCGACGAAAAGACCGGTATGGCTATCGTCCTCAAGGCACTCGAAGAGCCGCTGCGCCAGATTGTAGTGAACGCAGGGCTTGAGGGCTCCGTCGTTGTCGAGAAGGTAAAAGAGGCAAACAAGGTCGGCTACGGCTTCAACGCGCTGACCCAGGAATATACCGATATGGTTCCGGCTGGAATCGTCGACCCGACAAAGGTAACGCGCAGTGCCCTGCAGAACGCGGCCTCCGTCGCTGCGATGGTCCTGACGACCGAGTCCCTCGTAACCGACATCAAGGAACCGGCGGCTCCCGCCCCGGCTCCGGCACCCGACATGGGCATGTATTAATCAGATACAATTTAAAAGCTACGGACGGCATTGCTGCAAACGCATTGCCGTCCGTTTTTTATATGTGTTGAGCTAGCTTTGGAGGCTCGGCTTTCCCGCATCCGGGTACTGTTCCAGCAGCTTTTCGTTTGCAAGCTCCAGTTGGCGATGGTATTCGCAGTAGGGCTTGCTTAACCGTTTCATTGCTGGAACGAATACATCGTAGTACCCGCTCGTGCTGTTGAACCGCCTCATAAATTCCATCAGCCTGCCGGCGGGGGAGTTCCTATACTCGTCCGACTGTTTATAGGTTAAATACCGCCGGAGTATTTCCCGGTTGTCAGTCAGGAATTTTTCCGGATTTTCAATGGAGCTTTTGGTGTTATCAAGCATCCTTTTCATTTCACCTGTGCCGATATGCTTTGTACCTTCCGCCAGGTAATCCTCCAAATCCTTTGGTATATCAATCGGCGGCACGCCGTCTAAAAATGAAAGAATCGTATCATACGCCGCCTGCTGTTCTTCCGTTTGCACCGGTTCGTTCAAAAACCTTGCAAAATGCATACAGATAAAACGCCCGTAATAGCCTGGGAACGCGTCCAGCAGCTTTTCGGCTATTGTTTTGCTTTTTTCAAGCGACTGCAATACCGCGCCTATTTCGGAATAGGGTTTCCCCGCGCATAGGTGCTCAAGGGCCGCACTTTTCATCGTGCCGTACTGCAAATCCAGTTCTTTTCTGACTAAAACGTTTTGCAGGGCCGAACAGGTTTTGTCATCCAGTATGGCTTTAATGTCCGCTATGCCGACGTCGAGCTTTCTTAATACGCCAACCTTACGCAGGACGGCGGCGTCCTCCTCGCTGTACTGCCTGTAGCCGTTTTCCGCTGCCGCCGGGGAAACCAATCCGCACAGCGTGTAGTATTCGATTGCCTTTTTTGTCAGTCCGGTGAGCCTGCTCACTTCATGAATCAACATGTTTTTCACCTCCTTCTCATCATAAACCGCCCCCTTGGGTATGAGTCAAGCGGTTTTCAATATTATGTGATAACTCATCACTTGCATTTCCGTATTTCTATGCTATGATGAAAATAGATTTTTCCTAAACAGGGGCGTTTTTCATGATAAACACAGCCAGGCTGTTAGCGCAGCGCCAGTTCCAAACACAGGTAAAGAAAATAACGCCGCTCGGCGGCGGGGTTTCCTTACCTCGTTTGAAAAAGAGCCATATAACGCCGTAATCAAGCTGTATTTGTTGCGGGACAGGCCGTTCTGCTTTGGGATAGGATGCGGGAATTTGGAATTGAATAAACCGGGATTTAACAAAAAAGGAGAAGAAAAATGCGAAAATCAATGAGAATATTGTTATCAGCCATTTGCTTTCTGCTGCTTGTTTTCTGCGTTTCCTCATGTGCGGACTACACGGATTACCCAGGCGATGGGGAATACCTGTGCGAATATCCATATTTTTCATACCATATCGACAGGCTTAACGGCAGTTCTGCTGAAATCGATTATAATGGAAAAAGGATAAAAGCCGATGTCGGTATGATAGGAAGTTCTTTTGATGTAAGTGACAAAGCAGACGTAAAAAAGGATGAAGAAGGGGAGCCTTATCTGGACGCGGAGGATATCATCAGGGGCGTCTGGAGTACAGACAAAAAGGGGAATATTATTTTGGAAATTGACAACGGCAGCAGAATCGTTCTGAATAAAAAGGCTGCTGCCGAATAAGTACGGACAAACGCCGCGGGAAATCCCTGGGCAGCGAAAACATGTTATACTTTCAGCTAAGAGGCTTAAAAGGGCAGGGGTGATATTCCCCTGCCCTTGCTTCATTATTTATCTGCCGTAATTGTAAGGCTACTTACGGAACTCCTTTTTAATGCTGCGCAAAAACAGGCTGGAAAGGGAGGCCTGCGGGTCCTTATGATGGCTCAAAACCCCGTCGACCGCCTTGACGATTGGCAGGTCCACGCTATACTGCTCTCCCAGGAGAATCATCGCGCGTGTCGTGGAGACGCCCTCCGCGAGCTTACCAAAACGTTCGCCCTTTACATACATTTCACCGTAACGCCTGTTATGGCTGAATTCCGAGAAGAGCGTCGCCTCGTAATCGCCTAAATGGCAAAGCCCGTAAGCTGACATCGGGTTTCCGCCCATCGCCTGAATCAGGCGCGATATTTCGTGCGTGCCGCGCGCCATCAGCGCGCCCTTTAATGACGAGCAGTTAAGCCCGTCAAGCATTCCCGCCGCAATTCCTACGACGTTTTTAGACGCCGCGCCGATTTCAGTCCCTATCAGGTCGGTTCCCAAATAGAAACGGATTAGCTCGCTTGAAAAGCTGTCGACAAGATATTTCTTGACCGCCTCGTTGTTGGAGTCAATAACCATGCAGTTCGGAATTCCCTTGACAAAATCCTGCGGATGGCCGGGGCCGACCCATACGGCGACCGGCGTTTCCTTTTCGTCTACAAAACCTCCAACAATCTGGGAAAGGCGCAGGCCCGTCGTTTCCTCAATGCCCTTCATACACAGAACAATCGGCTTGCCCTTGAGGTTATACTGCGACAGCCGCTCCATAAACGAACGCAGATGCTGGGAGCTGATAGAGATAATAATAATATCTGCGTGCTCTACGGCGCGTTTCAAATCATCCGTAAAAATAACGCCTGATTCTTCAAACGACAGGTACTCGTTTTTCCTCTGGGAAGCCAGCTGCAAGTATTCCGGCGCGTCCGGCAATCCCCAGGAATACACGTCGTTCCCGATTTTGTCCTGATACCACGCGATAAACGAGCCCCACCGGCCGCAGCCCAAAACTGATATATTCAAAACAGCGCACCACCTGTCTTTTATTTCCGCATTATTATATCATATGAAAGCGCAAAACGCCATAGCGGGAAATAAAGTTCATAGAAAAGTTATGATTTCGGGACATCCGGCTGGGGCAGCCTGCTTTCCGTTGGCTGCGGGTTCCTTTTTCGGGCGAAAAGCGTTTTTATGCCCATCAGGAGCAAAAGCGCGCCGAACATCTTGGAAAGCACCTCGTTGTCGATTCCCCGCGAAAGGTAAGAGCCCAAAAGGGAGCCTAATACGCCAAAAAGCGCAAAAGGGACGGCAATACGCCAGACAATCAGCTTTTTGCGCTGGTAGACGATTAACGCGAGCACGGCGGTGGGGAGGAAGAAGAGCAGGTTGATGCCCTGTGCCTGCGCCTGGGGAATGCTCGTAAAAATGCTCAGGTAAATAATGAGGATGCCGCCGCCCCCAAGCCCCATCGCGCCAAGCAGGCCGGACAAAATGCCCGCCACGGCGCTCCACAGCCCGCTCAACGCATCAGCAGGCGGATGCCTGCCCATATCATCAGCAATGCGAACGCCTTTTTCAGGAGCGTTTCATTGATGCGCGGCAGCAGCCACGAGCCGGCAGCCGCGCCCAGAACGCCCCACCATAGATAGGGCGTAACATCTGAAAACGCAACCGTGCCGGAATTCAGGTAGCTGAAGGCGCTAACCACACAAATCGGCAATATAATTGAAACGGAGGTCGCGTGCGCCTTTCGCTGCTCCACCCGTTTATTGAGAATCGGCACGACGACCATACCGCCGCCCGCGCCCAAAAGGCCGTTTAAAAGTCCGGTGACGGCACCGCCGAGCATGAAAGCAAATTTTTTCATTTGGCAGAATCCTTTTCCTACAATTAAATATATACAGGGAAGGCAAACCTGGGGAAAGCCCGCTGTTTTTTCTTGATTTCTGTCTTTATTGTTTTATAAATTTGCTTTTCTATACAAAAGCGCCGTGCTGGTGAAAGCACGGCGCCCCTTGTTATTCAATTGATACCCGCCCGACCGTATTGCGTTGATGATAACCTGCCTACATAAAAGCAGGTGGGTGCCCGCCGCCCGGTTTCACGCTCCCTTCGTCCGCATAAACGGGAGGTCTGCAATCCGCCGGGGGAGCAAGGGCTCCCTGAATATCAGTTGTAGGGTTATATGAACGCAATTCACGCATCAGGCAGGCAGACGGCTCGCTTGCCTTACAGGTTTTCATCCTCCGGCGCGCTTTCGTCGTAAAGCTCTTCAAAATGGTTTTCAAAGACCTCCGCCAGCTTGTCGAGCAGTTCCTCGTCCTCGACCTCGGTCAGAACCTCTTCGCCGTCGTCGTCGACCGCTTCAAAGATGTAATACTCGCCGTCGGACTCTACCTGCTCCTCGGGCGAATCAAAAATGGGGTACAGCGCGTAATATACGCCGTCTTCATTTTCAATGATGTCGAGGATTTCAAAGGTATGCTCGTTGTCGTCGTCGTCAAGCAGGGTAATCAGGTCTGCTGCGTACTCGTTATCCATGGTAATCCATCCTTTCGGTTCTAGACCATTTACTATATTAATATTTTAACCAGTCGCGCCGGTTAAGTCAAGAAAAAATTTCTTTGACAAATCGATATAAAAAAATATAAAAAAGTTTAAAAAAAGTATTGACAATAGAAAAAAGCGTGTTATAATATAATTGAACTTAAGGAAAGGCAGAAAATCAAAGCTGAAAGCAAAGATTGGTAAATCAAACATTTAAAATTTAACCCGTGTTCCATTCTTTAGAATACCCGAAAATAGCAAATGTAAAGGTTTTTTGGTCTTTGGAAGTTTCAGTAAGTTGGTATCTGCTACAGGCAACAAAAGGTTCACGTTAATCTAAAAGGTGAGTAACGGCAATCTGAAGATGAAAGGTACAGTTTCCATTTGAAAACCCTAGGGATTGTGATTTTGCAAAATACCGCAGATGTCAGGGCTTTCAAGAAAAAAGGTTTTTCATCCAAGAACAGAGAGTCATTTGCAAGCGCTTTGGTTTTCGTAGAACGGGGCCGATCCTTAACGTTTAATTACAGGAAAGGGGCTGAGTCCAATGGGCGAACTGGCACCGGAAAGTTTTCCTTGCTTCGTTGATTTGAACGAAGCTCGGCATATGGCTCTGATTTAAGAATATCATACACATTGATTGCGAAACAAACGCCAGGGAATAAAATACATGATTATTGCCCTGCCGGCGTTTCAAATTGAAACCTGATCACAGGAGAGGGATATTTAGAATCCGCAGCCATAGAAAACTTTTACAATTGAATATGCGAATTTCAATATCGATTTTAGTTAATTGAGAAAGAAATTTGTCGGCTGATTTTTATTTGGACATTAAGCTCAAAAAGCGAAAGCTCCGATTCCGCACCGTTCCATTGGAGTATGCGGCGGTTCGGGACGACAATGGCAAAAGGCCCTTGTTACAGAGTAAAGCGTTAAGGCCATAAATATGAAAAGTGCGTGGCCGATGATTTTGGGTAAAGCATCTGGAATCAAACGCATTTTTGCCGATTGGGTGTCCGGTGTTTTAAGATTAGTTTACATATATACTTTTTCTGAAGTTAATATACGATATGAAAGAAAAAATCGGGTGACCGGTGGTAGTGTTTGCCGCCGGCCGCCTTTTTGTTTTGGCGTGAGAATACCGCTGAAAACATAAATAAGTTGAAATCAAGCGCGTTTTCGTGTATAATTTTACAGCAACAATACAAAATGTTCTCATTTTCTATATTTCGGAGGCTCTATCATGCTTTTGATGAAATGGGAGGAACTTCCCGATTATATGCAAAACGCAGAAGTGCGCAGATATTATGAAATCCTTCAGAATAAGAAGGCAAGCCTGCTTGCAAAGCGGGCGCTTGACCTTGTAATATCCGTTATCCTTATCATATTGCTCATCCTGCCGATGTGTGTCATAGCAGCCGTGGTAAAGGCCAGCTCTCCCGGGAAAATTTTGTTCCGGCAGGACCGCGTTACGACAAACGGCCGTATTTTCAGAATTTTAAAATTCCGTACTATGGTCGAAGGCGCTGAAAATTTGGGCGGCCAGATTACGGAAACGGATGACAGGCGGATTACAAAGAACGGGAAATTCCTGCGCAAATACCGCCTTGATGAGCTTCCGCAGATTTTTAATGTTTTTACCGGCGCAATGTCGCTGGTCGGCACGCGTCCGGAAGTTCCAAAATACGTAAAAAAATATACGCCTGAAATGTACGCTACGCTCCTGATGCCCGCTGGGGTGACCTCTTACGCGAGCATCCATTTCAGGGATGAGGACGAGCTGTTCCGCGACCCTGCCACGGTGGAAAAAAACTATATGGAGGTCGTCCTGCCGGAAAAAATGGTTCAGAATTTAAAATATATTGAAGAATTCAGCTTTTTATACGATTTAAAAATTATGGTCCGCACCGTAGCGGACGTCTTTTAATTTAAGCGCCTGTCAAGGCGCGTAGGAGGCGAGAGCTTGGCCGGCTTTTTCAAAAAAAACATCGTCAACCGCTTATTGCTTAACCCATCGGCTTTTCGCCTGACCTATATTTTTACACTTTTTTTCTGCTCTGTCGCCGTGGTGGAATGGGCGGCAGTCACCTTTAAATATATCCTGATGGCATGGGCGGGATATATCTTTTTTTTCTATTACCTGAAGAACAGGCGGATTTTAAATATCCGCTACTGCCGTTGGCTTGTGATTTTTCTTATCAGCACATTGCTTACGGCCCTCATTCATGTGACCGATAATTTTTTAGGCAACCTGGTCATGCTTTTGCACATTGCAATCTGTTTCTTTATATTTTACGGCATGCATACCGAGCGCAACAAAAAGCGCGTGCGAAAGGAAATGTACTGGTTCTGCAAGCTCATGGTAATTATAACGACGGTACTCGCGGCATGCGGGCTTCCGTTTGTCCTTCTTAATATGTACGGCGATTTCTATGGCTACCATCTCATCGTTTATGAAAACAGGTTTACAGGCCTTTATACGAACCCCAACCTGCTGGGCTTTTCCTGTGCGGTCGCAATCATCTGCTGCCATATGCTTACGAGAAAGAAGTTTTTAAAACACGCTGGCGGAAAAAAGGCCAACCTTTGGCTGCTGCTGCCGTGTGCCGCGCTCAACCTCATATCCCTGTTCCTTTCCGACTCCAACGCCTCTATGGTGTTTTTCGTTTTCTACATCGTGTTTTATCTGGTGTACAGGGCGTTCCGGTGGCAGCAGGAAATTACGCTCAAAGAGGCTGCGAAAAAATTTGTACGGCTTTTTGCGGTCTGCCTGGTGGCGGCTGTCTCGCTTGTTTTTGCGCGCGAGCTCTGCCAGATGGCGGCAGGCGGCATCACCACGGTCACAACGCAGCAGGAGCCTGTGATTAACAAGGACACGCCGGACGATAAAAGGGAAGGGCCGGTATCCTTTAACCATCTCAACGACAATCTTGACAGCGGGCGCATCCGGCTGCTGATGGAGTCGGCCGTACTCATAGGCAACCATCCGCTGTTTGGCATCGGCAAGGAAAATTTGGTTCTTTACGGCGAACGCTATATTGAAGGCGGCCTTCATTTTTCAGATTTGCATAACGGCTATCTCACCATTATCGTCTGCGGCGGAATCGTCGGCTTTGTCATTTTTGTCGCGTTCGCGCTGCATGTCGCGCGCCATATTATCAAAAGCCTTTTTTTGGAAAAGAAAAACCTGGGCAAGACGGCTTTTCCCATCCTGTTTGCCTTTATCTGCGCCTACTGCGTTTACGCGGTGTTTGAAAAAACGCTTCTATTTGAGCAGACGTTCATGGTCGTTTCGTTCTGGCTCATGCTCGGGTATGCAAGCTGCTTTATGGTACGCTATGACCACCTGGAGGACAAAATTGAGCTGAACCTCCTGCGAAAAAGGGAAGGCGAGCAGGCTTCGCTTTACGATACGCCCACCGAAGACGACCCGCTTGACGAGCATGAATAGGCGCTTATTGTAAAATTAGGGAAAAGCGGTTATAATAGAATCGTTTCAATCGGATTTGAGGAGCGGGGCTCCAACACATATATTCCGCAGGAAAGCCGGTGAAATACCCTCTCGCGTTGAGGGTATTTTTGCTATTTTATTCCGGGAGGGGACTTGTCATGAAAGACGGTTTTATTAAGGCGGCGGCGGCGACGCCTGAAATCAAGGTTGCAAACTGCGCCCACAACGCACAGGCAATTATTACACAGATTGAGAGGGCCGCGCAAAAGGGCGCGTCGCTTATCTCTTTCCCGGAGCTATGTATCACGGGCTATACGTGCGCCGACCTCTTTTTGCAGCGTACCCTGCTGGACGATGCGGAGCGGGCGCTTGCGGAAATCGCGTGCAAAACCGCTTCACTTGATATCGTAAGCGTCGCCGGGCTGCCCGTGCGCTGCGCAAACGCGCTTTATAACTGCGCGGCTGTCGTCTATCACGGGGAAATCATGGGGCTTGTACCAAAGAAGAACATTCCGGTATATTCCGAGTTTTATGAGTCGCGCCATTTTTCTCCCGGGGAAGACGCGGCGGAGGCCGTCATTTGCGGCAGGAAGGTGGAGCTTAGCCCAAACCTTTTATTCCGCTGTAAAAGCCTGCCGGATTTCGTGCTCGGCGTTGAGGTCTGCGAGGACCTGTGGGTGCCGTCCTCGCCCTCAAACAATTTGGCGGAAAACGGCGCGACCATACTTGTCAATTTGTCCGCGAGCAACGAAACCATCGGCAAACCGCAGTACAGGAGGATGCTCGTACAGATGCAGTCCGCCAAGCTTGTATGCGCTTACCTGTTTGCGGACGCGGGTTTTGGGGAATCGACAACCGACTTAATCTTCTCCGGGCACGATATCATAGCGGAAAACGGCGTGGTGCTCGCCGAATCGAAGCGTTATGAAACGGGGATTGCCTATGCGGATATCGATTTACAAAGGCTGGGGGGAGAACGCCGCAGGCTTACGACCTTTCCCTCCAAGCATGAAAGCAAATTTAAAACAGTGGAATTTGAGCTGCCGCTCAAAGAAACGAAGCTTACGCGGACATTTAGTAAAAACCCATTCGTACCGCAAAGCAAGTCGGATATAGAGCAGCGCTGCATGGAAATCCTTACAATGCAGGCGACAGGGCTTAAAACACGCCTTTTACACACCGGAATCAAAAACGCGGTGCTCGGCCTTTCCGGCGGGCTTGATTCCACGCTTGCGCTGATTGTAACGGTGCACGCGTTTGATTTATTGAAGCTTGAACGGAAAAATATTACAGCGGTCACGATGCCGTGCTTCGGCACCACGAAACGCACAAAAAGCAACGCGCAGCTTCTGGCGGAGGCGTACGGCGTCAGCTTCCGCGAGGTCGATATTTCAGAAACGGTAAAGCGCCATTTTTCCGACATCGGCCATGATGGGCATACGCTCGACGTTACCTTTGAGAACGCGCAGGCGCGCGAGCGCACGCAGGTGCTTATGGATATTGCAAACATGGAAAACGCGCTCGTTATCGGTACGGGCGATTTGTCTGAGCTTGCGCTCGGCTGGGCGACCTATAACGGGGACCACATGTCTATGTACGCGGTCAACGCATCCGTCCCCAAAACGCTCGTCCGCTATATTACGCAGTATGAGGCGCATAAAAGCGCCGCGCCGCTCAAAAAGGTGCTGCTCGATATTCTCGACACGCCTGTAAGCCCCGAGCTCCTGCCGCCGCAGGACGGCGTGATTTCCCAAAAGACGGAGGAGCTAGTCGGCCCATACGACCTGCACGATTTTTTCCTCTATTATTATATGCGTTTCGGCTTTACGCCCTCAAAAATTTACCGTCTGGCAAAGGAGGCTTTTGAGGGGGAATTCGAACCGGAGGAAATTAAAAAATGGCTCGTTGTATTTCTCAGGCGCTTTTTCAGCCAGCAGTTCAAGCGTTCCTGTTTGCCTGACGGCCCGAAGGTCGGCTCTGTTACGCTTTCTCCCCGCGGGGATTTGCGCATGCCGAGCGATGCGGATGTTTCCGCGTGGATTAGGGAGCTTGAAGAAAGCATGGGGTAAAAGCGGATGGACTTTTTCCATCGCATGGTTTATAATAAATAAAATCATTTTGTTTACCAGCATAAGGAGATGTTTTATATGGATGAATTACTCAAGCTGTTAAGTGAAAATTCAAAATTCACGCCGCATGAGCTTTCCCTAATCCTGGGTGAACCGCAGGATTATATAGAAAAGCAAATCGAGGAGTATGAGGCAACCGAGGTCATCAAGGGCTACCGGGCCGTCGTCAATTGGGAAAAGGTACCGGACGCGGGCGTTACGGCGCTTATTGAGCTGAAGGTCACGCCGGAAAAGGAAAAGGGCTTTGACGACATTGCCGCGCATGTCATGAGCTTTGACGAGGTGGACAGCGTTTACCTGATGGCGGGCGCGTACGACCTTGCCGTTTTTGTAAAGGGACAGACAATCCAGGATATCGCGATGTTCGTCTCCCGCAAGCTTTCCACTATCGACGCGGTGCTTTCAACCGCGACCCATTTCCTTCTCAAACGCTATAAGGACAGCGGCATCGACTTTTTTGAAGACGATTCGGAGGAAGATAAAAGGAGCCTGGTACTGTGATCAACTATGACTCTATACTCAATGATAAAATCAAGGAAATCAAGCCGTCGGGTATCCGCAAATTCTTCGATATCGCAAATGAGATGGATCACGTTATCTCCCTGAGCATCGGGGAGCCCGACTTTAAGACCCCCTGGCATATCCGCCAGGCAGGAATAGAATCGCTCGATAAGGGAAAAACATGGTATACGCCGAACGCGGGGCTTTCTCTCCTGCGCGAGGAAATCTGCCGTTATTTCAGCCGCAGGTTCCATGTGGATTACAACTGCAAAGCGGAATGTATCGTCACAGTCGGCGGCTCCGAGGCTATCGACATCTGCCTGCGCAGCCTGATTGAAAAGGGCGACGAGGTGCTCATACCGCAGCCGAGCTTCGTGTGCTATGAGCCACTCACGCAGATGGCCGACGGTATTCCCGTAATCATCGAAACCAAAGCGGAAAACAGCTTCCGCCTGACCGCGCAGGAGCTTGAAGCGCACATCACGCCGAAAACAAAGCTTTTGGTGCTCCCTTTCCCGAACAACCCGACCGGCGGCGTTATGCGCCGGAAGGATTTAGAGGAAATCGCGGGTGTCATCATCAAGCACAACCTGTTCGTATTGTCGGACGAAATTTACGCGGAGCTTACATACGGTGACGAGCCGCACGTTTCCATTGCCGAAATTGAAGGGATGCGCGAACGCACCCTGGTCGTAAGCGGCTTTTCAAAATCGTATGCCATGACAGGCTGGCGCCTGGGCTATGCGCTCGGTCCGGCTGAGGTCATCTCCCAGCTTTACAAGCTGCATCAGTTTGCCATCATGTGCGCGCCTACGACCGCGCAGTACGCGGCGATTGAGGCGCTCAAAAACGGCGACGGCGACATTGAAAGCATGCGCACGCAGTACGATATGCGCCGCAGGCTAATGGTCGGCGGGTTCCAGCAGATGGGGCTTTCCTGCTTTGAGCCGCACGGGGCGTTTTATGTGTTCCCATGCATCAAAAGCACGGGGCTCAGCTCTGAAGAGTTCTGCATGCGCCTGATTGAGTCGAAGCATGTGGCCGTCGTGCCCGGCACGGCGTTCGGTAAGTGCGGCGAAGGCTTTGTGCGCGTTTCCTATTCGTACTCACTGACGCACATCAGCGAAGCGCTTGGCAGAATCGAGGAATTTCTCCAGGAAATCAAAGAAGAACAAGGATGAGTTATATGGCTGTAACGGTCAGCGCACCGGCAAAAATCAATCTGACGCTCGACATCACAGGCAAAAGGGCGGACGGCTACCACTCAGTCGATATGATTATGCAGTCGATAAGCCTTTACGATACGGTCACCGTAGCCCCGGCGAGGGAACCGGGTATCAAAATAACCTGTTCAGACAGGGCGCTCCCCTGCGATGAACGCAACACGGCATATAAAGCGGCGCGGCTGTTTTTGAAAGAAATACAAAAGGACGAGGGCGCCGCCATATCCATTCACAAGCAAATCCCAAAGGAAGCGGGGCTTGCGGGCGGCAGCAGCGACGCGGCGGCGGTACTGCTTGCGCTCAATAAAATCCATGGTGAGCCGCTTGCGCTTGGCAAGCTTTCTGAGCTTGCGGCCCTGGTCGGCGCGGACGTGCCGTTCTGCCTGTACGGCGGGACAATGCACGCGGCGGGTACGGGAACGCGGCTGCAAACGGTTTACAGCCTTCCTGACTGCTTTATTGTGCTTGCAAAGCCGCCAATCGGCGTAAGTACAAAAGAAGCCTACCGCCTGTGCGACGGCCGGCCGTACAGCGCAAAGCCGCACAGTGAACAGCTGCTCGCGCATTTAAAGGACGGCAGCATCCAGGAAGCCGCGCAATCGCTGTATAACGGCTTTGAAGAGGTGCTGCGCCTTGAGCCGGTCGATGAAATCAAAGAAACGTTATTGTCGTCCGGCGCCTGCGGCGCGTGTATGACCGGCAGCGGACCTTCTGTTTTCGGTATCTTTACAAACGAGCAGAAGGCTTATGGCTGCGCGCAGGCGCTCACAAAGCAATACCGCGAAATCTTTGTGGTCAGGCCAACGCCAAACGGCTGTTTTATAAGCGAAACTGAATAAGAAATCATTTCCTGCCCATAATCAAGGTATCGATACCTGGAAAGGGCAGGATTTTTTATGAAAAAAACGATAATGAAGGCATTGTGCTTCGGCTTGATTTTATCCATCGTGTTCTCCGCGCTCTATTTTTCAGCAGAGTGCAAAACTATTTCCGACAGCGTGCTGCGGCTGCATATCCTCGCAAATTCCGATTCGGCCGGCGACCAGGCTTTAAAGCTCAAGGTACGCGACGAAATTTTAAAAAAATCCGGCGGGCTTTTAGCGGCGGCCTCCAATAAAGAAGAGGCGGAGCGGCTCACCGCGCAGCAGATGCAGGCAATCGTGGACGACGCCCAGGAATTCGTCTATTCGCAGGGCTATGATTATGCCGTTACGGCGAGCCTGCTCAATATGCCCTTTAATACGCGCGTTTACGGCGATATCGCCATGCCCGCGGGCAATTACGACGCGCTGCGCATTACAATCGGGGAGGGCGCGGGGCACAACTGGTGGTGCGTCATGTACCCGCCCATCTGCCTGCCGGCGGCGGAAGAAAAGCAGGAGCTTTCCGACGTGCTCGACGACGGGCAGCTCCAGATAGTCGAAAACGAGCCGCAGTATGAAATCAAGTTCAAATTTGTCGAAATATACGAAAGCATCGCGCAGTTTTTTGCGGGAGAAAAATAAACCACTTTCCTCATGGCGGAAAAAAAGGTATAATGGTACTATCTTGTATTTAGGCCGGTGGTACTATGCTGCAATTTATTATGGGGAGAAGCGGAAGCGGAAAAACCTTTTATCTTACCGAGCAAATCTGTAAAGCGGTCGAAAGCGGGCAGGCTTCTTCCGTGCTGTTTCTCGTCCCGGAGCAGCAGTCCTTTGAAATGGAGAAAACGATGCTGAACCTCCTTGGCCCGAAGGACTGCCGCAGGGTAGAGGTGTTAAGCTTCAGCCGCCTTACCGACTTTGTTTTCCGCAGCCGCGGGGGGGTAGGCGGGCGGGCTGTTGACGACGGCGCGCGCAGTATCCTCATGAGCCTTGCAATCGAACAGGCGCAGGACGAGCTTACGCTTTACCGCAGGCAGGCGGGCAGGCCGGAGCTGATTCCCCTGATGCTGGGTGCGGTAAAGGAGTTTAAAATGTGCGCTGTGACGAGCGACATGCTGCGCGGCGCGGCCATGCGGTCAGACGACGGCGTCCTTCGCCAAAAGCTTACAGAAACGGCTTTGATAGCCGATATTTATAACGCGTTATTAAGCGAGAGCTACATAGACCCGCTCGATGACCTGACGCGCCTGTATGAATCGATATTAAGCACGCCGTTTTTTACAGGCTTTCAGATTTACGCCGATGGGTTCAGCGGCTTTACGGCACAGGAGCAGAAAATCATCAGCCTGATGATAGCGCAGTCGGAAAAATTTACTATCGCGCTTGCTGGAGACGAGGCGGAGCTTTCCGCAAAGAACGATTTGTTTTTTACCACAGGGCGCACCAAACGCGTTTTAAGGGACATGGCAAAGGCGCAGGATATTCAAATCCTGCCTGATGTAAGCCTTACGGAAGCCAAGCGTTTTTTATCGGGCGGTATCGCTTACCTGGAAGAGAACATATACCGCCCGGGAACGCCTCCCTGCGTGGAGGAAGCGCAAACCGGCCTGTCGCTTTATACCGCTGAGGATGTGTACGAAGAATCGGACTATATCTGCCGTACCATCCGGCAGCTTACCATCGAAAAGAATCACCAGTATGGCGATATTGCCGTAATTTGCCGCTCTCTCGACGGCTACCGCGGTATTCTCGATACAACGCTCGAGCAGTACGGGATATCCTATTTTATGGACAGGCCGCAGGACATTGCGTCAAAGCCGCTCATTCGCTTTGTCCTTTCCGCCTTTGACTGCGTACATACCTATTTTTCCTCGGAAAGCGTGTTCCGCCTGCTGAAAACGGGGCTGTGCGGTTTAAGCGCGGAAGAGACGGCGCTGCTTGAAAACTATGCCTTTGTCTGGAATATTTCCGGCGGCAGGTGGATGAGCGAATTTACCCAGAATCCGCGCGGCTACGCGGACGAATTTACGCAGCAGGACAAAGAAGAGCTCAAAGAAGCGGAGCGGCTGCGCGCCGTAATAACCGGCCCGCTTGCGGATTTTAAGGAGCGGATTGCAAACAGCGACGGCGCCCATATTTCCAGGGCGGTTTACAGGCTGCTCGAGGCGTTCCATGTCAGCCGCAATCTGCAGGAGCAGTCGGACAAACAGCGCGGCAAGGGGAACGCTTCCCTTGCGCAGGAGCAGGAACGCCTGTGGGATATTTTTATTGGTATCCTCGACCAGATGGAACAGCTTTTGGGAACGAAACGGCTGCCGTCCAAGCGCTACTGTGAGCTTTTGAAGCTGATGCTTCAAAACGCGGAGATTTCGTTTATCCCGAACAGCCTCGACGAAGTAACGATAGGCACGGCGGACAGGATTCGCCTGAGCTCCCCCAGGGCCGTTTTTGTTATCGGCCTGAATGAAGGGGAGTTCCCGCATCTGCCCGTTTCGAGCGGTATTTTCAGCGACGCGGAGCGCAGGCGGCTGATTTCCATGTCCCTTCCGCTCTACGACGCGGTCGAGGAGCTGGGCGCGCAGGAAAAGTTCCTTGCCTACTGCGCGGTGAGCGCGCCGAGGGAAAGCCTGTTCCTCTCCTGTGTGGAGAACGACCTGAAGGGGGAAGCGAAGGCGCCGTCCTCGCTTTTTCGTGAAGCGCTGCGGCTTTTCCCGCACTTGAACGCTGTAAACGGCAGGGAAATCCCATGGACGCAAAAGCTTTGGGCTGAAAAGCCGTCGTTTGAGCTTTGCGCGGAGCATCATAAAGATGATACGGCCGCGCAGGAGCTTATAAATCATCACTTCCTGCAGCTTGAAGGGTATGCCCCAAAAATAAACGCGCTTTTGCGCGCCCAAAATGAAGAGCCCTTTGCCGTCAGCCGGAAAAACCTGAGCGAAACGCTGTTCCATAAAGAAAAGCTCAGGCTTTCCGCGTCGCAGGTTGAAAAATTCTATCAATGCCCGTTCCAGTATTTTTGCCGCTACGGCGTGCGTGCGCAGGAGCGGAAGCCCGCGCAAATCGATTCCGCCGAGTACGGCAGCCTTATCCATTTCCTGATGGAAAGGCTGTTGAAAAGCAGCGGTATCCCGCAGCTCGCTTCCCTTTCCGAACAAGAGCTCAAGCTGCGCCTCGACAGCTTGACGGAAGAATACCTCAATACGCATTTCGGCGGCGCGCAGGATAAATCAAAGCGCTATCTTTCCATGCTCCGCCGTATGAAAGATTCCGCGCTCATGCTTATAAGCCATATGCTCAAGGAGCTTTCCCAAAGCGATTTCCTGCCGGAAGCGTTCGAGCTTCATTTGGGGGAGGACGGCGATATCCCGCCGTATGAAATCACGCTTGCAGACGGCGGCAGAGTCGTGATTGAAGGCTATATCGACCGCGTTGACGTCATGCGCAGGGAAGGGGCTGCATATGTCCGTGTCGTCGATTACAAGACCGGAGCGAAAAAATTTGTACTGTCTGACGTGGACTTCGGCCTGAACCTGCAAATGCTTATCTACTTATACGCGATAACACAGAAGGACAGCAAAGGGGCAGTACCTGCCGGCGTACTTTATATGCCTGCCGCTTCTCCTATGATTAACGCAGAGCAGGATGAAAGCGTGGAATCCATCGATAAAAAGCGCGCGAAGGCGTACCGGATGAACGGCGTGCTGCTCGATGATATCGACGTAATCAAAGGCATGGAGGCGGACGGCCGGGGAATATACATCCCCGTCACGCTCAAGGAAGAAAAGCCGAAAAAGGGAGAAACGCGGGATACGGAAACGCCCCTTACGCTCAAGGTGGACAAGGGCGGCGAATATCTTGTTTCAAAACGAGAGCTTCGGATGGTTTTCCACCGGATTGACGAGCTGATTACCGGCATGGCGCAGCGCCTCTTTTCCGGTGAAATCCCCGCAATGCCCGCCAAGGGAACGTACGACGCGTGCAAATGGTGCCCCTATACGTTTGCGTGCGGCTATGAAGACGGCATGGCGTGCGTAGAGGTTGCAGAGGATAAAACCGCGTTCCATATACAGGAAGGGCAAGCGGATAAAGGGAAGGAGGAAAGCTGATGGCACAGAAAAAATGGACGCAGGGCCAAAAGAACGCCATTTATGCGCAGAACGGTTCGCTGCTCGTTTCCGCCGCGGCCGGCTCCGGTAAAACAGCCGTGCTGGTCGAGCGTGTGATTGCGCGCATTACAGACCCGGATAACCCGGTCGATGCGGACCGGCTGCTCGTCGTAACCTTCACGCGCGCGGCAGCCGCGGAAATGAAGGAGCGCATTTCCTTGAAGCTTGATGAGCTGATAGCTGAAAACCCGCTTGACAGCGCGCTCCGCCGCCAGCAGCTGCTCCTTTCCAAGGCGAATATCAGCACCATCCACAGCTTTTGCAGCGAGCTTGTGCGCGAAAGCTTCTTCGCGCTCGACATTTCGCCCGATTTCCGCCTTGCGGAGGAGAGCGAGCTTGCTATTTTAAAGGCGGAGGCCATAAATAACGTTCTGGAAAACCTCTATGAAAACGAGGGGGAAGCCTTTTCGCTCTTTGCCGATTATTTCAGCACCGCCAAAAGCGACTACCTGCTCCAGCAGGTGGTGCTTAAGCTTTATGAGTTTTTATGCGCGCATCCGTTCCCGGAAAGCTGGCTGCAAAAAAAGGAACAGATGTATTCCAGCGAATGCCCTATAACAGAAACACAGTGGGGAAGGGTTACTGTGGACTACGCGCAGGACGCCGCGCGCTTTTGCCTTGCGCTCGCTGAAAATTCCCTGGCGCTGTTTGAAGAAAGGCCGGAGCTGGGCGACGCACTGCGCAGCCTTTTACAGCTCGACCTGAAATTTACGCAGGGGCTTTGTGAAACGGTGGCGTCCTCCCAGTGGGATGAAATGCGCGGCTATCTGTCGTCGTTTGATTTTTCCGCGCGTTTCCAAAGCGCGCGCGGCTATAAGGACGACGCCATAAAGCTTAAAATACAAAGCAGCCGTGATTTGTTAAAGAAAACAATCAAAAGCCTCTGCTCGCTCTTTACCCAGAGCGAGCAGCAGTGCCGGGACGATATCCGCGAGCTCGCGCCGCTCGTACATGAGCTGTTTTCCGCGGTGCGCCTTTTTTCGCGGGAGTACGAAAAGCTCAAGCGCGAAAAAAATATTGCCGATTTCAACGACCTGGAGCACTGGGCGCTTTCCCTGCTCGTAACCGAGACGCCGGACGGCGCTGAATTTACGCCGCAGGCGCAGGCGGCCGCGCAGCGGTTTGCGGAGGTCATGGTCGATGAGTATCAGGACGCAAATGAAATACAGGACTTGATTTTCCGCGCGCTGAGCGGCGACGGGAAACGCCTGTTTGTCGTAGGCGACGTCAAGCAGAGCATCTACGGCTTCCGCCAGGCGATGCCGGAAATTTTTCTGCGCCGCAAGGACGCATACGCGCTTTATGACCCGGCGCTTGACAATTACCCCGCAAAAATTATACTCGATAAAAATTTCCGCAGCAGGCGGGGCGTAACCGATGCGGTGAACTTTGTATTCCGCCGCCTGATGTCAAAAGAGGTCGGGGGAATGGAATACACGCGGGAAGAGGAGCTGGCAGCCGGCGCGCAGTACGAGGCGGACGCCTCCCCCGACATGGCTTTCCACCTGCTCGATTCCGGCGCGCAGGACGAGGATTGCGCGGATATTCTGGAAGCGCGCCACATCGCCCGCATGATACATAAGAATATGGAGAGCTATCAGGTGACGGAAAACGGCGTCCGGCGCGCAGCGAAATACAGCGACTTCTGTATTTTGCTCAGGAGCGCCAGCACGCACGCAGCCGCATATGTAAAGGAGCTTACAGCGCAGGGAATTCCGGCCTCGTCTCAGTCGTCGGACGGCTTCCTCTGTGCGCGGGAGGTCGCGGTCATGGTTTCCTTCCTGCGCCTGATTGACAATCCATTACAGGACATCCCGCTTTTAAATGTGATGATGAGCCCGGTTTACGGCTTTACTCCGGACGACCTTGCGCAAATGCGCATCGCAAAGCCCAAAGGAAGGCTTTATTTTGCACTCAAGTCCTATGCGCAGGAGGGGAGCCTCCCGGCCCGGCAGCTGCTTCTCGATTTGGACGATTGCAGGGCGCTCGCCGCGACGGCGCCTGCAGACCTGCTCGTCCATTTTATCTACACACGCACGGGGTATCCCGCGCTGGTACGTTCCAGGCGCAGCGGGGCGCTCGGGCTTTCGAACCTGCGCCTTTTGCAGGAATACGCCAAGAATTACGAGCAGTCGGGAGGCGGCGGCCTTTCCGGCTTTGTCCGGTATATCGACCGTTTGGAGGAACAGGGCTGCGACCTGAAAACGAACGCCGCGGCACTTTCGCAGTCGGAAAGCGTCAGGGTAATGAGCATACACCATTCCAAAGGACTGGAATTCCCGTTCTGCTTTCTCGCGGCGACCGCGCGCAGCTTCAACAGCGACAAAACCGACGAGGTGCTCCTCCACGCCGAGCTGGGTATCGGCATCCGCCGGAAGGATACGCAGCGCATGTGCCGGTATTCCACCATGCCGCGCGGGGCGGTTTCTTTGGAGCTTGAACGCGACGGAAAATCAGAGGAGCTGCGTGTGCTGTATGTCGCAATGACACGCGCAAGGGAAAAGCTTATTGTGCTGTCCACCCAAAAGAATCCGCGGCGCTATCTTGAAACGATGGCTTCCCGGCTGACGGGGGAAAGCGCGGTGCTGCCGTATATTGTACGCGGCGCCTCCTGTATTTCCAACTGGATTACCCAGTGCGCGCTGATGCATCCGGACGGGGCGTGCCTGCGCGAGCTTGCGGGTATGCCGCGCGCAATAGAGTGCGAGCCCTGCCTTCCCTGGGAAATCAGCATAATCGAAGGGGAAACGCCCGCTGCGGTACAAGAGCCTGCAAAGGCCGGACAGGCGGAAAAAAAGGAGCCTGCCCAGCCCTTGGATATTACGCCGGTTGTCCGGCGGATTGTATCAGAATATCCGTACCAAACGCTCGGCGCGATTCCCGTAAAGGTTTCGGCTTCCGAGCTTTCCCATGAGGAAAGCCGCGGGGAATACGCTTTTTCCACGCGGCCTGCGTTCCTGCAAAAAGAGAAAATGACGGGAGCGCAGCGGGGAACCGCCCTGCACGCTTTCATGCAGTTCGCGGATTTCACGGCCTACCTTACTTCCCCGCAGGAGGAGCTTGCAAGGCTTGTGGAAAAGGGCTTTATCACAAATGAGCAGCGGCAGGCCATACCGCTCAAGGAAATAAGCGCCTGCCTGCAAAGCGGTATTATGCGGCGGTTCCTGTGCGCGGGGAAGCAGTACAGGGAATTTCGTTTTACGGTAAAAATAAAGGCGGGCTTAGCTGATAAAGAGCTGAAGCCGCCTTATTGTGACGAAGCGATTATTTTACAGGGCGCGGTGGACTGCGCGTTTGAGGAAGCGGGCGGCATCGTTATCGTCGATTATAAGACCGACCGCGTAAAGAACCTGGAGGAGCTTAGAAGCCGCTACCACACGCAGCTGGAGCTTTACCGCTGCGCGATGGAGCAGTGCACGGGCCTGCCCGTGCGCGAGTGCGTGCTGTATTCGTTCCACTTAAACGGTTTTATCGGGGTTTGATTCTTACAAAAGGCCCTTTTCCTGCGGCGAAGCGGACAAGGAGATGATTTTTTCCTCAACCTGTTCCCGCAGGGAGCGCGGCCGCATCACGTACAGCCTGTCGCTGTAGGGCAGAAGCCAATCGACAAGCCCGTCGCTGATATAGACGCCGGCGCGCAGAAGGAACCGCCCCTTTTCCTTGTTGATGACCTGCGCGTCCGTCCCGAAACGGTCGAGCACGACGTCGAGCAGGCTGTTTTTGCACAGCAGCTCAATCTCTTCCTGGAGCCCTGGGTACATCATCATGTTTTTCCTGACATAATCAGCCGTATCAAAGGCGCCGGCGTAGCCGCTCACCTGTTGATGCGGCCTTATTTTTTTATCTGTAAGCTGTGCCATGCGCATACGGTCAAGCCGGTAATTGCTCAGGTTATCGTACTTTTCATAGTTGCCGACGAGATAATAAAAATCGTTCGACCACACAAGCGCGTATGGGCTGATTTCGAAGGTGCGCTCGGTGCGCAGCACGGCACGGTTATCCTCGATATGATAGCGGCAGTAATCGAACCGCACCTTCTTTTCCTGCGCAATCGCGCGGTTTATTGTATCGATGATATAATAAATCTGCTCGTTTTGGAATTTCAGACGGTTATCTATAAAGATTTGGCTGTCGATATCCTGCGCTTGATAGCCGCTTAAAAACCGCATAAGCCTGCGGCTTAATTCCTTTGTCTTTTTTTCGGTGATAAAACGCGCGCTCAAAATCGCGTCGAGCAGTAGGCGGACCTGCGCCGTTTCAAACGCGCGCTCCCCAAGGAAAAAGCCTTCCTTTGCTGCGTACGCGCGTGTAATGTCGAAACCGTATTCACATAATGCGCCGATGTCGTCATAAACCGATTTGCGCGCGCAGGTGATGGAGCGTTCCGAGAGATATTCCATAATTTTTGCCGCCGTTACCGGGTGCTCCGAATCGCTGTATTTATCTAAGTATTCCAAAACATATAAAAGCCGCAGCCGCCTTTCATACTGGCTTTTTTCCAAAACGGACCCCTTCTTTTCCAACTTATTTTAAAATAGCCTCCGCGCATTTGATACCGTCAACCGCCGCGGAAACGATTCCGCCCGCGTATCCCGCGCCCTCTCCGCATGGGTAAAGGCCATGAAGCGCCAAAGATTCCATCGTTTCCCCGCGCAGGATGCGCACAGGGGAGGAGCTGCGCGTTTCAAAGCCTGTAAGCAGCGCGTCCGGATGCGCAAAGCCCTTTAGCTTCCTGTCCATTTGGTGGATTCCCTGCGCAAGTGAATCAGAAAGATAACCGGGCAGAAGCCCGCGCATGTTTGCAAAGCAGACGCCGGGGCGGTAGCTCGGCTTTATGTCTCCAAAACGGAGGGAAATCCTGTTTTCAGAAAAATCGCCGAACCGCTGGACAGGCGCGAAGTAACCTTCGCCGCCCGCTTCAAACGCCAAACGCTCCAGCGCCCGCTGGTATTCAACACCGGCGAGTACGTCCTCGCTCCCGAAATCGTCAGGCGTAACGCCGACGAGCACCGCGCTGTTGGAGTTCTCCGCGCCGCGCGCAAACTCGCTCATTCCGTTTGTCACAACGCCGCCCCGCTCGCTGGCGGCGGCTACAACCGTACCGCCCGGGCACATGCAGAAGGTATAGACGCCGCGCCCACTGGGCAAATGCACCGCAAGCTTATAGTCCGCGGCGCCCAGCTTCCCCTTTCCCGCGCACGCGCCGTACTGCGCATAATCAATCTGTTCCCTCAAATGCTCGATGCGCACGCCAACGGAAAAGGGCTTCTGCGCCATGGGAACCCCCATTTCACTGAGCATGGTAAACGTATCCCTTGCGCTGTGGCCGACCGCAAGGACGATATGTCCGGTTTCAATTTCCTCCGTGCGCGCTCCACGCCGCACAACAGCCGCCGAAACCGCGCCGTTTACCGTTTTTATACCGGTAAGCTTCGTTTCAAAGCAGAACGCTCCGCCGAGCGCGATAATCTGCTGCCGGATTCCCTTCACAGCCTGCGGCAGCCTGTCCGTTCCCACATGGGGCTTGGCGTGGTATAAAATTTCGTCCGGCGCGCCTGCCTTCACAAGCTCAAGCAGGACCTTACGGGCGCGCGTATCCTTCGTACCGGTGTTGAGCTTGCCGTCGGAAAAGGTTCCCGCGCCGCCCTCGCCGAACTGAACGTTGGAATCCCCGCATAGCCCGCCGCCGTCCCAGAATGCGTGCACGTCCTTTTTGCGCCTGTCTACATCTTTGCCGCGCTCCAGCACAAGCGGCTCCGCGCCGCACTGTGCAAGAATAAGCGCGCAGAAAAGCCCCGCCGGCCCCGCGCCTGCGATAACAGGCCGTAAAGGAAGCTTTTTTACAGCGGGCGGCGCATATTCGTACGGCGCCGCGAGCGCCGCGTTCCTGTTTTTACTGCGGTTTAATATTTTCTGTTCGTTTTGTAAAAGCGTTACGTCGAGAGCAGCCCGGAAATGCACATCGTTTTTATGGCGGGCGTCCACGCTCCTCCGAAATAGCGCGGCGCTTTCAATCGCCCCTGGTTCGATTTGCAGCGCCTTCGCCGCGGCGTTTAAAATTGTCTTATCGTCGTAATCGAGCGGAAGCCTTATATCTGTTATCCGTATCATTTGTAATCATCCTTTTGCAGATACCCAAAGGCGTGTTTTCCAGCGATAATTCCGGACGTCCACGCCCAGTGCAGGTTATAGCCGCCGCATATTCCGTCCAGGTCGAGCAGCTCGCCCGCGAAAAACAGGCCGTCTTTTTTTCTTGAGGCCATTGTATCGATATCCACCTCACCGCGTGGGACTCCCCCCGCAGTGGCCTGCGCCTGCTGGAACGAGCCGGGGGAGGCTGCTTCAAATTCCCACCCCTTGAGTATTTGGCAGAGCCTTTTAAGCTCCCGTTCCTTTATTTCTGCCGCACAGCGGTTAAGCGGGGCAGCGCCGCTTTCCTTGAGCGCGGAAAGGGCGATACGCTTGTTCAGAATGCCGGTTAAAAGCTCTTCTGCTTGAAGCTTACCTTCTTTTATACGATGAGAAAGCTCGCCGAAAAGCTCCTGGTAACTGATATCCGGCAGCAAATCGGCGCAAAGAATAGGCGCTTCTCCCTGGCCTAATAGCTGCGCGCATTGGCGGGAAAGCTGGAATACGCAAATGCCGGAAAGCGCGTTTTCCGTAAACTGCAGCTCTCCCTGCTCCCGCGCTAAGGCATGCCCGCCGTTTTTGAGCGTAACGCTGCACATACACCGCTGCCCTTTCAGCGAACGCAGCGCGCCGCTTTTTACAGGTACGGGGCAGAGCGTTGGAAAAAGCTTTGTGCAGGTATGGTTAAGCTGTTTTAAAAGCCCGTAGCCTGCCCGGCCGCCATCCTTGGCCGCGGCCTTGCCGCCCGTCGTCATAATCAGGGCGCGGCAGCTGATTGTGCTGTCTTCGCTATGCAAATAAAAGAGGTTTTTCTCCTGTGTGATTTTATCTATATCCGTGCTGCAAAGCTCCTGCACGCCGTATTCGCGCAGGGCAAGGCGCAGCACGTCGAGCACGGAGCTTGCGCTGCTGCTTACCGGGTAAACACGCCCCTCGCCGTCCGCCCTCGTATAAAGGCCGAGCGCTTTGAAATAATCCCTGATATAACTGCAGTCAAACGTTTGAAACAGGCGCGCGGCGCCATCCGCAAGGCTTCCGGAATATTGCCCGCGGGAAATCAGAAGGTTGCTCAGGTTGCACCTGCCGCTGCCCGTTGTAAGCAGCTTTTTCCCAACACGCGCGTTTTTTTCAACGACCGCAATTTTTATTTTTCCGCCGGAGCACCGCGCGGCGCTTACCGCGGCGATAAGACCCGCGGCGCCCCCGCCGAGTATGGCAATATCCGTATGGTAAACGTTCTTTTGCGCCATTTCCTCACCCTCAAATCAAAACGGGACAACCAGCGCCGGTTGCCCCATCGTGTGCTTGTATCTTTTAAGCGCCCGCGAAGAACTTAACCATTGCGGGAATTCCATAGCTGATGATGCTCATGATAACCGTTGCGCCCAGGACGCCGAGGGAAATGCTTATTATCGCGTCCTTGAGCTTGAATTTGAACAGCGCCGCGACGAGCGCGCCCGTCCACGCGCCTGTTCCGGGGAGCGGAATCGCCACAAACAGGAATAAGCCAAGCTTTTTATGCTTCATAATTTTATGCGCGTTCTTTTCCGCCTTTTCTTCCAGCTTATTGATGAGCTTGACAAAGCGCGTATCCTTGAGCCACGCGAATATTTTTTCAATAAACAGCAGAATAAACGGAATCGGAAGGATGTTTCCGATAATACAAATTGGAATAGCAGCCCAAAGGTCTACTCCAAACATTGATGCGGCTATCAGGCCGCCCCTCAATTCCAGAATGGGACAAAGCGAAATAATAAACGCGACGAGTTCTCCTGGAATGCCGGACATTGCGCTGGCAATTGACTCAATGAGTTGTTCCAAATCCATACCTCCGTAAAATCGATAAAATAATCTCAACTATTATACATGCTTTCCCTGCCCTTTGGCAAGTAAAATCCCTGTAAATTTACAGCCTTGACATAAAAAAGCAGATTCATTAGAATAAATAGGCTGGAAAGGGTGTAATTATGAACAGAATTCAAAAACATTGGAAAGAAAACAGGGCGGGGCTTGTTTTGCTTTTGCTCACGGCGCTCTTTATCCTTTTTATATTCTCGAGAAGTATGGTTCCGCAGGCGGCCTCTGCGCAGGAAAGCGGCTCTGTCGTCAGCGTGCTCGGCAGCCTTTGGAGCGCGCTTGGAATCGATGAGGACAGCGCCGACCATATAGTGCGCAAGCTTGCCCATTTTATCGAATTCATGTGCCTTGGCGTCCTGCTTACGCTGTGCGCGTGCCATAACGGGGACAGAAAGCTCAGGCGGCATACTTTCCCCGTTTTGTTCTTTTGTTTATGTATTCCCGTGATGGATGAAACCATTCAATACTTTTCGCCGGGCCGCGCGCCCGAGGTGCGCGACGTCGTGCTCGACTTCAGCGGAGCTGCCGCGGGTTTCATTGTTGTCGCTTTTATACGAAAAATTTGCAAAATGAATAAAAAGAAGGAAAAAATTGCAAAATAAGAAGTCTTTTATTGAAATTCGGGCGTGAATGCTGTATAATAAACGCTTGTAACATTATGGGATAGGATGTGTGCGAATTGTTTAAAATTGTAGAAAAAACACCCCTGAATCCTTCCATGACAAGAATGGTAGTCGAGGCGCCGTTTATTGCAAAAAAGGCGATGCCCGGCCAGTTTATCATTCTGCGTGTGGATGAATTCGGCGAACGCATTCCGCTGACGATTGCCGATTACGACAGGGAGAAGGGCACCGTCACAATCATATATCAGAAGGTCGGCAAAACGACGATGCTGCTCGATACGCTCGGCGCCGGCGAATACATACTCGATTTTGTCGGCCCCCTTGGCAAAGCCTCTGAGCTTGAGGGCTACCAAAAGGCCGCGGTCATCGGCGGCGGCGCTGGCTGCGCCATCGCGTACCCGCAGGCAAAGGCCCTGCATAATATGGGCGCGCATGTCGATATCATCGCGGGGTTCCGCAATGAAGAGCTGATTATATTAAAGGATGAAATGCAGGCCGTGAGCGACGAGCTTATCGTCATGACGGACGACGGCTCAAACGGCAATAAGGGCTTTGTCACAGACGCCCTGCTGGAGAAAATAAAGTCCGGCGCGGGATACGATTTGGTGATTGCAATCGGGCCGATGCCGATGATGAAGGCCGTAAGCAACCTGACAAAGGAATACGGTATTAAAACAATCGTCAGCATGAACACCATTATGATTGACGGCACGGGCATGTGCGGCGGCTGCCGCCTGACAGTCGGCGGGCAGACGAAATTCGCCTGTGTGGACGGGCCGGATTTCGACGGGCACGAGGTCGACTTCGACGAGGCGATGAAACGCGCCGCCATCTTTAAGGACCAGGAGCAGAAGGCCGCAAGGGACCCTAACTGCAGATTACTCAGAGGTGAGCACAATGGCTAATATGGTAATGACAAAGACGCCCATGCCCGAACAGGCGCCGGACGTCCGCAATAAAAACTTCAAAGAGGTTGCGCTCGGCTATACGGAAGAAATGGCCGTTTTTGAAGCGCAGCGCTGCCTGCACTGCAAAAATAGGCCATGTGTTTCCGGCTGCCCGGTAAACGTGCCCATTCCCGAGTTCATCGGCCATGTGGCGAACGGAGAATTCGAGGAAGCCTACCAGGTCCTCTCTTCGGCAAACTCCCTGCCCGCCGTGTGCGGAAGGGTATGTCCGCAGGAAACCCAGTGCGAATCAAAATGCGTGCGCGGCATCAAGGGCGAACCGGTCGGCATCGGCAGGCTCGAGCGCTTTGTCGCGGACTGGCATATGGCGAACGTGAAGGATAAGGCAAAGCGCCCGCAGGGCAATGGCCATAAGGTTGCCGTTATCGGCGCGGGCCCGTCTGGGCTTACCTGTGCGGGCGACCTTGCAAAGGCCGGCTACGAGGTCACAGTATTCGAGGCGTTCCATACGGCCGGCGGCGTACTGATGTACGGCATTCCGGAATTCCGCCTGCCCAAAGCAATTGTCCAGAAGGAAATTGACGGCCTGCGCGATTTGGGCGTGGATATCCAGACCAATATGGTCATCGGCAAGGTGCTGTCTGTCGACGAGCTGTTCGAGATGGGCTTTGAAGCGATGTTTATCGGTACGGGCGCGGGCCTTCCGAATTTTATGGATATTCCCGGCAACAACCTGACGGGCGTGTACTCCGCAAACGAGTTTTTGACCCGCATCAATCTGATGAAGGCCTATCTCGACGATTACGACACCTTCATCGTTAAGCCTAAGAACGTGGCGGTCATCGGCGGCGGCAACGTCGCGATGGACGCGGCGCGCAGCGCAAAGCGGCTTGGGGCTGAGAACGTATCTATCATTTACCGCCGTTCCGAGGAGGAAATGCCCGCGCGAAACGAAGAAATCCATCACGCGAAGGAAGAGGGCATAGCGTTTAGGCTTTTGAACAACCCTGTCGCGATGCTCGACGACGGGACCGGAAAGGTCGGGAAAATCGAGTGCGTCGAGATGGAGCTCGGTGAGCCGGACGAATCCGGAAGGCGCCGTCCGGTCGAGAAAAAAGGCTCCAACTTCACAATTGACGTCGACTGCGTTATTGTGGCAATCGGCAATTCGCCGAATCCGCTGATTCGCACGACGACGAAAGGGATTGAAGCCAACAGGCGCGGCTGCCTGGTCGTCGAGGAGGACACCATGCGTACGACCCGGCAGGGCGTTTACGCGGGAGGGGACGCCGTAACGGGCGCCGCGACGGTTATCCTTGCGATGGGCGCCGGAAGGCAGGCCGCAAAATCCATTGACGAATATATCAAGAGCAAGGCCTGACGGTTTTGTTTATAAGAGGTTTTTTATGAGAGGCGGAGGTTAGACTCCGCCTCCTATTATACCCGTAACGCTTTCGGGGAAGTATAAAGAGAAGTTAAAAGGAGAGGGATGAGAACGTGGAACAAACAAGGAATAATAAAATGGGCTCCGCCCCAATGTTCAAATTAATCATGTCGATGTCGCTTCCCGCGATGTTCTCTATGATTATCCAGGCGCTGTACAACATCGTGGACAGCATCTTCGTCGCGCAGATTAACGAAAACGCGCTGACCGCTGTTTCACTTGCCTATCCGGTGCAAATGCTGATTATTTCGGTCGCCGTGGGTACGGGCGTGGGCCTCAATTCGCTCGTTTCCAGAAGGCTGGGCGAGGGGAAGCAGGAGGAAGCCGACAGCGCGGCCTCCCATGGGCTGTTTTTAGGCATCGCCACATGGATAGTTTTTGCCCTGCTCGGGTTCTTTTTGACAGATACGTTCTTTCATATGTTCACAGACGACCCGGAAATTTTTGCAATGGGCACCCAATATTTGAGCTGCGTCCTGATTTTTTCCGTCGGTGTTTTCGTAGAGCTGAACCTCGAAAAGACGCTCCAGGCGACGGGCAACATGATTTACCCGATGCTCTTTATGCTCGTGGGTACGGTAACGAACATCATCCTCGACCCGCTGTTTATCTTCGGCGTTGGCTTCTTTCCGAAGCTCGGCGTACTGGGCGCGGCGGTTGCAACGGTAATAGGGCAGATTTTTTCCATGATTTTTTCCATTTATGTCATGTTCCGCAAGGAGCACGACGTGCATATCCATTTCAGGCATTTCCGTTTCAGCCTCGACACGGTTAAAAATATTTACGCGGTCGGCTTCCCGTCGATTATCATGCAGTCGATAAGCTCCGTCATGATTTTCTTTATGAACGGCATACTGATTGCTTTCTCCAATTCCGCCGTTTCGGTTTTGGGCGTGTACTATAAGCTGCAATCCTTTGTGTTCATGCCGGTGTTTGGCCTGACGCACGGCGTTATGCCGATTATCGGCTTCAACTACGGAGCTAAGAAAAAGCAGAGGATGCTCTCGGCGCTCAAGTACGGCTGCCTGATTGCGTTCGTTATTATGGTTGCCGGCACCGCGCTGTTTTGGATTCTGCCGGAGCAGCTTCTGATGATGTTCAACGCGAGCGACGCCATGCTTTCTATCGGCGTGCCGGCGCTTCGCACCATCAGCATCTGTTTTATTCCGGCGACCATCGGTATCATGTTTACAACGCTGTTCCAGGCGGTCGGAAAGGGCATCCGCAGCCTGTTTATTTCTGTGCTCAGGCAGCTTGTCATCCTGCTGCCCGCGGCGTACCTTTTGTCCTTCGCGGGGCTTTCCTACGTCTGGTACGCGTTTCCAATCGCGGAGCTCGCAGCGCTGGTTGCCGCTGTCCTGCTATACGTGGGCCTTGTGAAAAAAGATTTCAAAAAACTTGATATGCCCACGGAAAACTAAACATCTTTGTCCACCCTTCCGCATACTATTATTAAAAGCTTTTTTAGGAAGTGGTGGCAATATGAATGACGAACGGTATGACAGCATCGATTATGACGCCGGTTGGCAGACGACGCAAACGGTTTCGGCGGCGCCCGTAAAGGCACAGCTATACCGCGGCGCCGACGATTTTTCCGACGATGAAGAGGAAGACGCCTACATGACGCGCAGAAGAAGGCGTTATGAGGACGAGGACGAAGAATATGAAGAGAAGGAAAAAAAGAGCAGGGCAAAGCAGCCGAAAAGCGGCACGCAGGTGCTTATCAAGTATCAGCTGATTATCTGCATCATTGCGGCAATCGCCGCGTTCGCGCTCAAATCGTTCGGCGGCCAGATTTACGAGATGGTCGACAGCTGGTATACGGCGCAGCTTAATTCTTCCCTCGTGGTTGAGGCGGGGAATTTCTTCTGATGTCCTTTACGCTGTTTGGCTGTAATATAAAAGTAAGCTATCCGCTGGTGGCGGCGCTGACAGCGATTTTTATTTTTGACAGAAGCGGTTCGGCACTGATTTGTTGTCTGGCCGCTTTTTGCCATGAAATGGGCCATTTGACTATGATGGCGCTTTGCAGGACGAAAACGGAGCAAATCAGGCTGAGCCTGTTCGATGTAAAAATCAGCGACGCGGGAAAATACCAGAGGAGCTTCCCCTGCGAGATGGCTGTTATCCTGGGAGGGGCGGGCTTTAACCTTTTGTTCTGCGGCATCTCGCATTTGCTGTTTCTTTGGAGCGGATGGGAGGCTTTCTCCCTGTTTACCTCCGCAAACCTGTTTTTGGCGGCGTTCAACCTTATGCCGATTGAATCGCTCGACGGCGGAAACGCGCTTTATTTGCTGCTTTTGCGCCATATGCGCCACGAATACGTAATTAAGGCCATTGAGGTGTTGTCCTTTATCGTGCTGCTTCCGCTTGCAGCCGCGGGCTTTTTTATCCTGCTCCAGTCGAAATATAATTTTACATTGCTGTTTACAAGCTGCTACCTGATGGGAATTATTTTACTGAAAAATACAAAGTTTAACCCCGGAAGCATTAAGTGAATGCTTTCCGGCAGGGTGCTTCAAACGGAAAACAGGATTTTATTGCGTTTTCGTCTGTCAGGAGGAATGCTCAGACAGTTTTATGCAGCAAAAAGGTTTAAAAGGACGCGCTGCACCCTTTATGTCTTTGAGGCTAAGAATTGGCATGGTTCGGGGTTCGCAAACCAAGCAATTTCTCAATCGGGCCATACGGCCGGTGATGTCCGCCCATGCTGCAAGCCGGTTTATCTGAATATTTTTAAATCGGCATTGGATAGGGTGCCGGGAAAATAATACCGGCATATATGATATAGTCCTTCAAGCGCCGCTTTTCCCCATGCAAAGCGGCGCTTTTTAAGTGCGTCCCATTCCTGCTTTGGCGGGTTTACCGTTGCATTGCGTGGCGAAACCCGTTATAATAAATTACTAAGGCTGTATTTTGGCCGAATTGTAAGAATACGGGAGAAAATAGAATGAATCAAGAGCTTGAAAGATTATTGCTGAAGGTGCAAAAGCCGGGAAGGTATACCGGCGGGGAGCCGAACAGCGTCATAAAGGATAAAAATGAAATTGATGTCCGCTTTGCCTTCTGCTTTCCCGATACCTACGAGGTGGGGATGTCGCACCTTGGCATGAAAATCCTCTACAGCCAGTTCAATGAGCAGCCGTATTTATGGTGCGAGCGCGTTTTTGCGCCGTGGGTCGATATGGAGCAGCTCATGCGTGAGAGCGATATACCGCTTTACGCGCTGGAAAGCGGCGACCCGGTCAGGGACTTTGACTTTATCGGCTTTACCCTGCAATATGAGCTGAGCTATACGAACGTGCTCAACATGCTTGCGCTTGCCGGTATCCCACTGTGCTCCAAGGACCGTACGGAGCTGTTCAACATCGTCGTGGCCGGCGGACCCTGCGCCTGCAACCCGGAGCCTATGGCCGAATTCATCGACCTGTTTTTTATAGGCGAAGGGGAAGAGGTCGACCTTGAGGTAATCGAGCTTTACCGTGCGTGCCGCGGTACGGGTGAAAGCAAGGCTGACTTTTTGAGGAAGGCCGCAAAGATTGAGGGCGTCTATGTTCCGTCCCTCTACGACGCAGCCTACCATGAGGACGGGACAATAAAGGCAGTCACGCCGAAGGACGGCGCGCCGGAAAAGGTAAAAAAACGCCTGATTATGGATTTGGACAAGCTTTATTATCCCGACCGGTTCGTCGTGCCGATGATTGAAATCGTACACGACAGGGCTGTGTCTGAAATTTTCCGCGGCTGTATCCGCGGCTGCCGCTTTTGCCAGGCGGGGTTCCTTTACCGGCCCGTAAGGGAAAAATCACCGGAAACCATCGACAGGCAGTGCCGCGCGCTTTGCGAAAATACAGGCTACGACGAGGTATCCCTGTCTTCCCTGAGCTCAAGCGATTATTCCCAAATTGCGCCGCTTCTGCAAAAGCTCACACAATGGTCGGACGATGAAAACGTAAGCCTTTCGCTTCCTTCGCTCCGCGTGGACGGCTTTTCCGATGAAATTTTGTCCAAGCTTAAAACCGTGAGAAAAAGCGGGCTCACTTTTGCGCCGGAGGCCGGAACACAGCGCCTGCGCGACGCAATCAACAAAAATGTGGAGGAGCAGGAGCTGCTCGACACCTGCGCCGTCGCTTTTGCGGGCGGCTGGACGACGGTAAAGCTTTATTTTATGCTTGGCCTTCCGACCGAAACCATGGAGGACGTCGAAGGGATTGCCCGGCTTGGTCAGAAGGTAGTCAATGTGTATTACAATACGGAAAACAGGGCAAAGGGCAAGGGCGTGCGCGTAACCGTCAGTGCCTCCAGCTTCGTACCGAAGCCCTTTACCCCCTTCCAGTGGGAACCGCAGGATACAATGGAAATGCTCATGGAAAAGCAGAAACACCTGAAGGAGTCTATTACAACAAAAAAAATCACCTACCATTACCACGATTCAAGCACGAGCTTCCTAGAAGCGGTATTTGCGCGCGGCGACCGCAGGCTGTCCGCCGTTTTAAAAATGGCCGCTCAGCGGGGCTTCCATTTCGACGGCTGGAGCGACTGCTTCCGCCTGGAAAATTGGATGGAGCTCTTTGAAGAATGCGGCATAGACCCCGCGTTTTACGCAAACCGCCGCCGGAGCTTTGACGAGACGCTTCCCTGGGACCATATCGACTACGGAGTGAAAAAGAATTTTTTGATAGAAGAATGCAAAAAGGCCTATCAGGCGTCCGCCACGCCGCACTGCCGGCTGAAATGCTCAAACTGCGGCGCGGCCCAGTGGAAAGGGGGCGTCTGCCTTGAAAAACGTTAGGGTCTGGTTTACAAAGAGCGGCAGGGCAAAATATATCTCCCATCTCGATTTAAACCGTGTTATGCTGCGCGCCGTCCATCGGGCAAAGCTCCCGATTTGGTATACGGAGGGGTTCAACAGGCATCCGTTCATTACGTTTGCGCTGCCGTTGTCGCTCGGCTACACGGGAATGCGGGAAAGCATGGACATGCGCCTGCTCGAGGAGGATTACCCATCCGAGGAAATAAAGGCCGCCTTCAACCGCTGCCTGCCGGACGGTATCCGCGTGGTCGATATTACCGAGCCAAAGATGAAGCCGGCGGCGATTGCCCTTGCCGATTTTGAAATCCGGCTGTCCTCCCGCCTGGACGCGGAAGCTCTTGAAGCAAAAATACAGGCGTTTTTGGAAAAGGGCGAAATTCTGGTTGAAAAGAAAACCAAGTCCGGCATGAAGCAAATCGACATCAGGCCGGATATCAAGTCGGTGGAAATCCGGCGGGAGGGGAACAGCGCTTTGCTTCTTGCGCGGCTGTCTGCCGGAAGTGCAAAAAACCTCAACCCGTCGCTCATTGTAAAGGCAATGGAAGAAAGCTTCGGCATAGCGCTTTTTTACGAAATAACGAGGATTGATATTTACAGCGAAAGCGGTGAACGTTTTGAATAAGGAACCCAGATTCCATACAGTCCTGATGGACGCTGACGAGACGCTGCTCGACTTTACCCGGTCGCAGGAGGAGGCGCTCAAAAACACGCTTCACAAAAACGGTTATCGATGGAGCAGGGAAATCAACGAAATTTACAGCGCGGAGAACCTCCGGCTCTGGAAAAAGTTGGAACGGGGGGAGACTACGCGCGAGCGCCTGAAGGTGGAGCGCTTTGAAAACTTTTTCCGGACCATTGGGATAGAGGGCGCGGATATACAAAAAATAAACGAGGATTACGTCGAATGCCTTTCTCGGTGCGGCTTTGTGACCCACGGCGCTTTGGCGCTGTGCAAGTCTCTGCACGGGCGGTGCGGGCTTTATATAGCGACCAACGGCCTGCGTAAGGCACAGGAGGGGCGCCTGGAGCGCAGCGGGCTCAAGCCATATATAGACGGTATGTTTATTTCCGACACGGTCGGCTTCCAGAAACCCGCGAAAGAATATTTTGAATATATTTTCAAGACGCTTCAAATCGAAGATAAAGGCGATGTCATAATGCTTGGCGATTCCCTGACCTCAGACATGCAGGGCGGAAAAAATGCGGGAATTACGACCTGCCTGTTCGACCCAAAGGAAAAAACCGCCATGCCGCACCCGCTGTGCGACTACAAAATAAAAAGGCTTTCGGATTTTGAAACGCTTCTGTTTGACTGAGAAAAACGCTGCCGGAAAGGCAAAAATTAAACCGAGCAGCCGGAAGTGGAAAATTTTTTTATTTTCATATTGATTTTTTCGCGCGAATCGGATATAATAGTCAAGCGTCAAAAAATCATATGGAGAGATGTCCGAGCTGGCCGAAGGAGCATGATTGGAAATCATGTGTACGGCTACCGCCGTACCTGGGGTTCGAATCCCCATCTCTCCGCCACATCGGAGCAAGCGAAACGCTTGCTCCGTTTTTTTATTATAAATTAAATTGAGAGAAAGAGGGAATATGATGAAGCCCTTTCAGCTGGCACAAGGGAACTCTGTTTTAAATCTGGATGGAATTCATGAGTGCTACCAGGTGGAGGAATCGGTACGCTCCTCAGACAATGCTCCGTATTACATATTGACAATAAATATCAGCTTTGAGAACCTTTTGCCCTTACTGGAAAGATTCTGCATGCATTTGGACGAACCAGGTTTTTTCTTTTGCGAGCTGCCGGCGGCCAAGGCGGAAGAAGAAAAGCTGAGGGAATCTGAAAAATCCCCCTTCCATTATAAGGTATACTATAAGGACGGATGCTGCCGTGAGGAGCTCTTGGCTATACTCGGAAAGTACGGGAAATGGTTTTTGCCGGATGGAATGGCTTGCTTTGGGTTTGCCTCTCATATAACAAACGATGAAATTTATGTAATGAAATATAAAATTGTCAGAATATATACCCGGAATTTGCAAAAGTATCAAGCGATGCTCGAACACTTCCAAGTTCCCCGTGAAGAAAAAATTCAAACTGTATGGCAAAATTTTACGCCTGAAGCTCCGGGAAGATGCTCCCTGGAAACCATTGACGGAAAGACGGTTTATGATATTGTCAAAGAATTGATGGAAACCGGCCTGTATTTTGCACAGCTGCGGAAAGAGTAAAGCGATATAACGATTCAGCTTTTTTTAATTTACAGAAACAAGCCGGCCGATAATACGGTTACCGGCCGGCTTGTAGTAAGAGCCTTCCTCAGCCCTCTATCTTAGTAAATGCGGGCGGTTACGGCTTTAAAAGCCAGAAATAGGCAAAAATTGCTGCCAGGGCCGAGCCAATCAGGTTGAACAGGATATCCATATCGGTATCCATAAGGCCCTTTTGGCTTTTTTCCGTATTCTTGAGCTTTTCCTGCCTCTTTTTGGAGGTCTTTTTGTCGTGGCGCATCTCTATCAGCTCAAAAATAATCCCAAGCGTGTTGCCGGCCAGGAAAACGAATAACGCCCGAAACAGCAGCGAGCCTCCGTCCTCTATATAATGAACGAGGATGCAGTATGTCAGCAAGGAAAAGGAAAATGAGCCAAAGCCATGAAGATAACGGTCAAAGGTTTTAGACTTTGTATAATAATCCAGATAATGCCCGAAAAAGCAGGCTCCCAAAATTGTAAGCATTGTGAGCAGCAGCAGGTAAGACGGAACCGCTATTTTTAAAATCCATATTGCAAGAAAAACAGCCGTATAAAAAATATAAACGGACAATGCCGACTTTGCATATGTTTTTTTCTTAACTTGAAACAGCCTTACAATAGAAAAAATGCATAGAGCGGATAAAATGCAGTAAGAAACAATAAGCCAAACAGGCACAACGCGTCACCTTCAATGTGTAATAGGATAGCAATCCGTTGTTAGTGTTTGTGTAAACAGAATAAAATATACAGTCCGCAGACTGCCGCCGCTTTTCTAAAGCTGCCGTCCGGGATTAAGTCCATACGCCAAGGGCCGATGATAAAAATCATCGGCCCCGTTTGTTGCATTGATAGAAAGGCGTATTTTATTTTGCGCCCAGCGCCGCCATTGTAATATAGTTGTACGGCTGGTTGAAGTGCGGCAAGAAAAAGATATCGAGCAGCCTTAGCTTATCGATAGTGACGCGCTCTTCAATCGCCAACGAGAACATATGGATACCCATGGACATATCGTATTTGGAAGCCATCTGCGCGCCGATAATACGCCGCGAAGCCTTCTCATATACAATGCGCAGCTTTACCTTTTCGTTATCGCTCATAAAGCGCGGACGCTGGTAATCCTCGTAATCGGTACACAGCGCGTCTATCCCATGCTTTTTTGCTTTTTCAAGCGTAAGGCCCGTCGCAACCATATTCATACCATACACGCGGATTCCGTTAGAGCCCTGTACGCCGTTTGTCTCAAGCTCGGCCCCACAGGCGTTGTATGCCGCAATAATGCCGGAGCGCACGGCGTTTGTCGCAAGCGCTATATAATTTTGGTCCTGCGTGGAATTGTCGTAAACGACAGCGCAGTCCCCAATTGCGTATACATCGGGGATGTTTGTCATCTGCCTTTTATCCACCAGATATGCGCCAATTTTCGGGTAGGTCTTGATTTTATCCTTTCCAAGCGAGCTGTTCGGCGCGAAACCGAGCGCCAGCACCGCCATGTCACAGTCGTATGAGCCCTTGTCGGTGATTACACGCTCTACTTTATTGGCGCCTTCAAGCTTTGTGACGGCTTGGCCGAAGGCAAGAGAAATACCATTTTCTTTGAGTGTTTTTTCCATCATATCGGAAAAATCACGGTCGTAATAGCTCGAAAGGCAGGTGTCCGCGCAATCTATGAGCACGACCTCCTTGCCGTTCTTTTTAAACGCCTCAGCAAGCTCCACGCCGATATATCCCGCGCCCACTACGGCGACCTTCCTGATATCCTGTGTTTTCAGCTTATCTATTACTTCTTTTGCGTCCTGGTAAAGCTTGACCTGCTGCACGTTTTCAAGCTCGCGTCCCGGAATCGGAACGCGCAGCGGGTGGGAGCCGGTTGCGATGATTAGCTTGTCGTACGGCTCGCGCAGCTCCGTACCGTCCTTTTGCTTTGCGTATACCGTTTTTTGGCCGAAATCGATGCTTTCCACCTGTGTTTCCATATAAACGCGGGCGCCCTTGTCGGACATGATTTTTTCCGAGGAATAAAAAAGCCCCTCTGGGCCGGGTATCTGCCCGCCAATCCATAACGCCATCCCACAGCCTAAAAAGCTGATATTGGAATTTGCGTCGAACACGACGACCTCGTTGTCCCTGAAATTATCCAGAATGGTATTAACAGCGGCGGTACCCGCGTGGTTTGCGCCGATTACTACAATTTTGCTCATTTGTTATTTCCCAGCCTTCCACTGAATAAGATGTTTTTATTTTATACAGAAACCGGCCGCTTTATGAATTTTAAACTTGTGCGCTTCATACTTTTATAGTATTTGGCAGATACTAAAGAAAATAGTATCAAGATTAAAATGAGGTGGAAGGCTTTGAAGGATGAAAACCGTTTTAGCAATCTTGTAAACGGCAAGTGGATTTTTTCAGATAAAAATGAGGCGATAAAGCTCAGCTCTCCCGTAGACGGCTCTTTGCTTGGGTATATCCCTTCTATGGCAAGGGCGGATATCGACGAAGCGGCGTCTGCCGCAAAGCGCGCGCAGGAGGACTGGAGGACGGTACCCGTATATAAGAAGGCGGAATACCTGTACCGGACGGCCGACCTGCTGGAAGAAAACGAAGCGGAGCTTGTCGATACGCTCGTCATGGAAATTGCAAAGGATAAAAAATCGGCGGTTTCAGAAATCAGGCGTTCCGCCGATTTGCTTCGCTATACGGCTGACGTAGGCAAAAGCCTGCAGGGCGAGGCGATTTTCGGTGACAGCTTCCCCGGAGGGTCCCGCAATAAAATGTCTTGTGTCATGCGCGTTCCGGTTGGGACGGTGCTCGCAATCTCCCCGTTCAATTATCCAATCAATCTTGCGGTCTCCAAAATTGGACCCGCGCTGATGGGCGGCAACACAGTCCTCCTTAAGCCGGCGACGCAGGGCGCGCTGAGCGCGCTTAAGATGGCGGCATGCTTCCAGGAGGCCGGACTTCCGGACGGCGTGTTCAATACGGTGACGGGCCTTGGCAGCAACATTGGTGATTATGTGGTCGCGCACCCGGACATTAATTTTATCAATTTCACCGGCAGTACGCAGGTCGGCGAGCATATTTCACAGCTTACTAAAATGCGCCCCGTCATTTTGGAGCTTGGAGGGAAAGACGCGGCTATCGTGCTGGAAGACGCGGATTTGGAATTTGCCGCCGACAATATTGTGGATGGCGCGTATTCCTACTCTGGCCAGCGCTGTACGGCGGTCAAGCGAATTCTTGTCATAGACAAGGTAGCCGACGAACTGATTGAAAAGCTGCTTACACGCATCAGAAAGCTTAAAACAGGCGACCCGCGTGGCGACGCAACCGTTACGCCGCTCATTAACGAGAAGTCGGCTGATTTTGTCGAGTCGCTTATTCATAAGGCAATCGCGCAGGGCGCCCAGCTTGTAACAGGCGATAAACGTGAGGGCAGCCTCATTTATCCGACCCTTTTAGACCGCGTCACGACCGATATGGAAATCGCGTGGGTCGAGCCGTTCGGTCCGGTGCTCCCGCTCATTCGCGTTTCGTCGATAGAAGAGGCGGTTGAAATCGCCAACCGCTCGGAATACGGCTTGCAGTCGTCCGTCTTTACCAATAACCTGAACACCGCCTACTACATTGCCGGCAAGCTGGAGGTAGGGACGGTGCAAATCAACAACAAGCCCGAACGCGGGCCGGACAATTTCCCCTTCCTGGGTGTAAAAAGCTCGGGTATGGGTACGCAGGGTGTGAAATATTCGATAGAAGCCATGACAAGGCCGAAGGCCGTCACCATCAACCTGACCGAGCCGTAAAACAAAATAAAATTATTTGTAAAGGCGTTCTGATACAGAGCGCCTTTTTACTATCTGCCCATGCCTAATGGAAAAACTACCCAAGAAAAAACGTTCCATATCGTTCAAAGATACGTCTTCCCGCCGTTTTCTTGTGCCTTTCTTTTCCCAGCGCTATAATCAATTCGTTAGCTTGTTTCTATAATAAGGCAACAAAAACATTCCGTGCATGGGACCATACGCGCGGCGCGCGTGACGATATACAAAGAAAAGAGAATTTTACAATTGAATGAACCTCTCCGACCGCAATCGGCGACGTACTGCGTATCCAGATGAAGCCTGCGCATATTATCGACGAATTTTAGGCTGAGGAGTATAATAAAAAGCCTCCTGTTCAACGGAAGGCTTTTATTATGCGCTCGACAATTCAGTAAGATGTGGTAAAATAAAAAGAACGTTTTATAATAAGGAGTATCGCGCTATGATTCTTTTGGATAAACCGTTTCTATCGGATGAAATGAAGCAATATATTATAGAAACAAAAACGCATGTGCTGAGGAATGAATTCTCTGCGGCACAGGGGCTGCCGCCCGGCTGCTACCGCAGCGGCCCGCAATGTGCAGCCGCATACCAGGCGGGCGAACGCATCTATACAAATTCTGAAAACGCGCTCGACTGGCTGTACCGGAACATAAAGGACGGAAGCCTTCTGCGCGGAATCACCCTTATGAAGGACAAAGCCGCGCTGCGCAGGGCGCTTTTACCGCTTTATCCCGAATTTTTCTTTCTGGAGGTGCCTGCGTGCAGGCTCAATAAGCTTGATTTTTCAGCGCTGAAGCTGCCGTTCGTCCTAAAGCCGTCTGTTGGCTTTTTCAGCGAGGGCGTCTACACGATTGAAAAGAAAGAGGACTGGGAACATGCGCTCTCAGACATTGAGCAAAAGTCGGTAGAATGGAGCAGGCAATATCCCGGCAGCGTTGTGGGCAACGCCGTGTTCATTCTGGAGCAGTATATTACCGGGGAGGAATACGCGCTCGACGCCTATTACGACGAAAACGGCCGTGCCGTCCTTTTAAATATCATGAAGCATGATTTTGCCTGCTCCTCCGACGTGAGCGACCGCCTTTATTACACTGGCAAAGAAATAATAGAAAAAAACCTCGCCCGGTTTACGGATTTTCTCAACCAGGCAAACCGTTTTATGCGGGTGACAAACTTCCCTGTGCATGTTGAAATCAGGGTGAAAGAAGATAAAATCTGTCCGATTGAATTTAACCCCATGCGCTTTGCGGGGCTGTGTACCACCGACATCGCATATTTTGCATACGGCTTTTATACCTACGATTATTACTTGAAAAATATGAAGCCGGACTGGAATGCGCTGCTGCGCGGAAAGGAAGGAAAGCTTTACACGCTCATACTGCTCAACACCGTTGAAAAAACGAAGAATGCTCGAAGCTTTGATTACGGCAGGCTCTGCCAAAATTTCGAACGGGTGCTCTGCCTGCGGAAAACGGATCACCGGGAGTTCCCGGCCTTTGGTTTCCTGTTTACGGAAACAAGGCTTGAAAACAGGAAAGAGCTTGATGACATTATGGCGAGCGATTTGTCCGAATTCACTATTTTATAAAAAAACGCCCGGAACCTGCTCCCGGGCGTAATTGATTTATGGACGGAAATGCCTTCCCTGCTCGACGTCCTTTTCCCGAAAGGCTCTTTGAATCGTGTTCCATACACGCTTCTTGTCGCCGCTCCACTCAGGCGCAATCAAAAGCTTTTTATCACCGTCCCCTGTCAGCCGGTGTATTACCATATCCCTGGGAAGCAGCTCGATGCATTCGCATAACAAACAGGCATATTCGTTTAGGGCCATCGTTTTGAACATGCCCCTTTCATAATCCGCTGCAAGGTCGGTGCCGCTAAGAACGTGGAGCAGCTGAAGCTTGATTCCCTTAGCGCCGCTTCTTCCGGCATACGAAACGGTTTCCAGCATCTGCGCCCGTGTTTCACGCGGAAGTCCCAATATGATATGGACAACAGGCTCGGCGCCGGCGGAAAGCAGGTTCCTTACCGCTTCATCGTAGCAGGGCAAATCATATCCGCGGCGTATATAGCGCGCTGTTTCCTCATGGATTGTCTGAAGGCCCAGCTCCACAAAAACGGGTTTTATACGGCAAAGCCGTTCAATCAGGCGCAGCACATCGGCGGGAAGGCAGTCAGGCCTTGTCGCAATTGAAAGGGCCGCGACCTGCGGATGGTAAACAGCGTCGGTAAAAATCTCCTCCAAATAGGAAATATCTGCATAAGTATTCGTAAATGACTGAAAATAAGCTATATACGACTGTGCCTGTGTTTTCGCCTGGATTTTTTGCTTTGCCCAATCAATTTGAGCCGTTACGGGCAGGGCGGGGGAGGCCGCAAATTCTCCCGAGCCTCCGGCGCTGCAGAATATACAGCCGCGTTCCCCTTTTGTCCCGTCACGGTTCGGACATGTGACGTTTGCGCTTAACGCAAGCTTATACACCTTGCAGCCGAAGCGGTTTTTCAAATATTTGTCCAGTGAGCAATAATACAATTCAGGCAGGCCCCTTCCACTGCTTTTGTTATTTGGTTTACAAAGCTGTAACGTCAGCAGAAATTGACATTATATGCACGATGTGGTAAACTAATACGAAAAAGAGCATAGGAATTTTCGCTTTTCAATCGTGATATATTTTTGATTTCATTCGAATTTTACAGGATTTAATGTTTAAAATCAAGGAGAGCAATATAAAATGAAAATCATTCCTTTTTCTCCGCCCGATATAACCGATTTGGAGATTGACGAGGTCGTCGATACACTGAAATCCGGATGGATTACCACTGGAAAACGCACCAAGCTTTTTGAGAAGCAAATCGCGGATTATATCGGCACTTCAAGAGCCGTATCCTTCAGCTCCTGTACAGCGGCGCTTGAACTCACCCTGCGTCTTCTGGGCATTGGGGAAGGGGACGAGGTAATCACCACGGCGTATACCTATACGGCTACGGCTTCGGTTATCCACCATGTGGGCGCAAAAATCGTTTTGGTCGATACAGCGCCCGGTTCTTTCCTGATTGACCCGCAAAAGGTCGCCGCCGCGATTACCGAGCGCACAAAGGCTGTGATTCCGGTCAACGTTGCGGGGAAAATGTGCGATTTTGACGCCGTTTTTGAAGCGGTTGAAAGCAAAAAGCATCTATTCAGGCCGCAGGGCGATTTACAGAAGGCCTTTGGGCGTGTCATTGTAATTGCCGATTCCGCGCACGGCTTCGGCGCAAGGTCAAAAGGGCTCAACAGCGGCCAGGCGGCCGATTTTACCGCCTTTTCTTTTCATGCGGTAAAAAACCTGACAACGGGTGAGGGCGGAGCTGTAACCTGGAGGGACAGGGAAGGGTTAGATAACGACGAGCTTGCCCGCCTTTTCACGATTTTTTCCCTGCATGGGCAGTCGAAAGACGCGCTTTCCAAAACACAGCTCGGTTCCTGGGAATATGATATACTCTATCCCGCCTATAAATGTAATATGACCGATATACAGGCTGCCATCGGCCTGAAGCAATTAGAGAGGTACCATGAGCTTCTGCAAATCAGGAGAAGCGCTATCGAGCGGTATGACGCGGCCTTTTTGCCTTTGGGGTTAAAGCCGCTTATGCACTTCGGAAAGGATTTTGCTTCGAGCGGCCATCTTTACCTGCTGCGAATTCCGGGGTATGATGAAGAAAAGCGCAATGCGCTAATCATGAACATGGCAGAAAAAGGTATTGCAACGAATGTCCATTACAAGCCGCTTCCCATGCTTACAGCATATAAAAACCTCGGCTTTTGCATAGAGGATTATCCAAACGCTTTCGCGCAGTACCAAACTGAGATTTCTCTTCCGCTGCACACAAAGCTTACAAATGAAGATATTGATTATATTATTGAATGTTTAATAAGGGCAATCAAATAATTTCGTCCAGGGCAATAAATTTATTTTATTGCCCCTGTTTTTATCCGCGGTTTTTGTCAGCTGTGGATTTTCAGAGGTGAAATTCATTGCGCATTCTTTTTATCTCCAGCTTTTTTTCTGAAACAGGCGAACATTCCTTTATGTGCGCCGATTTAGTGGACGCCCTTTCGCGGCGCGGACACCATATTGCAGTAGTTTCCACGGAAAATGGCCATATGGACGGCCTTTATGCGATTGAACAGAAAAACAGCTGCGCTGTCTGCCGTGTCAAATCCGGGAAAATAGATGAGGGCGGGCTGCCGCTGCGCGCCTTTGCCAATATACGCCTGAATAATAAGGTTGCAAAAGCGGTGAAAGAGGCGTTTCCAAAAGAGCGGTTTGATTTGATTTATTATGAAGCGCCGCCCGTGACGGTTTCAAATGCGCTGCTTCAATTGAAAGAATACTACGGGGCGCGCCTTTTTGTGTTTGTGCGCGAGTTTTTCCCGCAAAGCGCCCGCGATATCGGACTGCTGCCGGAAAAATCGTTTGCTTACCGGCATTTTTTGAAAGAGCAGAAGAAGCTCTTTACCGCGGCGGACACGCTCGGCCTTGCCTCTCAAGGCGCAAGGCGCTTTCTGTCCGTCACGTATCCATTTATAGACCGCGCTAATATGGAGGTTTTTCCCTTTACAAAGGCTATAAAGGCAGCCATAAGCAAGGAGCAATCCCTGCGTGCAAAGTACGGTATTCCAAAAGACGCGGCCGTTTTCTTTTTTGCGGGCGCCGCCGGAAAGCGCCAAGACGCAAAATTTATTTGCGATGCGCTTGAAAAGCTTTCAGGACTGGATGCGGCCTATTTTGTTTTTTCCGGGCTTGGAAGCAAGGCAAAATATATTTCCGCCCGTTTGCAATGCTGTAAAAATGTTATCGTTGCGGACAAAATGTCACGCGCCGAAATTGAGCAGTTTACTGCTGAAAGCGACGTGGGCGTAATTACGCTTGATTACCGGTTCCATACGCCGTACGGACAGGAAATTGCCGTTACGTATATGGAAAACCAGCTGCCTGTCCTTGCGGCGACCGACCCCGCTACTGATTTCCGCAATTTTTTGCAGGAAAACAACTGTGGGCTATGGTGCGCGTCAAACGATATTTTTTCTTTCTGTAATAATATAAAAGAATTGTCACGTAATGAACAGCTGCGTAAGGATTTGGGAAGAAACGCTTCCAAGTACGCGCGGGAACAGCTGGACATATCTGTTTCCGTCAGGCTGATTGAAGAGAATTCAAATAATCAATAATGATGGCCGCGCACAGGGTAGGCCGGCAATTGCCGGTTGTGCAAGGCTCCGGGTATGCCCTGCATACGCCGATTGGGGGATTAGAAATGTTGCTAAAACGGGCGACAGCATTATTTTTGGTGTTTCTTTTTGCATGCTCCGGCCTTTTTTCCGACCTGGCATTTGCCGCCGGGGAAGATACCGAAACGATTCGTGTCGGCTGGCCCATTCAGAAGGGAATCAGCGAAATCGACGAGAACGGGAATTATACCGGCTATAATTACGAATATTTAGAAGAAATTGCGCAATATACCGGCTGGAACTATGAGTTTGTTCAGCTGGACGGCGATATTAACGATGTTTTATCCCAAATGCTTGAGATGCTCAAAACCGGAGAGCTTGATTTAATGGGCAACATTGGGTACAGCGACGAGCTTGCGAAGGTCTATGATTTTGCCGGACAGAGCTATGGGACTGCATATACGGTGCTCAGCGTGCTCTATGAGAATACGTCGCTGAGCCAGGATAATTACCAGGATATGCAGGGCATCCGGGTCGCTATTATCAAGGGGGCAAAGACGAGAAAAGCGGAGCTTGACCAATTCTGCTCTGTCAATCAAATCGAATATATTCCCGTCTACTGTGAGACGGCGGAGGAAATGCTCAATTTGCTCAAAAGCGGAAAAGCGGACGCGATGCTGCATGTTGACCTGGACTATTATGACGGGCTGCGCCCAATAGCGAAATTTTCACCAAGACCCTATTATTTCGCAACCACGAAGGGGAACGGGGCAATTGTCAGGCAGCTCGATTCCGCAATTCTCAGTATCAACCAGGCGGACCCTTATTTTTCCACTGGCCTATATGAAACATTTTTTAACACACAACAGAAAAAAATACTTCTTTCCGACCGGGACAAAAAATATATCGAGAACGCGGGTAAGCTTCGGGTTGGAATACTTACGGACAGCGCGCCGTTCCAATACGCTGATAAAAAGACCGGTGAGCTCAAAGGGATTGCACCGGATTTATTGTCGTATATATCGGAAAAAACAGGGCTGCGGTTCCAGCTTATCCATGTTTCTTCCCCGGAGGAGCTCCAAAAGCTTACACAGGCGGGTACCATTGACGTCGTGGCTACGATGGAATATGACTACAAGCTTGCGAGGCAGATGAATGTTTCCTTAAGCAAATCCTACGCTTCGGCCCAATACGTCATGCTGCAGAAGGAAAGCGCTGAAAAGCCGAGCGGCAGAAGGCTTGCCATGCGTAAGGATTATAATTATGATGGCGAATATTTGGGTGAGGTAATTCGTTTTGACAATACGGAGCAGTGCTTCGATGCCGTCAACAACGGCGATGCCGACTATACATACGCCAACAGCTATACGGTCCAGTACTACCTCAACGACCCAAAATACAGCAATCTCAAGCTCATTCCGCAGACCTATTCCCCTTATGAGGCCTGTATTGGTATCGTACGGCCAAATAATAAAAGCCTGCTTAATATTATGAATAAAATCCTTTTGGGAATTCCAGAGGAGGATTTACAGGCGATTATTTACCAGAATACGACCTACCGTCAGGAATTCACCCTGATGAGCCTGATTGAGGCGTATCCAGTGGAATCTATGTTTATCGTTGTGATTCTAGCCGGCCTTATTATCGGCTGCCTGCTGTTGATTTTAAGATCGAGGACGAGGCTCAACCGGAAAATTGCGATGGATATCAAAAAGCATTATCAGCTTTATGAGCTTTCCAATGAACATTTTTTTGAATATGACCTGAATAACGACAGCCTGTTTCTGTCTCTGCGCAAAGACGATGCCGCTGGGAACAGGGAACCCAATACCACGATACCCAAGTATGGAAAATCCATGCGTAATGAGAACAAGCTTTCAGAAGAGCAGAAAAAGAAATTTCTCGATATTATCACAACCGGCAAAAACGGGATTGAGGATATGCGCCTGCATATGCCCGACGATACTTACCGCTGGATGCGTATTACATACAGGCAGATAACAGACGATACAGGAAAGCTCGTGTATGTCATTGGAAAGCTGACCGATATCGACGAGGAATATAAAGAGAAGAACAGCCTTATCGAAATGGCGCAGAAGGACGGACTTACAAACGTATATAACCGCGCAACCTGCAAGAAAATGATTACGCAGGAATTAAGTAAACTTCAGCCCGGGCAGGAAGCGGCGCTGCTGATTCTGGATATCGATAATTTTAAATCAGTCAATGATGAATTCGGCCATTATGGGGGAGATATTGTTTTAAAAGAAGCCGCAAAGCTTCTGCCGGACGTATTCGGCAAGATAAATATTGTAGGGCGGTTAGGCGGAGACGAATTTACCGTTTATGTAAAAGACGCGGGGGACAGGACTTTGCTGGAGCAGGACTGCGACCTGCTCTGCGCGCAAATGCGCCAAATCAGGCTGCCTGGGAGTTCAAAGAGCTTCACTGTGAGCGTTGGCGTCGCGATTGCGGCTGCGGGCGCCACTTATAATGAGCTTTATAAGAACGCAGACAAAGCGCTTTATAAAGCAAAAGAAAACGGGCGCGACGGCTACTGCATTACACAGGGCGGATAAACGGGGTATCAATATGAAGAAAAGCAGCGGCAAAAAGCGTAATATGAAAAATAAGCTTTTGGTTTTAGGCGGCGTTATGGTAATTGCAATCGGGACGATTTACCTCCTCAGCGTTTATGTGCAGAACCTTAATAACGCTTATCTTGATAAAACAAACAATTTTATAAAAGAAGAATTAAGCCATATTTCTATGACAATCAATGAGCGGACTGACAATATTATGCAGAAGCTCAGGGTGCTTTCTTATACCTGTTCTATTATGGACGGGCGCGATAATATCCTCGAATACCTTCATACTGTCTGCAGCAGGGATGAATTTGTACGCATGGCGTATGCCGGGCTTTCCGGCGCGGGAATTACGACAGACGGCCAGTCAGTCGATTTTTCAGACAAGGCATATTTTAAAAGGGCGGCAAAAGGGGAAAACAGCGTCTATTACGAACGGGAATCGCCTATCGGCATGGAGGATGGGTTCGTTTACTCCGTGCCTGTAGTAATTGACGGTAAAATCTCCGCCGTGCTCATTGCGCACAACAGCACCGATAAGGTCAGGCGTATTATGAACAGTGAGAAGCTTGATGACGGCGGTTCTATACAGATAATCGACACAAGCGGACAAATCGTTATAAACGGCAATACAAATGATGAAAACGCCCAATCAGGCAATATTTTTGCCATACTGCAGAAAAGCGGAGAGGCCAGCGGCGGTTTTTCTTTGAATACCATGAAAGAGGATATCTCCTCCGGCAGTTCAGGCCTGCTTTATTACAACGGGAAACAGGGGACGCATAACGTCATCTCTTACGTCCCGCTCAACGTAAAGGACTGGTATCTGATTACCATAATGCGTGCCGACGTTACGCCGGACAGCACTGGCATATATGTGAACGTCACAATATTGGTAACAGTTCTGATTACAATCGTATTTTTGGGGTTGTTCCTGTTTATCATCTGGAACAACCGGCGAAATCAAAAGGAGCTGGAGCATATCGCATACGTCGACCCGGTAACGCAGGGGATGAGCTGGGCAAAGTTCCAGGCTGTAGCGCAGCGCGATATTCAATCGGCCTCGCCGAAAACTTATATTTTGATTTCACTCGATATTTATAAATTCAAGCTGATTAACGAATCCTTCGGCAGCGCTGAAGGAAACAAGACGCTGAAATATGTAAATGATGTCATTAAAAAACACCTGTTGGACGGGGAGTATATCTGCCGCGTTTCAAGCGATGTATTCAACCTGCTGATTTATAACATACCGGAGCCTGAAATCAAAAAACATCTGTCTGAAATCGTCACCGAGCTCAATTCTTATAATGAACATTCCATATACAAATACTATCTTCAAATCACCTCCGGTATCTATGTAATCGACGACCCGTCGCTTGACCTGATTACCATGCAGGACCGCGCGAATATGGCGCGCAAGGTCGCAAAGAGGTCGGTTTCCTACGAACCGTCAAATTATTGTTTTTATAAGGACACGGAGCGTAAACGGCTGAGCAGGGAACGTGATATGGACAACCGGATGATGACCGCGCTGGAAAAACGTGAATTTGAGGTTTATCTTCAGCCGAAAATTGACCTGCGTTCCAACCGGATTGCCGGTGCGGAAGCGCTTGTCCGTTGGAACGACCCGCAGCGCGGGCTTATACCGCCCAATCTTTTTATCCCGTTTTTTGAAAGGAACGGATTTATCACTAAGATTGATTTATTTGTTTTTGAAGAAGTCTGCAGGCTTCAGCGCAAGTGGAGCGACGAAGGGAAAACGCCGATTCCTATTTCCACAAACCTCTCTCAAATTCATCTGAAAAATCCGGAATTTATAACAGAATTTGAAAAGATTTATAAGAAATACAACATCCCCGCTTCACTTTTGGAAATGGAAATTACGGAATCTGTCGTATTTGAAAACCTGGAATTTTTAATCCATATTATCGAGCAAATCCACGCAATCGGTTTTTGCTGTTCCCTCGATGATTTTGGAAGCGGATACTCTTCACTGAATATACTGAAGGATATCCGCGTCGATACCATAAAAATCGATAAGGCCTTCCTTGACAGCAAGGCACAAAACGTGGACAGGACGAAGTCGATTATCAAAAGCGTTATAGAGCTAGCTAAAAGCCTGCATATGCGGACGGTAACGGAAGGCGTGGAAATGGAAGAACAGGCCGTGTTCCTTAAAAGCATCGGCTGCGACATGGCACAGGGCTTCCTGTTTTCAAGGCCGCTGCCTATCCGTGAATTTGAGGGTTTTCTGAAAAAACAGCGGTCCTGATACAAAAACCGCTTACAAAGCGAAAGAAACGGAGAAGATAATGCGCGTTTTTATTGATGCGGACGGTTGTCCCGTCGTGGACGAGACGATTCGGCTTTCCCACGGGCAAGAAAAAGAATGTATTATTTTGTGCGATACCTCCCACCGCATTGAAAGACAGGGCGTCCAAACGGTTATCTGCCCGAAGGGGCCCGACAGCGTGGATTTTACGCTTGTCAATCTTTTGAACACCGGAGACCTTGTTATTACACAGGACTACGGCCTTGCCGCAATGTGCCTGTCGCGCGGAGCCCGTGCGCTCGACCAGAACGGTATGGAATATACGCCGGAAAACATCGATTCCCTCCTTTTGTCGCGCCATATGGGTCAAAAGCTGCGCCGTATGGGGAAAAGGACGAAAGGCCCGAAAAAACGGACGCAGGAACAAAACGCCGCGTTTTCAAAAAAATTAAAGCAGCTGCTGGAAAGAGAGGAATGAGCTTATGCTTTTTGTTTGTTATCCCAAATGCACGACATGCCAGAGGGCGCAGAAATATCTGGATTCCCACGGCGTCCCCTTTACGGTGCGCGATATTAAAACGGACAATCCGTCCGAAGAGGAGCTTCGCAGGTGGTATGAAAAGAGCGGACTGCCGCTCAAGCGTTTTTTTAATACGAGCGGCCTGCTGTATAAATCGCTTTCCCTCAAGGATAAGCTGCCCGGCATGACGGAGGAAGAGCAGCTGAAGCTTCTTGCAACCGACGGTATGCTCGTAAAGAGGCCGATTCTGATTGCGGATGCTTTTGTCCTTGTCGGGTTCAAGGAAAAGGAATGGGAAGCCGCCCTATCGGAATGATTTATTTTATTCTGAAAAAGCTTTATATTTTCTTCAAAAGGGGAAACAATCCGTTGTTTTCCCTTTTGTATACCCTTTCACTGCCTTCCAAATCCACGCATGGAATTTCCGCGCGTGTTGCATTCCACTTTTTTAACTCCCACCGATATCAATGAGGGGGCTCCTCAGCGTCGTCACAGCATTACCGAAGGAATCTAAAATTGCTTCTTTGGTTCGCTTAGTGGGCCTTTGCCAAAAATGAGGGCTTTTCGCTTTTATGAAAAAAGCCTCATGGAGCAGAAGCTGCTGTCTCCATGAGGCTTTGGTTATTTTGATAAACATTTCCGGCGGGAATCCTCGTTTCGCCGTTTTGCAGCGGCGCGGTGGATAAAATAAATATAGGTAAGCCCCAGGTTCGTTTCCAGCAGGGAGTTGACGATAAGCGGCGCAAAGCCGCGCGCGTATCCTGGTGACAAGAAGGAAAAATTCCCAAGCGAACTGTACCGGAATACCGGTTGTAAGAATCCATGAAATATTGATTTTATCCTTTTTTTTCATGCGCAGGTTACAGATACAAAGAATCGCGTGACCGAAGCGCATGCTCAACCACGGCAGAAACCAAAAAGAGGTGTCCTCCAACACCATGTGTGTGCCGGGCGTCGCCCCTTTTATACAGAATAGCAGTTAACATTTGAATTTACAATCAGGAGGCATCCGGTTAACCGGAGCCTCCTGAAAAAGAATCTAGCCTTTATTTTTTTACGACAGGTATCCAAATTTCGCTGCGTGTATCGGGCCTGGAGCCGTCTTCGTCATAATAAACCTCAATGTCCGGCGCGTTGCCGTACTGGTAGCCGGAGCTCGGCAGCCATTCTGTAGTAATACGCTTCTGCATATCCTGAATGGCATTCGGCATCGGGCCGATGCATTCGAAAACTGCCCATGTAGCGGCAGGGACGGTAAAGGTTTCCATAGAACCTTCCGGCTCTTTATCGGTTGCAACCGCAATATAGTAGTCAAACTTACTGTTTTCAGTAATAGGCTCGTTGCAGACACTGATACCCAATATTCCGCGCGGCATCTGGTTGAGCATGGGTATTAGCCTCGCCAGGCTGCCGTTTTTGCCAGTGGTTTCCCAAAATTTTGGAATATCCCTGTAGCAAACCCCGTCCTCAATTGTGGTGGACAGCTTTACCCCAACAACACGAAACGCTTCTTTTTCTTCAATTCTGTAATTCATAATAACCGCTCCTTTTATTGATACTTGAAAAGCGATTGGCGGATACGCTTTGAGCGCCGCGCCTTTTTTTCGCGCGGCATTCGGTGCGATACCGTGCAGGCTCTGAAACGCTCTTGTAAATGCGGTGGGGGAATCGTAACCGTATTTCAGGGCAATATCGATAACCTTGTCACCTGTGTTCTGTAAATCGAAAGCAGCGCACGATAAACGCCTTTTGCGAATATATTCCGACAGCGGTACCTCTGCCATATAGGAAAATATCCTCTGGAAATGATAAACAGAGCAGCAGGCTTTTTGAGCGGCTACCGATAAATCGATTTCACCATCCAGGTTTTCTTCCAGATACGCAAGCGCATCATTCATTTGTTTCAGCCAATCCATAGCAATCACCTTTCTGTCTATAAGCTTATCAGGTTAAAGAACGGGATGCCTCTCTTTTCCTGCACGATTCTGCAAGCATTTTTAATTGACTATCTCCTGAACGCGCCCAACCTGTCCGTCTAGCAGCATTACTTTGATTCCATGCGGATGATAAGCGCTGTTGGTCAGGATTTTCGCCACGGTTCCTTCGGTTAGCCTTCCCGTACGTTGATCCGCTTTCAGCACGATTTTTACCTGTGCTCCAATTTTAATATCCGCTCTGTTCTGATTATTCATTTCGTTTCCACCCTTGCCTGTGATGTATGTTTTGTTTGTATTTATATAGTATAACATAAAAACGGCACAGTTCCATCATAAAACCAGCCTGTCAGGCAAACAGGATAAAACCTGAACAAAAAACGCAATAGCAAGAGGCGCTGCCGTAGCCCTGCCCGGATAAACGTAATCTTTCTATTTATGGGCTTTTGTAATATGCGCCGCGCTGTGAGCAACACTATTAAAAACAAACAGTAAAAAGGAGCTAAGATGAATCACTTACAATCTGAAAAATCCCCTTACCTGCTCCAGCATGTGGAGAACCCCGTCGATTGGTATCCATGGGGGACAGCGGCGTTCGAGAAAGCTGTTTCGGAGGATAAGCCGGTTTTCTTAAGCATAGGGTACTCAACCTGCCACTGGTGCCATGTAATGGCGCATGAATCCTTTGAGGATACGCAGGTAGCGTCGCTGCTCAACCGGGACTTTGTGCCAATCAAGGTAGACCGGGAGGAGCGTCCAGACGTCGACGCGGTATATATGTCTGTTTGCCAGGCCCTGACAGGCTCGGGCGGATGGCCGCTCACCGTTATTATGACGCCTGGGCAAAAGCCTTTTTTTGCGGGTACCTATTTTCCAAAATACCGCCGCTACGCCCAGCCCGGGCTGCTGGATATACTGAATCAAATATCGCGCCTTTGGAAAGAGGGCCGGGAACAGCTTCTTCAGGCTGGGGAACAAATTTCGGCGGCCCTTACACAGGAAAGCCCCTCTACAGGGAAGAAGCCGGATAAAAACCTGCTTCACAAGGGATATCAGCTCTTCCGACGCCAATTTGATGGAAAATGGGGCGGGTTTGGCACAGTGCCAAAGTTTCCCACGCCCCACAACCTATTGTTTTTGATGCGGTACGCCGCACTGGAAGAGGAACCCTTTGCTCTTGCTATGGCGGAGGCAACGCTGGAATCCATGGCCCGCGGCGGTATACACGACCAGTTCGGCGGCGGATTCTCCCGTTATTCCACCGATGAAAGGTGGTTGGCCCCGCACTTTGAAAAAATGCTCTACGACAACGCCCTGCTGCTCATGGCTTATGTAAGCGCTTATCAAATTACCGGTAAGGAAACCTATGCGGACACGGCATACCGTACGGCTAACTATATTCTCCGTGAGTTGTCTCATAAATCCGGCGGCTTTTTCTGCGGGCAGGACGCGGACAGCGACGGTGAGGAGGGAAAGTATTACCTCTTCACGCCGGAAGAAGTGTGCGCGGTGCTGGGGGAGGAGGAAGGCCGGGAAATCTGCCGGCTATATAAGATTACAGAAGAGGGAAACTTTGAAGGCAGGAGTATTCCAAACAGAATCGGGCAGGAGGAGCCCGCCCTTCCTATGGACGACGAACGGCTGAAAAAGCTCTGTGCGTACCGGCTTGGCCGCGCCGCACTCCATAAGGATGATAAAATCCTGCTTTCATGGAATGCCTGGACCATCCTTGCCCTGGCTCGGGCAGGGCGCGTCTTAGGAGACGAACGGTACTGCAAAGCTGCGGCCGCGGCGGTACAGTTTATCGAAAACAATATGACAGACAGACAAAACCGCCTCTTTTTACGCTGGCGGGACGGAGAGGCGGCGAACACTGGCCAACTGGAGGACTATGCCGTATACGCCCTTGCCTTGACTGAGCTGTACCGCCTTACCTTTGAACCGGCCTATCTGCAAAACGCCCTTGAGAGGGCACGGCAGATGGTTGAGCTTTTTGAGGATAAAGAACATGGCGGATATTTTATCACCGCGTATGACGCGGAACAGTTAATCGCACGCCCAAAGGAAACCTATGACGGCGCCATCCCCTCCGGCAATTCGGTTGCCGCGGCAGTGCTGCAGCGCCTTGCAGGCTTGACCGGCGAGCCTTTCTGGCAGGAAGCGGCTGATCGGCAATTCTGTTTCCTAACTGGAGAAATTGAGCATTACCCGATGGGCTACAGCTTTGCGCTTAATGCGCTGGCCAGCGCGCTTTATCCCCATCGTGAGCTAATCTGTACGGTGAAAAGGGGCGTGCCGGGTGAGCTGGGCGAATTTTTGAAAAGCCATCCTTCGGAGAACTTGAGTATTTTAGTAAAAACGAAAGAAAACGCCGAAGAGCTTGCCGTATGCGCCCCTTTCACAAGCGAATATCCCGTTCCCGAACGAGGCGTGGCGTGGTATTTGTGTGAAAACGGGTCGTGTAAGGCGCCGGTAAACGACTTTAACAAACTAATGCTTTAAAAAAAAGAATGATATATACTTTAACGTCCCGGTTTCTTATGGAAACCCGGGACGTTATCTTTAAAAATTTTCTGAAGCCACTGCAATTAAGAGCGATATGTGTTCGCTCTCCAATGAAAAGTATAAAAGCACGCTGTGAATGACCTGGCTGCTTTTGGAACAGGATATTCCGCAAAAATCCGTCGCTCAAAGCTTTCTATTTCTGAATCCTCATTGCTCATGTTCTCCGCCGTTCATTTAACCTCTCCAAAAGCCGAACATCAAGGTTTCACGCTTTCGAGCCGCCATTGGTTCTCTTTTTTACCAGATAGCGCAGCCACACACTGCCTCCATCCTTTACCTCTGCGCTTTGAAGCGCAAATCCCACCGGATGGTCCGCCGCCATGCCGCCTTTAGCAGAGAAGAGCTGATGATGCCGTCGTATGTGACCAGCCACTTCGGGGACTTGCTGAAAAAGCTGGGACTGCGGAAGATTCGTTTCCACGACCTGCGCCACCCTTATGTCAAGCCCACGACAAAAAAATATAAATCTACAAAAATAGAAATCCCAAACTATCAAAAATGTCAATTGATAGTTCAGGATTTCTGCTTTCCCCTTTCGCTGTCCGACAATAGAGAAAAGTATAGTTTAATGCTCAACTCGTTGCTTATTACTCTACCTTTATACTTCCAACAGTATCTGATGGCCGTTTGCCTCTCATGAGATAGCAGTAAGCGCGATCTGCTGAGATTGCTATGTACTTTGATGTGCAATGCGAAAGCAATTCTTCTTCTACAATCAATCGATATTGCCAGTTTTCCATATTATCAGGTTTCGTAAATCCCGCAAGAATGCTGTCATAGTCAGTTTGGGTTAGTTTGAGAATTAGCTTCTTCAAATATGCATTGTAATCATCGAGACCAATAAAGTATTCAACCTCCCTAAAAGCAGGGAAAAGCTTTCTCTTTTCCGCAGAGGCAGCATTCCAATACGACCACCAGTAGTTGTAATACTGATATTTTCCAGAAACCTCAACTGTGAGCATGGCTCGTCTAAATTTGTCAAACTCTGTGTTACAAGGCTCAAGTTCATTATTAAAATACATAGCAAAAACCACTTGGATTTTCTTAAGCATCTCAAAATTAATCTCGTCAATTTCCGTTTGGTATCCAGCACATTGAAGTGCAAACGTTATTCTGCCGCGCAAAAGTTCATTATCCTCAGTTCTAAATAACAATCCCTTGTGTTCCGGGTACTTTTGAATAATTCTTGCTTTTAAGGTTTCTTCCTTTACCTGTTCGCGTGCAAAGGTGGAAAATATAGAGGCAGAACACAAATATGCATATATATCATTGCATCCGTTGGCCAGCTCATTGACCAGCCCGATTGCGCCATTGAAAGTTTCCGGACTTCGTATAATGTCACTCCTTTTTCCGTCCGGCGTAAGGTCTGCGCGGGACACAATATTTCTTACTACGCGCATCCACTCCTCAAACTTGTTCTGACAGATATCCTGGCTGTTCATTAAATATCTTGTTTGTGCATAAAAAAGCACTTTATGGGAGTAAGAGGTACTGTTACCAAGCAGAATTTGATTGAGCAGATCACCTTCAGGCTCATGGCGCCATAAAACAAGGTTCAAAGATGGAATATTCTGACTTTCCGTCAAACAGGCGTAGAGTGCATATGTCTCGCATATATAGTCAAATGTCTCCTGATCGATATAATTGATCAGTTCTCTTGCAGCGTTGGTATAATTTAGTTTTCTAATTATATCAATACGTTCTGCGCCCTTTACTAACTGCCCAACTGGCAGCTTTGTCATTATGAGCGTGTTGATAAAATTCATGTGGGCGTTATCAACGGAATGATTCTTTTTATAATTCTGCCAAAGAAAATCTGTCCATACACCATCAATTTTGTGGGAAAACTTTTCATTTTCTACTTTTGATGCTTCCCAGTTTTCCTTAATTGCTTTATCCTGTATCTCAGCTTTGAGATTCTCGAAAGGAGTCAGTAATCTCCCTCGTGCATTCATTTTTATGTAGAGATCATCCGATAGGCCAAAGTTCTCCAAGATCAAAAGGTAAAATACAATATTCCTGTGATTCACAAGTGCAGTCCAGAGATTATCGACTTCTTTAAATGCCGTGTGAATCAAATCGATGGAACGTAACATGGCCCGTATGCTAGGATCTTGTTTCCATGAAAGATAAAACCACTTCGCGTCGAGAATTTGTTCGCTAATCGAATGCATTGAAGAGTCCACAGTTATACAGTTGTCCAATAAAGCTTCGCAGAAACGACGGGCAGAAAGTCGGGTTTCATAGGAAAACTTTTTGAGAGTGTTGCGACATCCATCGTCTAAATGTACTTTTTCAAATGCATACCAATGTAGCAGAAACAGTGTAGTCAAACGCTGTTGCCCATCTAGGGGGAGAAACGTACCATCATCAACATTCCCATAAATGAAGTCCAGGTTTATGGTTTTGTTCTGCAAGATGCTTTCCTTTAGCGCATTCAAGAAGTTTTCACAGATAGATATATTTTCTTCTCGGCCCTGTGCATAATCTCTCTGAAGAATCGGGATCTTGACTTTATATCGCTCGACCAGCTCATAAAATGTATAGATGTCTTTTTCCATTTTACTTTGTCACCTCCATATAAGGACTCAAAACACGAATCAGATCCTGCTCGTATTTCTCGCGATCGTCCTGTGTCCAAAAAGAAATTTTAGGAGGATAATCACTGAAATATTTTAAAAATGTATTTTTGGTACAAATAGGAACAAATCCCCCAGTTTTGTCAAGTTCGATGATATATTTCCGTTTCAGTGGGAACACAGCATTTTTATAACCACGATTTGTCTTTTCGTCCAATAAGGTAAGGTTTGAAATCTCATCCATATCTTCAGCGGCATTCATGTATCTGTTAAAATGCGCGGTAACCTTATCATAAAGTAAGGTGAAGTCATCGTCCTGCTGAAAAGAACAAGTAGCAAGCATGGCATCAACTTCCTGTATTAAAACAGAACCATCCTCTTGTTCCTGATCAATGTAGCTTTTAACGTCCAGAAGCCAGCTGTCCCTGTTTACAACGGGTACAGTCCGGGCATCCTTACGAGAAGCGATATGTTCAATATCCCATTTATTGAGCTTGTAGTCATCAAATGGAAAATAGGAGGCATCGTGCTCATTTTGAAGCATAGTCAGAATGTTGTACAACAGCAATGCACTTCTGGTCTCCTTGCTTTCATAATTCAAATCGAGTAAAGCACAGTTTTTATAATGCCTTTTAATCAAAGAGTCAATGTAGTCAACAAATTCGCTCTTTTTCAGATTGGAAGACTGAATGTACAAATGCTTGATATTCGCGATCTCTGTCGTCAAAAGAAATCCGATTTTGTGATAAAGCTCTCGATTGTGAAACCACTCGTTGAATCGCTGATAGTATCCCTGTATTTCCTCCCAATTCTTTTTCATATCCTTTTCGCTTTTGCCCGCTAGCTTTGCATTGAAAAAGCGAAAAGTGGAATATGGGGCCTTGTCATCAGAGTTGTTCATCAAGTCAAATATGAATTCAATACGGTTGTCGCATATCTGCCAGTCACAGAGAAAATACCATATTTTGTCGTTTTGAAAAGCGGTTTCAATTTGGTCCCATTCATTGGCGATTTCAATTTGACGGCGTCGCATTCCGTCTGCGTTGGTCACCCGAAAGTTGGAGCTGTTAAGAAAAAGTGCCTTGATCAACTCCGCATTTGTCAGGCTAATTTTACCGATGTTGAGCCGCGTAAAAACAGTGATTGGATTTTCCTCTATTGTCTCATACCAGATCACTTTTGTGTGGAACTTGATTTTGGAGCGGAATTCATTTTTGTCGAAAGTGTTCTGCTGCTCACATGCCTCAAACCATGCTTCAATAGTGGAATAAGCTTGATGCATATAATAAAAGTCAATATAGTTATTTGCATCCTCTTCCGGATGTTGAAGGAAAACTTTGGAACCGGGTCGAGTTTCATAATCAAGCTGAAAGAGCTTGTCCCTCTTTTTTTCGACAAAATCCTGGTTGAGATAATAGAGAATCAGATAAGCAGTCGTAAGTCGTTGCTGCCCATCAATTACTTCATAGATGCCATCTTCCTTTTGCTTCACAACGACTGGCTGCAAACAATACCAGGTTTTTTCATCGCTTCCATCAATCTCTTTCGGTATAAATTCGTTAATATCATTTAAGAGGTCTTTTACTTCCTGTTTTGTCCAACGATATCCACGTTGATAGGCAGGAATGTAGAAAGAATATTGAGATAGTTCGCTTAAAGTTTTCAGTTCAACACTATTCATTCTGATCTCCTTTGTATTTCATCCAATAATCAAAATTACGTCATGGTAGAAAGCAAAAAAACATAATAAAAAAATAACTTCATTTATTTTCCCACCGCCATTATCTTCTAACATTTTTTATTATACCAAAATTTTCTTCAAAAGTCCTGCCATTTTCAATAATTACATCAAAAAAAAGTTAATGCCTCATTCATCAAATTAGTCAGAGGGATAGGAACCCCTTTCATTTTTAGATTGTTCTTGTTTGTTACTCCGTCAACACTATCCCAATTTTCATTAATAGAAATAAATCTGACACCCTTTACTGGAAAGTATTTTTCAAGATAGAATCCGACATCAATATGTTCCCTACCAAACCGAGACAAGTCTTTCACAATTACACAATTAATCTTTTCATCAGCGATATCCTGAAGCATACGCTGAAATTCATGGCGGTTAAAAGTCGTGCCGCTGGCATTTATGTCAATATAATAATCCTCTAGTTGAATATCGTCTTGTAGTAAAACAAAATCCTCAATGATCCTTAACTGATTCTCAATAGAATCTGATGGAATATTTTCTTTTACCACGGAAAGCCGCATATAGGCTGCCACCCTATACATCCTAGATTTTAGTTCAATCTCTGCAACACTATTCTTTCTGCTTTTCCTGGCCATTGTATAGCCCTCCTTAAAATATTAAGGACTATGGTACTTTTTATCATACCACAGTCCTTAAGTTTTCGCATTATTCTGTTTATTCTTAATCAATTCGACTTTTTCATCTATCGTATAAAGGACCATTTAATCGTGTTTTGTCGAAATTCTGCTTCCACGACCTTAGGCATTCGGCGGCGACCAATATGCACCAGCTGACCGGGGATTTTTATACCGTGGGCATGATTGGGGCACAGTCTGAAAGGTACAGGGATTCAGCTTGGAATTTCAACCAATATTAGAGGCTATGACCGCGCAGTATGTGGATGTCCGTCTGGAGCGGAAGAAGTTTGTGCTGGATGCCTACCACAACGCGCTGTTCCCGAAAGCAAATGACGAGGAAAATAAGGAGAACCGGTAGAGAGCGGAATGAATATTTCCGGAGGGCTTTGCTACGTTACAAGCGGTATTAACACTTCTTACACCAATTTATCACCAGAGAATCCCGCCAGAATGCATCGAATGAATAGAGAACAGAAAAACGTGGTGACATTGTCACCACGTTTTTGTAACCATTTCAGTGTAAGCTTGAAAACCGAAGCATGAATGACAATGAGAAAAGCCGCGCAAACACTGGGTTTGTGCGGCTTTTTGGCGGAGACGGTGGGATTCTACCCGCGGGCTAAAAAACATGCCACTGGCATGTTTTTCCCGGCCTGCGGACCGTCGTCCTGTTCTCATCTCCACCTTTCGACTGCAAAACAAAGAACACCAACCTCCGGCTGGTGTTCTTTGTTTTGGCGGAAGCGGTGGGATTCGAACCCACGAGTCCGTGAGGGCTACCTGATTTCGAGGAAGAAGAACGCCGAAAAACGCCGGTGTTTCGCGGCTTTTTTGCTTATTGCGCCGGGTAACTAATGCCGATTCAGCAGGAAATCCGTATGGAAGCGTTTTAGAGATTAAACTCTTTTACAGAGAGAATTTTAGTGACCTGGCACCATTTTATCACCATGTCACCAAAGACGAAGGCCCATTCTGTCAAGAAACAGTTTGGGCCTTTTTTGCTTTTTGCCACTTCTGAAATGAAAATGTTTGGAGATTGCATCTGCCGGAAGGTCTTATGGCTGAATCTTCAGGTTAGCTTTATGAACTCTATCCATTGTATCACAGCATTGCTGGGTCGCTTCCCGAGAGCCGCCTTCCATCCCGATCAAGTATCGGATGGCAGCATCCATATCCATGGCTTCAATCGCTTCGGACAACTGGTCGAGTTCAGCTATCCGCTTATCTTGATGTTGTTTTCTTGCAGAACAGAAATCTATGATGTTATTTTCCATTGGCCCACCTTCCTTGGATTACTTTATCTAAATTATAAGCCCTAGATCAAGTAAGCACAAGGAAAAGACTCGCACACAGACTGTTTTGGGGGTTATACTTACTTGGGACAATTAACATTTTTTCACAATAGAATTCATTCAGTTTATGTAGCTTTCCAGTATTCCTTGGCATTTTGATTCCAGCTCGTACAAAGCTTGTTCTGCGGTGATTATTTGTTGTTCAAGCTTAAAAACTTCATCAACCACTTTTTTCTGCGATTTTGGGTCAGGCAGATCTATTCTTAGTTTCTTAATTCTGTCTATTGAGGCCCGTAAACTTCGAGTAAAGCCCCGAGAGGTTCCCGCTTTATTCAGGGCCCATGCCAGATAGCGGGGATGAATTTTTTCCTCATTCTTAACGCGTAGGACTCCACAATGATCGGTTGGATAAAATGGTTCATTTTCTGGTATATAATTTACCTGCCAATCACCGTCGATACCCCATAACACAGATGGAACATGAAACTCAGTAATGAGCAATTTATCGATGTACCCAAATGGTCTGAACACATTAGCGCTATATACAGGAACTTTACCATTTGAGATAAACTCAGTTTCAACAACTCGTTTACCGATAGACACTTCAAATAGTGTTGAATCATCCAACCGTACTCCACCAACAGTAATTATTTCTATATTATTAAAGAGCTTCTCAATTTTACTTTTGTATTCTTCAATACTCATGCGAATACGGCTATACTCTTCATCCACAGCTTCGCAGGCAGCAACAATTTCGCGTTGCACTTCATGTGGAGGATAAGGAATAGAAATCGTTTTAAAAAGTTCAGATGTGAATGCTTTGAATTTGCTACCTGTAGCTTGTTCCTGCAACTGTTGCACGATACTTTTTAGTGCATAAAACAAATATCCGCTTTCAATATTATCATTGGGATGAAGACCGTAGCATGATTGGTTAAAAGCCATCGGAATAGTCAACTGTGCCATTGCTCCCACAGTGCCACGCGCAGATATGATAATATCCATAGGTTGCAGTATGTTAGTGCTACTGTTTTCGTATCCAGCCTGGGTAATGCTCTTTTCTGCGCTGGAAACATAGCGGTTTGTATTACTGAAATCGGCTACACTCAACCATGGAATATCTCCGTTCCAGAAATCAGGACGCGATGTACTTGGCGTTCCTCCATTAATAACCGAGCAAAATTTTAGCAACTTTTCGAGCCGATATTTACTTTTTATTACAGAAGTTCGAGCCGCTGTTAGCGAAATTGTCTTTTTTAGGTCGGTTCCGTTTAAATCGACCATATCTATAAGGCGTAAGCGCGAAACAAACTCGGATTCCCCTACTGCAACTCCATTGAAATTGGCACGGATGATGGAATTGATTTTGCTCGTGTCTGTCAAATCAATTGGATTAAATAGCGGTGTGTTAATGCCGTTGATGCCCTTTCGCCCAGTAATTGGCGCACCGTTTTCGTCAACTTGCGCTACACCTATATATTTTATGCCTTCATTGCCCTTTGCACTACTCCACTCGTAGCCGAGATACTTTTTAATCTCTGTGCCAGCCGGCGATTTGACCACGACCACATCCTGTGGATTAGTGTAAGCTAGGATAAAGTAATACAGTTTCTCCTGTTCAATACTACGCACATACTCAATAAACCGCCTATTCAACTCAGCCAGCTTATAAGCTTCAGACAATTTTTTGAAAAACTGCTTTGTTTTCAAATTCCTTATTTCGCTTGTTTTATCGAACACAGTACGATACGCCTTGAAAGTGTCTGTATTCAACAATGCCTGATTTGGATTGTTTTGGAGAAAGGTTTTATAATCATATAATTCGTAACCGAAGTATAAACAATAGGCTTCAAGTAAATCAAAATCACCAAAAACATCATCTTTCATAAAATCACCATTGAACCATGCTGAAACACGATTTTTATAGTGTTCTGAAATAGAAGGGTTTTCTGCTTTGCGACGTAGGAAAAGCGTAACCGTGTTTGTGCCGGTCTTCCCAAATGTACCGCTGCCAAATTCCGCTATTGCCACTATATCGAAGTATTGTAAAATAATCTCACGTGCTTTTGTATAAACTGCCCCGCCATTTGAAAGTATAGAAGATGGCAAAATTATCGCCGCCACACCACCGGGAGCAAGCAATTGTTTTGCTCGTTCAACAAAAAACGCCTCAATAGAATTATTGGAATGAATGCTTTTTTTGTCGATTAAATCAGTGGTATCAAATGACGCTCGCTCCTCATCAGAGAGCATTTCAAGGAAGCCCTTAACGCTGTATGGAGGATTGGAGATAAGCACATTGTATTTACCATTTTTTATTCCGTCATTTTGTGCTAGAGCATCAGCATAAACAATTCTAATTTCGTCCTGTCCATACATAAACGCTGAAACCTTGGCAACTTTTGAAAGCCGATACTCTTTTTCAATGCCGACAATCTGCTCGTAATATGAAGATAGCTGTTCTTCTTTCAGAAAAGATCGAATTTGCGTCGCATATTCGTTAAGGAAATGTCCAGCACCGCAAGCATAGTCCATCACAGCGAGAGGTTCCGGAGAACTTTCAATCATTTGCTGGAGCGGCAACGAAGATACAAGGAATTTAACAATTGGCATTGGCGTGAAAAATTGACCTTCACTCTGCTTTATACCTTGGTCTAAGAAACCCTCAAACAAATCACCAAGGAATTGATTCTGCTCCTCTGTTTTTAGTCGAATATCCTGTATCATTTTTACGATTTCAAGCAAGATAGCAGAGTTCTGCATAAACAGATGCTCATTGTGAACATCAAGAAACGTAAAATCATTGTTTGTATAAAACTTAAGTTGTCTAAAATATTTGATTATCGTATCGCGTGTTGCATCAGGATCATTTTTGAATAGGTTAAAAGAATTTTTGATGTCGCTATCATCAATGTAGGTAACCTCTTCATTAAGAAACTTTTGCATTCCATCACGGTAAAGCCGTAAAATACGGTCTAACAGACTAAAATAGTCATCAAAAGCTACGCCTTTCCAATAAAAGCGCAGTCCTTCCGGATTTTGCATTTCATCGACAATTTTGGCTAGAAAAAGGTTAACCAACTTGTCAAAAGCATTTTCACGTCCAGATACATTGTGCTGGCGCAGAATAGTGGCAAACTGGTGATATTTCTTCTGAATATCCTCGTGAGTAACTTCCAGTAAGTCTGCTGCTGTATGAGCTTTTTTACCTATTTCGTATGCACTAACGCCCTCTTCAAAGATTCCCTGTAATTCAAATTCATGATGATATGTTGTAAACCACGCTTTATAAAGTGATTGGACATCTGTAGCCTTGGCAAAAGAAAGTGGTTCTTTCAAGGATTTCAAGTATTCGTCATTGTCGCGAAGGGCTATGATGTGATTGGTATATACAGCGTGTCCATCCTCAAATTCGGAAGAATATAAACATATAAACTGAGTACTTCTTATCTGTTGGGCATAGCTAAACAACTGTCCACCATAAAGAAGCATATTGTTCCATTCTTTATTAAATTCTTCTCCCCATGTTTTACATTCAATAATTAAATAAGCGTTATCATCATTATCCTTGACGAGAATATCAGCACGGCCTCCGCTTGCACCGCGACCCAACTGCCATTTCGGCTCAAGTTCAATGTGAGCAGGGTTATAGCCTTTGGAAAGCAGATGATGTATACATTCAAAAACGACAAAATTTTCGTTTGCTTTCATGTTGCAAGTCTGTCTCTCGTTTATCTTCATACCATCACTTTCGGGATAGATAAGCGTTTCAGTATTAAAATCAACGCGCAATTCAAAGGCACCTATTTGTTTAATATAAATACCTTTGCCTTTTCCAGATAAAGACGTAAATTCAAGCGCAGACAGGAGGTTTTTGAAGTTATCTTTGGTTATCATAAATGGTCTTCTCCCAATAGTTATACTCTGATGCATTCAAGTGCATCTAATACTTTTTCTGATACTTTCTGTTGGGCAGCATAGTCCTTAATCCGTAGCATGGCAAGGCAGCTCGGATTAGCCTTGTTGTTCTCCCAACGATTTAGCGTTGCAAAACTTACACTTAAGTCACGTGCAAGTGTTTCCTGTGATATATTAAGGTTTTGTCGAATTGCTTTCAAAATCTTCTTCCACATACTCCAAAATATCGGAAAGCCCACAATCCAGCGCCTTGCAGATGCGCTCCAATACACCGTAGTCGATTTTTCGGACTCGGTCATGGTACATGGCGTTGATGGTCGTCTTGGATACCCCTGTCATGCGGGACAGTTCCGCCATTTTAATGCGTTTTTCACCCAGCAAAGTGGATAATCTACAATGAATAGCCAAATTTCGCACCTCCATTTTTCTTAGTATAACATTTTATAAGTCCTTTTGGCAAGTCAAATGATAAAAAAGGCTTTACAGGTGATACAAACGCCCTTGACTGAGTTATCTGTATATGGTATTATAGTCTTGCTAAGAAGTTTAATATACCACTTATAGAAACCAAAAGGAGGAGTATATGTATTCCGTTTTTCCATATTTGGACAACTTATACCTTGGAAACCTGAACCCGAATGAGAACCTGAATCCATCAGATCCGAAATTTTGTGAGCTTCAAAAACAGGCGTGTGAACTGGAAGATCAAATCGAAAGCAAGCTATACTATTTAGATAAGGATCTGTTTCACGCTATGTTACATACACGCGGTAGCGCATCTGCGATGGAGGTTCGGGAGGCTTTTGCCGTGGGTTACCAAATCGCCACAAACTTATTGCTGGAGGCGCTTGGATTTTGCAAGCATGATGAGGAGGGCGGTGAAACAAATTGAAACTGGAAGCGTTGCTGAAAGAACATATTACAGATATGTCCACCTCGTTTACGGAGCATTTATACGCTGCGTTTTCAGAAGCCCAATTCGATCTTTGTATGCGTAATAAGGAGCGTAATGCAGAATATCAGCGCAAGGAAAAACAGTACATCCAGGTCTTTGATGAAATCCGGAACCGGCTTGGTAAAAACCGCAAGCTAATGCTCAAGCTGGAACGCCTGCAAAATGAAATAAACTCCATGGACTGCGACTTTATCTATTTTCAGGGTTTTATCGATTGCGTTACGCTGCTCAAATTGATTCGGTTGATATAGCAGCGTGGGAGGTAAATATGGAAATGAAAGTGAAAAGAATCACCAGCCTGTTTTTCTTGTTTTGCGGGTTACTGCTCTTACCGGCATGTACTATCAAAGAAACATCAAGCTCCGTCTCTGAAGAGTTATCCAGAGTGCAATCACTAGATAACAGGCCAGTCGAAACACCAGCAAGTACACCTACTGAACCAACATCAGGACTTTCCGCCGCTGTGGATACAGTGATAAGTGTACCTGGGGAGTCATTAAATACCTCCCATATCACAGAAAGCTCCTTAAAAGTATCAGAAAATGAAATAAGTTCCTCTTCTGAAAAAGCGGTTCCTTCTCCCTCAGAAAAAGAGCCTCAACCGGAAACGCCCGCTCCCGAGTTTCCTGATACACCTCCGCCGGTATCTTCTGACGCCCCGAGCGTTGAGGCGATGGAAAGCGCATACCTTAATGATTTATTGTCGGGAGTCAACTCACATAGAAGCAATCCACTGAATATGGATGCTGATTTATCGGCGGCGGCACAGGCGCACGCGAAGGAAATGGCACAGACGAAACGCTTGTACCATTCCTGCTCCGGTGTGGAGTCTGTGGGGAAAGGGGCCTTCGAGGATGGGGTGAAAGAGGGATCGCTATTAGAATGTATAGGATGAATAGAGAACAGAAAAACGTGGTGCCGATGTCACCACGAATTTGTAACCATTTCGGTGGAAAGCTGAAAATTTAACAATGAATGGCAAGAGAAAAGCTGCACAAACCCAGTGTTTGTGCGGATTTTTGGCGGAGACGGTGGGAGTCTACCCGCGGGCTAAAAAACATGCCACTGGCATGTTTTTCCCGGCCTGCGGACCGTCGTCCTGTTCTCATCTCCACCTTTCGACTGCAAAACAAAGAACACCAACCTCCGGCTGGTGTTCTTTGTTTTGGCGGAAGCGGTGGGATTCGAACCCACGAGCCCGTGAGGGCTACCTGATTTCGAGTCAGGCCCGTTATGACCACTTCGATACGCTTCCATATAATAAATATTCAGTTTTGGCGGCAAATCACATTATTTCGAGTGCTGAACTTTCGTCCCCTCGGACAGCTCTCCATTTATGCCAACTTAGAAAAACAGCAACCAGCAAATTTGTTGCGGCATTACCGCCCGCTTCTTACAGAAGCAGTATTTATTTTACTTTTTCTTCTGAAAAAAGTCAAGTGTATAAAAATTTTATGACGAAAATTATTACTAAATTTTGAAATACCCTGCGAAAAGACTTCTTTATACTTTCGCCGGATTTCGCTTCGTGAAATGTCACACCCTGTTTTTGTCGGCATAGTATAAAAAAGCAGAGTAATATATCAACCCCAAAGGCAGGTGATATTTATGGCGATGGATACAAGAGAGCTTTTCGCACGGCTGCTTCAATGCGAAGCTGGAGGCGAAGGACCGGAAGGGATTGCTTCAGTTGCTACAGTCGTTATGAATCGGGCGACCGTCCCATATGGCGAATTTTTCAGGATTAGCCAAGGGGGAGATGTCAGAAACATTATTGAACAAATGGGACAGTTCGTTTGTATGCGCACTTCGGTCGGAGGACAATATAATCCTCAGAATGTATACAATATTTCCCCGGAACCGCTCACTTATCAGATTGCTGACTGGGCGCTTGCCGGAAATACATTTTCAGCAGTCGGAAACTCACTGTTTTTCTTCAATCCATTCAGCGATACCTGCCCGCGCTTTTTTCCCGCAAACGGAATCGGTATTATTTACAATAGGATAGGAGACCACTGCTTCTATGCGCCTACCGAAAAATACGCTGACACATAATAATCGATAACTGGCCCAATACATTTTTAGGAGGTAACATTATGGATAACAATCAGCTCGATCTTGGAAGAATATATGGTTTGACAGGCTGTCCGGAAGGCGGGTGCGTATATACGGGAGAGATAATTCCCAATATACCGTCACTTGAACAAATCGCCGCCGTAAACTATGCCCAGCAGTACCTCAGCCCCCGGTATGCTACGCCAGAGCTGCAGCAGGGTGTCGCGGAGCTTGAGCAAACACTCGAAGCCGCACGCCAGCAGGCGGCGCGGCAGCAAGCTGCGCGGGAACAGGCAAGCATCAGCGGAGCGGCCCCGCCATTGGCTGGTATGAATTCAACAGGCATGGGCACCACATCGCAGCCTGCGGGTACCGGTATGATGCCGGGAATGACGCCCGCAATGATTTCAAACGATGCGGCAAACGCGGCTGCCGGAATGGCTCCGGCGGGTATGCAGGCCGCCACAAACGACTTGGCGCCTATTACTGAGTATAACCAGCCGTTCCCAATCACAGCGGAAAGCATACAGTACCTCAACGGTTTCCTGCGTACACAAATCGGCAGAAGGGTGGAAATCCAGATGCTCGTAGGGACAGACAATCTGGTCACAAAGGAAGGCTATCTTCTCGGTGTCGGCGCAAATTATATCCTTATTAACGAGATTGGCACGTCCGATATAACCACCTGTGATTTTTACAACATCAAATTTGTCCGGTTCTTTTATGAATAAGAGCTAGCCCCATAAGATTTTTGCGGTCAAAGTGTTGGAAAGAAGAAATCCTTCCTTTGTAAAATGTAAGCCGTCTTTCCTTCGGATGAGCAGGCCGCTTTTTTCAAAACGCATGGCATTCCTGATATATTTTTCAGGAAAAGCCATTTGAAAACGTTCCTCATACGCGCGGAATTGAATGCCTTCACAAAGGCGCAGGGCAAGCATGATATATTCTTCCGGCGTTCCGCCCGAACCATCCTCTTTCGTTTTGCCTTCGTAAAAATCAGAAAAACTGCGCGGCGTATAAAACCGTTTGCCATTTAAAAACGAGTGCGCAGCCGGCCCGATGCCCAGATATTCCTCACAGCGCCAATATTTCAGGTTATGCCGGCTTTCTTTTCCTGGTTTTGAAAAGTTCGATATCTCATACTGCCGGTATCCCAGTGCCTCAAGAGAGTCACACATAGTAAGGTATAGCTCGCTCTGCTTGTCGTCGTCAGGCAGGGCGAGTTCTGTTTTTCTTTTTTCATAAACGGTTCCGGGCTCTATTTTAAGAAGATAGGCGGAAATATGTTCCGCCTGAATGTGCGCGCAAAAATCAATTGATTTTTGCAGGCTTTCTTTTGTCTGTTTTGAAACACCGACCATCAAATCGAGGGAAATATTATATATTCCCGCCTTACGGATTTGGTCTGCGGTTTCGGCTGCGTCCTGCGCGCTGTGCTTTCGGCCGAGCACGTTAAGCTCTTCCTCCACAGCGGATTGCAGTCCGATGGAAACACGGTTCAGCCCGTGTTTTTTTAATTCGGGAAAATCAAGCCGAAGACCGGAAGAGGGATTTAGCTCCATCGTAACTTCAGCGTTATTCATAGAATAGGCGCTTGCTGCGGTATCCAGAATTCTAATCAGGCGGTTCGTACCCAATAGGCTGGGCGTTCCACCGCCCAGATATAGCGTATCCGCCTGCCTCTTATTATTTTTCGCAGCCAGTTCGATTCTCTGGCAGAGCGCATCGGTATACCGGTCGGCTTCTGTCTCTGTAAAATGTATGGAAAAGAAATCGCAGTACGGGCATTTTCCGTTACAGTAGGGGATATGAAGATATAATCCAATCGGCCGCATAATTAAATCCACCTCGCCATAAAATAAAGGAATACAAAGGCGAAGGAGCAGAAACGTTTCTGTTTCTGCTCCTTCAATTTGGAAGGTATATGAAAAAAAGGAAAAAGCAATAGAATATCTTTGGCAACAATATTAAGGATAGTGTTTTTTTAATAAAATGTCAATACCTTGCAGAACCCTATAATTTACATAATTTTTACAATCGTGTTTTCTTCGATTGACAAAGACGTGCCAGAAATAGTAAAATTAAAAATCAGAGTGTAATAAATTAACAATTTTTTTGGGTTGGAGGAATTGCTTTGCCTGATTTAAAAAACGAAATTCAAAAGCGCAGAACCTTTGCCATTATTTCACATCCGGACGCCGGTAAAACGACACTGACGGAAAAGCTGCTTCTATATGGCGGAGCAATCAATTTGGCCGGCTCTGTAAAAGGAAAAAAGACAGCAAAGCATGCGGTATCCGACTGGATGGAAATTGAAAAGCAAAGAGGTATTTCCGTAACGTCGTCCGTGCTTCAGTTTAAATACGAGGGCTATTGTATCAATATTCTCGACACACCCGGACATCAGGACTTTTCCGAGGACACCTACCGCACCCTGATGGCGGCCGACAGCGCTGTTATGGTAATCGACGCTTCTAAGGGCGTTGAGGCACAGACCATCAAGCTGTTTAAAGTATGCCTTCTGCGCAATATCCCGATTATCACGTTTATCAATAAAATGGACCGCGAAGCAAAAAGCCCATACGAATTGCTTGAGGACATCGAAAATGTTCTTGGAATTAACACCTACCCAATGAACTGGCCGATTGGCTGCGGCAAGGAATTTAAAGGCGTTTATGACAGAAAGCTCGAAAAAATCCTTACCTTTACGGCGAACAATGGCCAAAAAGAGGTAGAGGCGCGTTCAATTGGGCTTTCTGACCCGTGCGTGACCGGGCTAATAGGCGAAGGCTTTAAAAAGCAGCTGGACGAAGACGTTGAGCTGCTCGATATTGCCGGCGATTCCTTTGATATCGAAGCGGTTCAGGGCGGCAGGCTTACGCCGGTATTTTTCGGCTCAGCGCTGACGAACTTTGGGGTGGAGCCCTTCCTGGAAGAATTCTTGCGCCTTACCACCCCGCCGCTTCCGCGTGAAACGCTAGACGGGGAGGTTTCTCCATATTCCGAGGATTTTTCTGCCTTTGTCTTTAAAATCCAGGCAAACATGAATAAGGCGCACCGCGACAGGATTGCTTTCATGCGTATCTGCTCCGGACGGTTTGAAAAAAACATGGAGGTATACCATGTGCAGGGAGAACGCAAGCTTCGTTTATCCCAGCCGCAGCAGATTATGGCGCAGGAGCGTGAAGTAATTGAAGAGGCCTATGCCGGGGATATTATCGGCGTGTTTGATCCCGGGATTTTCTCTATAGGCGACACGCTCTGCTCGCCGAATGCAAAATTCCAGTTTAGAGGGATTCCCACTTTTGCGCCTGAGCATTTTGCTCTAGTACGCCAGAAAGATACAATGAAACGGAAACAGTTTATAAAAGGAACAAACCAGATTGCCCAGGAGGGCGCTATCCAGATTTTTCAGGAAATCGGCGCCGGTATGGAAGAAGTAATTGTAGGTGTGGTCGGTACACTTCAGTTTGATGTGCTCGAATATCGTCTGAAAAACGAATATAATGTAGATATTATCATGTCCGGTTTGCCGTATCAGTATATTCGTTGGATTGGGAACAAGGACATCGAGCCGAAAACTCTTGATTTGTCGAGCGACACGAAGCGGATTCAGGATTTAAAGGGTAATTATCTTTTACTGTTTACCAGCGAGTGGACAATCAATTGGGCGCTGGAGCATAATAAAGGGCTTATTTTAGAGGAATTTGGCAGGTAAGGTAAATATAGGAATTTATTTCTTGTATTTGATTAAGAATTATAGTATGATTTTAAGGTAGAAAGATGTAATCGATTTTACCTGCGCTGTTTAAATAAATTGATAGGACTTGCACAAATCCCCAGCTCCCCGAATAAAATAAACCAAGTGTTATTTTATCGAGGGGGAGGAACTATGTTTTTAGAACTGCTCCAGATGTTCGGCAACATGCTTCTGTTCTTTATTCTGCATGTTACGGGCAGCGGCGCTTTTCCCAGGCCGCTGTCACCGCAGGAGGAGAAGGAATGTCTGCTGCTTGCCAAAGAAGGGGATAAAAGCGCGCGTAATAAGCTGGTAGAACATAATTTGAGGCTGGTCGCACATATTATCAAAAAATATTACGCAAACATCAACGACCAGGATGATTTGGTTTCAATCGGGACCATCGGGCTGATTAAAGCGATTAATACATTCGACCCGAACAAGAACATTAAGCTGTCCAGCTACGCATCCCGCTGTATTGAAAACGAAATCCTTATGTTTTTCCGAAACAGTAAGAAAACATCCCAGGACGTTTCCCTGAGTGAAGCTATCGATACCGACAAAGACGGAAACCCGCTTACACTGATGGATGTAATGAGCGTTGAGGACAATATCGTCGACAGCCTTGATTTGAAAATCAACAGTGAAAAGCTGAAACAGTATTTGAGAGAAGTGCTGGATGACAGGGAGCAGACGGTAATTATCCTGCGCTATGGCTTAAATGGGGCAGCGCCTCTTACACAGAGAGAGGTAGCAAAAAAACTGAATATTTCACGCTCCTATGTCTCGCGAATAGAAAAAAAAGCGCTTGCACTTTTAAAGAAAAGGTTTGACAAGGCGGACGGCCTGCTGTAACAGCAGTGCTACGTGCTTGTGAAATAAACAGAGAAGTATATTAATTTGGAAACCAGCCGGAGATTCCTCCGAATAGTGGTTACGGGGAGGTGGACGCTATCGTCACAATTAAGGATGTTGCGCGGGAAGCCAATGTTTCTGTCGCAACGATTTCCAGAACCCTTAACAACGACAAGAATGTGTCCGAAAAAACAAGGAAGCATGTCATGGAGGTAATAGAGCGGCTCGGCAGAAATCTCAGGGTAAGCAAAACCAACAGGATTTTGACCCTCGTACCGGACATCTCTAATACCTTTTACAGCGAGGTCTTGCGTGGGATTGACGACCTTGCGGAAAAGAACGGGTATATGACTATGGTATCCACGACGAGAGGCGACCTCGATATTGAATTAAAGTATATTATGCAGCTGTATAATAAAAACTTTGATGGGATTATCCTTACAAGCTCGGAGCAATCTCCGGACGAACTATCGTCAAGCGCAAAAAAGGCCCCCCTCGTCATGTGCTGTGAATATAAATACGGGGCGGAGATTTCCACAGTCCTGGTTGATAACCGGCAGGCTGAATACGATGCCTGCCGTACACTGATTGAAAAGGGTCACAGGAAAATCGCTCTGGTCACAAACGCGTATTCCTATTCCGCAAAAGAAAGGACACAGGGATATATAGACGCGCTTACAGAACACAGCATTCCTGTTGACGGGCAATACATAATCAAAGGCGGGTACGAATACTCTAACGGCTTGGAGGCGGCCGCGCGTTTAATAAACCTTCCGGAGCCTCCTACCGCAATCCTGGCAATTTCTGACCTGCTCGGCGTTGCAATTAACAATTATATAATGAGCATTGGATTAAGGCCCGGAACCGATATCGACATTTTTGGATTTGACAATACGATGTTTTCAAGTGCGTCTATTCCGCCAATTAATACGATTGCCCAGCCGGCTTACGAAATCGGTACAACAGCCATGGAGCTTTTGCTAAAAAAAATCAGGGATCCAGAATGCAAGCCGGAGTTTGTGGTCAGGCCGCATGCAATCATAGAAAAAAATCTTCATATAATTAAATAAAGCATAAAAAAGGCCTGCGCTTACCGCAGGTTTTTTTATGCTAAAAAAACGCTTTTGAGTGGAATTTATCCTGGCAATACAGAAAGGGTGTTCATAAAAAGTTGCAAAAAAGGGCGCAATCTTGTATACTAAAACAATAACTTGTCCATTAGCTGCCGTTTAAGCGGGAGCGGCTTTTTAACTTTTGAGAGGTTGATGATGATGGTTTCAATTGCGGCGGCAGAGAGCCAAAGCCCCCTGCTTAAAAAGGCACGCAGAACAAACGATTGGATGCTCTATCTTGCCGGGCCTTTGATTGTGCTGGCGCTTCTTTCAGTCGTATTTATAATAGAAGGTCTTTGGCCGTTCGGCGCTAAATCGATTGCATACGCCGATATGGCGCAGGGATATGTTCCGCGCTACTATCATTTATACGACGCCATGCACGGATCAAAATCATTGTTTTATGATTGGTATACGGGAACCGGAGTGAATATGGCCGCAAACCTTTCTACTTATTTAAGCCCTCTCAATCTGTTGTACTTTTTTATTCCGCGGGATATGATCCTGCAGTCCATGTCCTTATTCCTCGCAATAAAGATGGCGCTGATGGCTTTTACAGCCTGTTTCTTTCTCAATAAGGTTTTTCCTAAGCTTCCCGCCAACTTTAAGGTTCTATTCTCTGTAATGTATGCGTTTTGCGGCTATGTATTGCAGTATTACACGAATATTATGTGGCTGGAAACCGTCATTATTTTTCCAATCCTGATTTGGACACTGCTTTTGCTACTAAATAAAAATAGAATCATGCCTTACCTTATCACCTATACCATCTGCCTGATATTAAGTTTTTATCTGACGTTTATGACAACGCTCTTCATCTTATTCTCTTCCGGCCTTTATATTCTTCTTATGCTGCCAAAGGGGAAGAGGAGAAAATGCTATTTTAACTTGGGCATAGGAACGCTGACGCCTTTTTTACTCGCGGCAGGCCTGTTGCTTCCCTCTTATTTCCATATGACTTCATCTGCCCGGATGTCAAGCTCAGGCGGGCTGCTTTCGTTTCTTGGCGTTAATATGGACATGTTCAGCCTTCCTAATCTCAATAAGCTTCTTATGTTGCTGGGAGCCGAGCTTTTTATTGTTCTTCTTTTTCGTTATGCATATAAAGGAAAGCGTTTTAAAAAACAGAAAGCATTTTTCTTTACATTAATTGCCATGATGGTAATTCCCATTTTTTTTGAAGGTGTCAATTTGCTCTGGCACGGCGGCTCTTATGCGAGCTTCCCCGTCCGTTTTGGCTTTATGATAACGTTTGTGCTGATTTGCGCGAGCGCCTATTATTTAACCTATTGCTATCAGCCAGCGGGGGAAGAAATATTGTTTTTAAAGCCGGTTGAAGACATGATTGAAGAGGAACAGGAAACGAAGCAGGTAATCAGCCTGCGTGAACGGTTATCTGATCCGCTTTTTATAAAACGCCTTTGGTTTATTATTAAAATTATTATAATTTTAGTGCTTGTTTGCTTTTCGATTCCTCTGCTGGTACGTATTTACCAGCTGTTTAATAAGTATGGTATATATATGCTCACCCGCAATAACAATGAGCTTTATCAAAATATTGTGATGGTAGCTGTATTATATATTGCCATTATTGTCTTGGGCTTTTCACTCCAATCGAAAAAGGTGCGCAACGCGGTGATTTCAATTGCTGTAATTTTTCCGATGCTGTTCTATTCCGCCGGATTAATCGGTATAGAGGTCTTTGCCAGCAGCGAGCATGACAGTAATTATATAGAAAAAACGCTTGCTGTTAAGGAATCGCTTCCCAAAGAAGAAAATGTACTGAAGCGAATCAAGGACACAGGGGTACAGCTCAATACGAACTACCCTTTGATTTTAGAGCGGTCCGCGCTTTCAAACTGGACGCATCTAATCCCGGGTTCCCTCCAGGATTCCCTGGACGTTTTGGGTTACAGCACAATATTCACCCGAACGCTGGACTCGGGCGGTACTGTTTTTTCAGACGCGGTATTTGGAATAAAAAACACGCTTTCCCTTTTTGAAGAAAATCCAGACCTTTACCGCTTTAACAAAAAAGCCGGTGAATTTAATTATTACGACTGTGTTTATACGCTTCCCTTTGGGGTCTTGGCCGATAAATCAATTTTAAAACCGTTGCCAAAGAATATCTGCGATGCTCAAAACGCGCTTTATAAAAGCATTTCGGGCGATACGCAGGATATTATGACGCGCCTGACTACCACGCGGGAAGAAGAGGCCGGTAAAATTCTGAGCTCGCAGAATATCCAGGGTGGGAAAAACTATCAGATACAAATCAGGGAAAAGGAGGCGCTGTATTTTTGGAGCCTTTCCTCTGATTTGAACCTCACAGTCAACGGAGAACCGCTTAAAATTCCCACGCTGAAGCAGCCTAATAACTTGAATTATCCTACAAACTTTAATAATAGGCTGATTCTGCTTGGTACATTTGAAAATGAGACGGTCAGCGTTACCATAAAATCAGGCAAACAAATTAATGACGACAGTATTTGTTTTGGTGCCGTTTCGCTCAATAAAATGAGCGCACTTACCGCAAATCTTAATACCAACGATATTCAGGCGAACGCCTCCGGCAATTCGCTCGAACTGACAGTGAAAAATGGGGATTCCGGTAAGCTGCTCTTTATTCCTGTAGGCTACGATAAAGGCTGGAGCTGCAAAATCAACGGGCAGGATACGCAGGTGCTTGAGGCAGCCGGCAGCTTTATGGCGATACAGCTCAAAGACGGTATTAACCAGATTGAAATGAATTTCCTGCCAAACGGATTGATACCCGGTCTCTTGATTAGTGGAATCTCACTGCTCGGTTTGCTTTTAATATGTTTTCTCGTGAAGCTTGGCAGAAAGAAAAATCTCGACGTTCCAAATCCGGTTCTGTCTATTGCCAAATATATTTATTTTGCCGCTTTTGCGTGCGCGGTCCTCATTATATATTTAGCCCCGATAGGTTATTTGGTTTATAAGACTTTTTATAAATAAGCAAACGCCCACCTGTTGTTAACTCAACAGGTGGGCGTCGTCAATTAAAGGCCAAATATCCGCCCGGCACTGGCAACAATAAAGCATAAAAGAAGTCCGGTCAGGGTCGGCAGCAAAAAGGCCAGCCCGGTCCATTTTAAGCTCTTTGTCTCTTTGAAAATAGTGATGCAGGTGGTCGAACAAGGAAAATGGAACATATAAAACAGCATAACGCAGATTGCCGTAACAATTGTCCAGCCATTTTGGAGCAAAAGGGTATGAAACTGCTCCAGGCTTTGCATATCCGCAAGGCTGCCTGTCGCCATGTATGACATTATAATAATGGGGATAACAATTTCGTTTGCCGGAAAACCAAGAATAAACGCCATCAAAATAACGCCGTCCATGCCAAACCAGTGCGCAAATGGGTCCAGGAAGTCGGTACAATGCTTTAAAACACTAATATCGCCAATTGTTATATTAGCAAGCAGCCAGATAATCAATCCTGCGGGAACAGCAACAACGACGGCCCTTCCCAATACAAACAGGGTACGGTCGAGAATAGAGCGTATGATTACTTTTCCAATTTGCGGCCTGCGATAGGGGGGAAGCTCCAAGGCAAACGAAGAGGGTACCCCTTTTAAAAAGGTTTTAGAGAGGAATTTCGATACCAGCAGCGTCATAAACACACCAAGCAATATGACGCCCAATAGAATCAAAGCCGAAAAAAAGGATTGTAAAGGCAAAATGACGGCACCAGCAAAGAACATTGTAATTATTGCGATTAATGCTGGAAATACGCCACCACCCAAAAGGCAACTCTGAACTGAACGACGAGTAGGTGGCTGATAATTTCTTACTCGTTGTCGATAAAAATATGCAGGTCTTTCCCATCCCAAACAATTTTTTTGACAAGCAGCTTAATCAAAGTACGTTTTTCATGGATTGAAAGGATGTTGAAGTGATTTTTCAAACCGGATAAGGCTGTGGCAAGCAAGTCTATCTGCATTTCCTTATCCGTGAATTGATTGTCGTTTTTAAGCAGTTGGCCGCGCTTTTTTTGCAGTTGAGATAATTCTTGAGTAAGCTCGGCCATTTTTTGGTTGACACGCTGGACTAAAACAGGATTACTGCCTTGCTGAGCCAGGAAAGATACTAAATTATCCATTTCTTCATTGTATTTTTTAATTTGTGATTCGATTGAGTCTATCGGTCTTTCAACTTTTTCTTCCTTGAAGTCATGTTTTAGTTTTTCCAACATTTTATAAATACTTGAATTTACGTCAGTATAACTCGACAAATATTCGCACACCTTGTCATCCGCTTGTATACCGCCTATATTTTGACAGTCGCATAGGGCTGTTCCGCCGCGTAATTTACTTTGACAAATATAGTCAAATAATTTGGGGCTTTGATGGCGTGTTTTTGCGAACATACGGCAACCGCATTTTTGGCAATAAATCAAGCCGGACAATAAAGAATAATCATTGTGCATGTTTGAAGGCTTTGTACCGTTCGGTTTGCTTTCCTCAATTATATTTTGAACGGCTACCCATCTTTCGCCGGGGATAAGTCCGCCGTGTTTTCCAATGGCAATAATCCATTTCTCTAACGGCTGTCTGGGCGCATGCTTTTTTGTGTAGTCTCTCTTGTTGTAAGCAAGAAGACCCAGTTTGGGATTACAATCTTTTTCTTCAAAACAAACGTCAGAATTTTTTTCTACAAAAAAATCCATAGCGTCTTTGTCGGCCGCACAATAAACGGGATTCTGTAATATTTGCTTGATAGCGATAAGGGAATAGAATTTATCATTACGCGACTTTATGCCTTGTTTTATTAAAAATTTGGATACAGCATTCAGACTGTGCGTTTCAAAAAATTTATCGAACATCAATGTAACAACAGCAATTTCATCTGGTATTTCTTTCAGTCTAAACGATGTTCTTATTTTTCCATCCATGATAACATCTTGCGTTTTTGTAGATGTGAATCCTGTTGGCGGTGTTCCTCCAAGCCATCGTCCTGTCCGGGCTAACATAAGCATATTATCGCGAACCCGCTCTGCGAGAGTTTCTCGTTCTAATTGGGCAAACACTGAAGCAATATACATCATGGCTTTACCCATTGGTTTTGAGGTGTCAAATTCTTCTTTAATACATATAAAGGAAACCTCACGCTCGTTGAGGTCTTCGATTAGGGATGAAAAGTCACTCACATTACGGCTGATACGGTCAAGACGATAGCACACAACGTAATCGGGTTTGCGAGCTTTCAAATCTATCAGCATTTTTTGAAACTCTGGCCTGTCTGTATTTTTTGCGGAAAAACCTTCATCTTTATAAATTACAATATCCGGGTCTTTCACATCAGGGAATTTGCTGCGAATATACGCTATACACATTTCTATTTGGTTTTCAATGCTCTCTCCTTTGCCTGTGAAGACAGATTTACGGGCATAAATAAAAAACAATTTCGATATAGAATTTAGCATTTGCTCACCTCTTTTTTTATTATAAAAAGCAATCTATGTCATGTCAAATCTTACAAGCGCTTTCTATTATAATTTTTTTGAGTATAAGGTAATTTTTGCTGTGCAGCGCCCGTAAAGTTCATTATTGTATAAATATCGCCTACCGTCGGAAGAAGATACTCCTATTATTTTAAGCCTGTTGAAATCATCAGGAATAATAAGCAGGCATATGTTGGGGGCGGGTTTTTGATATGCACTGCGGCAGAAGCCCGCGTCTTACGGCTGTCGGATATTGTGCAAAGGCATCCGCTGGAAAGCGGGCTTTATACAGAAACGGTTTTGATTATAACGTTTTACCCGCGGAAGAGCTGGGCGTTTCCTTTTTCTTAAGCGTACAATAAATTCAGGCGGCTGTCGAGTGAGACAGCCGCCTGTGTGTTTTCACGATTATGTTCATTGTTCTAGTCAAAGCTATTTTTATTCAGCTAATACCAATCGTGTTTTTCATTCCGGTCAAGCGCGTTGATGCGCTTTATTTCGTCTTCTGCCAGTTCAAAGCCGAACAAATCAAGGTTCTCCCGGATATGCTCAGGATTACTGGAACCGGGGATAACCACAATTCCTTTTTGCAGGTTCCACCTGAGAATAACCTGCGCCGGGGTTACCCCGTGAGCCTGTGCGATTTCCGAGATGGTCTCATTGCCCAAAAGCTCCGCCGTATGCCCTCTGCCGCCAAACGGATACCAGCCCTGCACAACAATCCCCTTTTCATGAATGTATGGAATCACATCGTTTTCCTGATAATACGGATGGATTTCGTTTTGTACCAGCGCGGGAGTGATGGTAACCTGCGGCAAAAATTCCTCTAATTCTTGCACATACCAGTTGGAGAGGCCAATGGAACGGATTTTCCCATCTGTAACCGCCTGTTCCATCGCCTTGTACGCATCCACATCGCCACTGCCGGGGTGATGTAGCAGCATCATATCGATGTACTCCAGCCCCATACGCTCTAACGCTCCATCTATGGCTTCCTCGGCGTTTGCAAACTGGCTGGGATAGAGCTTTGTAGCGACAAAAATTTCTTCTCTCGGTACGCCTGATTCTCTCACGGCTCTGCCTACAGCTGCCTCGTTGTGATACATATAGGCCGTGTCGACCAGCCGCCCGCCTGCTTTGAGCAGCGTGGACACGGAATTATAGCATTCTTCATCCGAAAGGCTGTAAGTCCCCAGGCCCATGATAGGCATTTCATACCCGCTGTTGAGCATAACGGTTTTGGTTTCAAAATTAAATTTTCCAGTTCTTGCGGTATTGGATGAAGTGATTTCAAGGGTATTTAACCACGCTTTTACTTCATCTTTGGCCGAGCTTGGGGAAAACCGTTCTCCTTCCAGCCATGCTGCGCCGGCACAGAGGGAATGCAAATCAGATGCGCTGGAACCAATCCCGCTGCTGTGAGAGGTGCAAAACGGTACAATCGTTTTTCCTGCAAAATGATAGCTCTCTAAAAAGGTACTGATAATTCGTGGCGCCTGCCCGTGCCAGATGGGGTATCCAACCAGCACCGTGTCATACTGCTCTATATTTTCAATGCTGCCGGAAATTGCCGGACGGGCGGAGGGATTGTTTTGCTCGCGGTCGGCACGTCCGTCAGTATAGTAAGCCAAATCCTCTTCTGTATAAGGAATCTCCGGCACAATTTCATAAATATCCGCGTTCAGAATTTCTGCCGCATATTCAGCCGCCTGTTTTGTTGTACCTGTGGCTGAAAAATAGGCGACCAGAATTTTTGAGTTATCTTTTGTTGGGGAACTGTTGTCTGTTTTTGTTGTGTCGGAAGGATTCGGCACCGGCTCATCTTTGGACGGTTCGCCGCTGCATCCGGACAAGCTCAATATCAAAGCAAATGATAAAAGCATGGCAATGAACTTTTTCATAACCTGGTTTCCTTTCGTTTATTTTCAGTAATCTAAGCTCCCGGTTCAGGAGCTTCTTCAATTTTCTTCATTATTTTTGCGGGTACGCCGCCCACCACCGTATTGGCTGGGACATCTTTTGTAACAACCGCACCGGCGGCAACAATCGCATAGTCTCCAATAGTTATGCCGGGCAAAATGGTGGCGTGCGAGCCAATCCAGACTTTTTTCCCGATGTGTATCGGGGCGGGGAGGTTGTCGGAGCGCGCCGATGGGTGCTGCCCGTGATTGATTGTTGCCATTACAACATAAGACCCGATGAGCGTCCCGTCCCCGATATAAATACCGCCGTGGTCTTGAAAATGGCAGCCGCAGTTGATAAAAACGTTCTCTCCAATAAAGATGTTCTTTCCGCATTCCGTATAAAAGGGCGGAAACATCGAAAAGGTTTCGGGAACGGGCCTGCCTGTAAGTTTTGAAAACAGGCGGCGGATTTCTTCTTGTTCATGACAGCGATTATTCAGCGTCGCGGTAATCCGCATAGCCTCTTGAGCAAGCTGGTGCATCAATTCGTGCAAATCCGAGCCGCCTGCAACACATTTCCCTTGCCTTAAATAGTCCAAAAACTCCTGCATATTCATAAAGCCGCTCCGCTCGCTTATCTGTAAGATTTCTCAAAAATACCGGCGCATTCTTCATCGGACATGGGGCAGGGGTTTGCCAGGAACAAACCGCCCATTGTCTCACGGGCGTTGACGGCAAGCGCCATACATTCCTCTTTTTGAATTCCATATTCGGTCATCTTCAAATCAGCAACGCCGCATGCTTTCTGAAGGTGAACAAGCGCTGTGATAAAATCCTCCGGTCTGTCGGCGTTTTCCATCCCCATGGTCCGCGCCATTTTGATAAACTGCCCGTCGCAGGCGTGTTTTTCAATAAAGAACTCTGCAAAGGCTTTGGAAATCATAATGAGGCCGGCGCCGTGGGGAAGCTTGTGGTGATAGGCACTCATGGCATGTTCCATGGAGTGCTGGGCGGTGGTGCTGGTGAGCTGCATGGTCATGCCGGCGATGGTGCTGCCATAGGCCACATGCTCCCTGGCTTCTAAATCGTTACCATCCCTTACGGCACGTGGAAGGTAGCCCGCGATGTGCTCAATAGCGGAGAGGGCCAGGGCTTCGCTGAAAATGTTTACCCCGTTGCTCATCATCACCTCTGTGTTGTGAAACAGGGCGTCAAAGCCCTGAAAAGCGGTGTATCTGGAGGGGACGGTGCGCATCAGCTCCGGGTCCACAATAGACAGCACGGGAACCAGGCGGGGGTCGCCGCCAAAACCGATTTTTTCATGGGTCTCCGGGTTGGAGATGACGCCCCAGCAGTTGATTTCTGAGCCGGTGCCCGCCGTCAGGGTGATGGTTACGATGGGCAGAGGCACATTTACCAGAGGCTGTCCCTTGCCGGTGCCGCCTGCCACATAGTCCCACAGGTCACCGGGATTGGCGGCCATGGCGGCGATGGCCACTGAGGAGTCCAGTACCGCGCCGCCGCCCAGCGCCACGATAAAGTCACAGCCGTTTTCCCGTGCGAAGGCCGCGCCTTCCATCACCATATCTTTTAGTGGGTTTTCCATCACCTTCGCAAACTCCACAGCTTCAACGCCTGCCTTATGAAGCTGCTCCAGCGTGCGGCCATACGCACCGCTTACCTTTGCGGATTTACCGCCGGACATCAGCAGAAGCGCCTTTTTTCCGGGCATCGGCTGACGGCCCAGCTCATTGAGCTTTCCGCTGCCAAATAAGATTTGTGTGGGATTGTAAAAGTCAAAGTTCATCATAAAAAATTCCTCCTAAACCATTTCTTTTTGAATTTGGTAAATCAGATAATCAAGGCAATCGATTTGTTTTTGCCCTGAACGTACTGTGCCAAGCAACTCCGTCCTGTACCTTGTGAGAATTGGCAGCATCCCGTGGGCGTCGCCGTTCATTACAAAGCCCATACATTTTTCTGCCGTCTGTTGGTCGCAGCCCGCGTCCATTAAATTCTGATAAATGATACCGATTCGATCGGTAGCTTCCGCCATTGCTTTGCACCTCCTATGCTTTTATTATAAGCGCGCCCTAACGATATTTCCAATACTTATATTTAATGGCGCGTTATTCTTGACAGGAATAACAGCTTTGGTTATGATGGTTACAGTACATTTTTGAGGAGAGAATCGCTATGGAAATTCGCGTGCTGCGCTATTTTTTGGAAATTGCAAGAGCCGGAAACATGACAAGAGCGGCTGAAACGCTCCATATTTCACAGCCTACCTTGTCAAAGCAAATGAAGGATTTGGAACAGGAGCTTGGGAAGAAGCTCTTTCGGCGGGGCAGTACAAGCCTCAGCTTAACGGACGAGGGGATGCTTTTACGGAAACGGGCGGAGGACATTCTTGAAATGGTGGATAAGACGGCTGATGAATTTAAATCGCTCGGCAATATTACAGGCGGCGAGGTGCATATTGGGTGCGCGGAATCCCACCAGATTAAATATCTGGCACGGACGATAAAGGCCTTTAAGGAAAGTTATCCGCTGTTCCGCTACCACCTTACAAGCGGCAATACGGAACAGGTGGTTGAAAGGCTAGACCGGGGATTGATAGATTTCGCAGTAATCGTAGAGCCGCCGAACCTTTCTAAATATAACTATCTGGAAGTGCCGGAGGTAAATACTTGGGGGCTTGTCATGAAAAGGGACGACGCGCTTTCCAAAAAAGAAAGAATATGCTTCGATGATTTAGTTGGCCTTGATTTGATTTGTTCCGAACAGGCAATGCAGGTGGATATTCCGAGATGGTGCGGCGAAAAAGCGGATATTCTGAAGCTTTCGGGCACGATAAATCTCGCCTATAATGGCTCTGTTTTTGTGAAGGAGGGGCTGGGGTATATGCTTTCCTTTGATAAGCTGGCAGATACAGGCGCGGACAGTGAGTTGTGTTTTCGCCCGCTCACACCGCCTTTAGAAACCAAAATGTATGTGATATGGAAAAAGTATCAGGTGTTTACCCCTATAGCAGAGCTGCTCCTCAACGAGCTGAAAGCGCAATTATATAAATAGTGGGTACACAAATGCTGGAGCAGTCGTCAACAATATTCCATAGATAAGGAAGGCCGGACTTATTTGTCCGGCCTTCCTTATTGCCCAGTCTACGCAGAAAAAGCAGTCAATGGGGCTTTGGGTGTTCAATTTGTATTTTTGTCAGGAATCAAAATGTTTTCTGCTCCCGGAATGCCAAGCCGGGATAAAATATTCAAATTGCTGCAAAGTTCATAGTGCATCAAATCCTCCAGTTTGGCGGAGAACTGGGGGAAATCTGTTTTTTCCAAAGCTTCAATCAGCTCATCATAATAGGGGGCGTATATGGCATTGATGGCTTCTTGGCTTCCCTTCATGCCTCGGAGCGCATAGCCCCAAAAGTTCTGCCGCAGCAGCTCGGAGTAAACGGTTTGTATCGTTTGAGAAGGGGCGCGTTTTGCAATCAAATCCAGCACAAAATAGGACAGGGTTTCGCCGCGCAGCCACTGTCTTTGCTCTTTTAGCTCATTGCACAACTTACCGGCCGCAGCGGCATCAAGCGAGGAAAGCGTCAGCATAGATACCTCCCTGCAGGACAAGACGAATACCTGGAGTCCTTCCGCCATACCCAAAAGCCGGCGTTGGAGAACAGGCTTGGTAAAATCGCTGTTCTCTGTGGCTTTGTCAAACGGCAGGACCTGTGTACCCACATATTTTGCCGCCTTGATGGCCCCAATACTGCCAAGAAGCTCAAGCGCCCTTCGAACCGTGCTTACCGAAACATTCTTTTGTTCTGCAAGCTCCTTTTGGGAAGGAAGCAGGCTGCCGACGGGATAAATCCCCCTGCTGATGGAGATGAGCAGTTCCATGGCAAGCGAATAGCACAGCTGCCGGCCCTTTTTGTAAGAACTCCAGGTAAAGGTTACTTCCTTTTCAAGAGAAGGCGTGGTGATTCTGGCCTCATAAAACCTGGTAAGAGCTAAGGTCAGCCGCTCGAGTGATTGATCCATCGCAGCACGCAGCGCAGGCCAGTCCGCATTTTGGCAAAGCGACAGAACCTCCGGCAGATAATCAGCAGCTCCATCGAAGTACTGCAGATTTTCTTCGACGCTGAAAAAAGGATTTTGCAAAAACATGAAGACCTGCCAGACAAGACGCATGAGCAGTGTGTTTCCGAAAGAACTGTATTTCTGATTGAGGTGCTCCAGCATCGCGTAAGGAGCCATCGCCGTGTTTTTTTCATGAAGAAGCTGTTCCATCGCTTGCAGTGTCTCCAAGGATGCGTGTTTCAGTCCAGTCCACTGGGCGTTGCCGAACAGAGGCTGCATGGCTCTTCCAAGATCGATCATCGCATGCTTGCGTGCGGCAAAAAAGGTTTGGATAAATTCTTCTGTTTCCTGATTGCTATATTCAACCTTAACTGTGGCGCCTGCATTTTTCAACAGGGTAATATACCCGTCTTCCTTGAGTTTCAGGTAGGCGGCCCGGGCTGTATCAATCGACACGCAAAGCCGTGCGCTGGTTTCCTCTATGGTGGGCAGCTTCTCCCCATAACGATAGGCGCCAAATTGTATCTGGGTCAGCAGGACGCTATAGGCGACTTGGCGCAATTCCGTGCTGTTTTTCAAACCGGGTCCCCCATTTTCAATGTAATACAATATATGATGAATTCAGTATACCATTTTTAAAGCCGCGTTTCTACAATCTTTTATACCGTTCGGCTGACGGTTGCTATTTTTGCAGTTGTTTGCTATACTTAAAATAAATATGCATGTGAACAATAAGGCGGTTTTTCCGGCCCGCAAATTTTGATTGTACTTTCTTGTGAAATTCGACCGGCAGGGCATAGTTCGAAACGGGCGGGAGCTGTTCTATGAGGATTAAAGCGACGTCAGCGAACAGGAGCGGCTGGCCACGCCAACGCTTTTGCGGCCGATATTCAAACCGCTATGCCGCGGGGGCGATTGCTTATGTATTTAAACTTATCGATGTAGCCGTGCCGCGGGGCAACGCTCGGCGAGGTTTGCGGCAATAAAAAAATTGATTGGGCGGCAGTATCAGGGAAGGGACCGTATGCGGCCGGAACGAGCGAGGGGCTAAATAGATGCGAAAAATTATGAACAATACCGAGGGCTCTCTGGGGCTAAGCCAGCGAATGAGCTTTGTCAGTACAGCGGTACTCATTATACTGATGCTCTGCTACCTGATTATGACCATCAGCAATTCCACCAGTTTGGCTGATCAGACGGAGATAATCTCGAACCATCCCTTTGAAGTGGTGATTTCCGCTGGCGATGTGAAGCTCTATGTATCGGAGATGAGCCTGCGCACCGGGCGGCTGGTACGCCATTTCAGCGGCGATGACGTGGCGTTTGCCAGAACCAAGCTGGAGGAGCTAGAACACTCACTGGATATCCCGGTAGCCGAAATCGAGGAACTGTATCTGGGCGACGCGAAAGACGTGCAGGCGCTCAAGGATACTCTGGCGCTCTTGCGGACGGAGCAGACGGATTATCTGGACTTTTGCGCCGGTTCTGATGTTACGGCGGAGGAAATCGAGACTTACGCGCAGGAGTACCTGCAGCCACTGTACGACCGGGCGCTCCAGCAGACGGAAGAGATTATTTCGATTGCACAGGAAAAAAAGGTAGGCTATGGAGTTACCGCGGAGCGGCTGCGGGTTACTAACCTAATCGGCTCTATCCTGCTGATGGGACTGATGATCGCCGTGCTGCTGGTCTCCCAATATGTTCTGCACCGGCAACGCAAGGAGCTTATTTACCGCAGCAAGCTTTTCGACAACCTTTCCCTGAGCATTGACGATGCGTTCATCATCTGGGATGCGGGTACCGGCGCCATCAGCTACCGCGGGCTTAATCTGGAGCGGATTCTGGGAAGCAGGATAGCGGACCTAGATAGCCTTTACCAGGGCCTGAAGGATGAGGATGCCCAGGCGTTACGGGAAGGAATCAGGGTTCCACAGTTTACTTCCCCCTTTGAGAAACTGGTGGAATACACCAAACCGAATAAAGAAAAACGCTGGATGCTGATCCGGGTCTATCGCACTGAGAACCTCCGCACCCCGCAGTTCATCACAGTGTTTTCCGACCGAACGGATGAAGCACGTTCCCGCCAGGCGCTGCAGGAGGCGATGCTGACAGCGGAGCGCGCCAATATGGCGAAGAGTGAATTTTTGTCCCGCATGAGCCATGAGATACGCACGCCGTTAAACGCCATTATCGGCATGACAACAATCGCGGCGGCCTCGGTCAAAGAACCCGCCAGGGTGGAGGACTGCCTCTCAAAAATCACCTTCTCCTCCAAGCACCTGCTGATGCTGATCAATGACGTGCTGGATATGTCCAAGATTGAGAGCAACAAAATGGTGCTGCAAGAAGAGCCCTTCGATATTTTTGAGATTATCAACGGCTTTGTCTCCACCGTTTATGCTCAGACAAAAGCGAAAGGAATTGAATTCACAGAAACCATGGAGGGCTTTGGAAAAGACACGGTCTTTATCGGCGACTCTCTGAGACTGAACCAGGTGCTTTTAAATCTCAGCTCCAACGCGGTTAAGTTCACCGCCCCGGGCGGGAGCATCCATCTGGGCGTTTCCCGGCATAAAATTGGAAATACCACCGATGTTCTTCGCTTTATTCTCTCAGATACCGGAATTGGTATGACAAAAGAGGCTGTGGCTCGCATCTTCCAGCCCTTTGAGCAGGCCGACGCCTCTATTGCCAAGCGCTTTGGAGGCACGGGGCTCGGCATGTCTATCACGAAAAATCTGATTACCCTGATGGGCGGCCAGATTCAGGTGGAAAGCAATCCTGGTGTGGGTACCGCCTGTATTGTGGATTTGCCCTTTAAAAAGGGGGAAGAGAGCTGTCTGCCGGAGCCTGATTTCGCTCGGCAGGGGCTGCAGGCGCTGATTGTGGACGACGAGCAGCAGGTTTGCGAACAGACCGCCGTGCTTTTGGAAAAAATCAAGATTAATGCTGAATGGCGCCTTTCCGGCTCTGAGGGCATTGAATGGGTGAAGGAGACGCACCGGGAGGGCCGGGATATAGACCTGTGCCTCATCGATTGGAAAATGCCGGATATGGACGGCGTCGAAGTAACCCGCCGCATCCGGCGGGAGGTGGGGAACGATGTTCCCATTGTGATGATTTCGGCCTATGATATTTCCGAGGTAGAGGAAGAAGCCCGGGCTGCCGGCGTCAACGGCTTCCTGCCTAAACCCCTCTACCGCTCCTCTGTGTATGCCGCCATCAAGTCGGCACTGGAGCACAAGGTGCAGCCGCTGGCAGACGGGGAGGAAAAGCCTGACGGCAGGTCTTTGACGGGCTTCCGTTTACTGATGGCGGAGGATAACGCTCTCAACCAGGAGATTGCGGCGACGCTGCTGCGCATGAACGGAGCGGCGGTAGAATGTGTAGATGACGGCCAGCAGGCGCTGGATGCCTTTCTTGCCTCAAAGCCGGGCGATTACGACGCTATCCTGATGGACGTGCAGATGCCGGTCATGGACGGCCACGAGGCCACAAGGCGTATTCGTGCTTCTAAACATCCCATGGGCCTTATCATTCCTATTATTGCTACAACGGCCAATGCGTTCAGCGACGATATTTCTGCGGCACTGGCGGCTGGGATGAATGCCCATGTCAGCAAGCCGCTGGATGTGGGAGAGCTTTGTAAAATACTAGCGGATTGCATCCGTAAAACGGATAGTTAAACAAAAAACACCTAGTCATATTATTTTCTACGTACTAAAAATAAGCTTGAACAAATAAATTACCAACAAAAAACATCCCCAAGTGTAGAAATTCCCGGGGGTGTTTTTTGTTGCTATAAATAAGTTTATTTCAAAAATACGACAGAATAAATTGAAAAAATCATATCCAAAAAGGAAATACACAAGAGGGTTTCATGATTTGAACACAGCGACGGGGTGCTCCGCTTACTTGAGATGGTTAGGCATGACTATGGACAATCATCAATTCCGGACAAAGGTAACAGCTGCCATTTTTTAAAAGTACTAGGACAATCAGGAAAAATCATATGATAGAATTGTAAGCCATCCCAATAGGGGAGGGAGTGAATGAGGAAAAAAGGGGCTTGCAATGTGATAGTACATATTGCAGATACTTTGGATGATAACACCCATGCCAACAAAGTAAGTGAATTTTATGTTCAGATTATTAAACGCAGATTAAATGAATCAGACTTATCCACTGTTGAAAAAATTACTGTTATCGATAAAATCATTGAAAATTTGAAGTTACAAGAGTAAACTATTGTCAAATAAATATTTGTGGGGCCGCCATAGGAGATATGGCGGCCCGCTCTTTTTCAGCTCCCAGCTTCGCAGCGCGGCAACGCTTACACCAAGCGTTTTTGCAAATCACTGCCGTCATCACTTAGCAACATTTTATTGCCATAGGTGTGGTGGCGGAAACCGGCCGTTGCAGGGAACAAAGCTGTTTGTAAGAACCGCTATAAGCCGTTCGCGCGGAGAGTCAATAATACGGCATCCCATTACACCGCAGGCGTTGCATCCAAAGCCCATGCACATGGATAGGGTAATATACGCTGTTTGCGCGGTTCAAAAGTCGCAAAAAGCATAAAAAAACAAACCAAAGCATAATTTTAGAAAGTACGATTTAAGCAAAACTAAAGTTAAAACCACCCTACATAACAAGGAGAATACCATGAGCGGTCCGCCTGATGAACAGAGAGATATTTATAATAAAAATGGAACGGTTATCGTAGTAGAATCAACATATTCTTCAGATGGGCGAACATTAAAAGAAATCATAATAAATATATTGTCTAAATTGCAAGGAATATAAAACAAACGTATGTTTATATCTCATTTGCTACAATATTTGTTACAAGACAGCTATTGTAGGTTTTCAAGTGCAAAGGGGGAGTAAAATTCTTGAAAGCCAAACAGCAAACATATAACGCCGCCCTTTATATGCGTTTGTCAAAAGACGACGGGGAAATAGAGAGCGCGAGCATTGGCACACAACGGAAAATGCTCCGCTTTTATGCAAAAGAAAACAATTTCCCTGTGTATGATGAATATATAGACGATGGAGTAAGCGGTACAACCTTTGAACGGCCGGATTTCCAAAGAATGATTAGTGATATTGAATCCGGCCATGTCAATCTTGTAATAACCAAAGACCTTTCAAGGCTGGGGCGCGACTATATCACCGCCGGAGAGTATACGGAGTTTTATTTCCCAGAGCACGGCGTAAGGTATATTGCCATTAACGACGGCTATGATTCCATTGACGAATACAATGATATTGCCCCATTTAAAAATGTTGTCAATGAAATGTATGCGCGGGATACCTCGAAAAAGATACGAAGCGCTTTTCAGACAAAAATGAAGGACGGGTGTTATATAGGTAATTTTGCTCCATACGGGTATATGAAGGATCCGCTCAATAAAAACCATCTTATAATTAACCCCGAAACAGCGCCCATAGTCAAAGAGATATTTTCCATGGCGGAGCAGGGGGAGCCGCCCGCTGCGATAGCAAAGCATCTCAATAACAGCGGTTTCCTCACTCCCGCTTTATACCGCTGTTATAAGTATCCCTATCTAGACCCCGGCGTATATACACAAAGAAAAGAATGGACGTCTTCTGCCGTATGCAAAATGCTGCGCAATATTGTGTATATAGGGCATACTGCTCAGGGCAAAACAACAAAGGTATCCTTTAAAAGCAGAAAAACGCTTACTAACCCGCCAGAGGATTGGATTATAGTCAAACATACCCATGACCCTATCATTAGTGAAGAGCAATTCAACACTGTAAGGAACCGCAGTATATCAAGGAAAAGCTCACCTCATAGCGGCTTTAGGAATATCTTTTCTGGAATTGCAAAATGTATGGACTGCGGAAGGAATATGTCAACCACGAACACAGGAGGGAAAGGAGCCGTAAGCTTGGTCTGCGGCGGATATAAATTATATGGGCGGAGGGAGTGCACAAACCATTTCATCGATTACAATATGCTTTATGAAATTGTCGCTTTTGAAATTAAAAAGCACATATCTCTTTTGCAGTGGGACAAACAATCTATCTTACAGGAAATGCAGCGTCATGTTCCAAAATATGAGGCGGGCACTGAATACCAGAAACAAATCTCGGTGCTAAAAGCAAGAGACAGGGAGCTCGATGTAATAATACGGCGCCTCTACGAAGATAACCTTTCCGGAAAGATAAATGACGAACGCTTCCGCCGCCTGCTTTCTGCATATGAGCTGGAGCAAAAAAATATTGCCGGTCAGGTTCAAAGCTTATCAAAATGCATCCCGACAGAAGCTTCAGGCACAACCATAGAATCACATAGTTTACTTAATGATTTCACAGGCCTAAAAGAGCTTACGCCAGAGCTGCTTCATAAATTAATCGACCGGATTGAAGTAGGGCAGGGGTATTTTGACAATGGCCTCGCAAAGCCTGGACAAAAACACCAGACGATTCGGATATATTATCGTTTTAAGAGATAACAGCCAATGCGCAATAAAACGATTCAAAAATGGTCTTGCAGCCCCTTTTTATCCTGCATATTGGGAACTAAAGCTCGGATTGTTGCTATTTCATAAAAAATATGGTAAAATTTTTACCATATTGTTATGAGGAGGAGCTTTATGACGAAAAAAAGGGAATCTGGAATAGAATTGCTGCGCATCATTGCAATTGTACAGGTCATTATTCTGCATACATATTCCTATGCCTCAGTTGGGAACGCGGCGTTGGAAATTAATCAGGCGGCTTCTGGCTTTGCAAGCCTTTTCTGGTCGTTTTGCCGTACGCCTGTCAACGTGTTTATATTGATAACCGGTTATTTTTTGGTAACGTCTGCCTTTGATTTAAAAAAGAATATAAGAAGGGCTACTAAGACATACTCCGCTATGCTCTTTTATTCCATTATCATTTCCTTGGTCTTTTTTATTGCTGCTCCCGTGTTATTTACAGAAAAACCAGCAAATTTTTTCAGGGCGTTTCTGCCCTTCTTTTCAAGAGAATGGTACTTTTTAACCGACTATATCATTATTTTGCTTTTATCGCCGGTCATCAACGCAGCGATTACGAAAATCGATAAAAAGACTTATTTATGGCTGCTCGGCATATTGTTTGTCGTTTTGTCCGTCTGGCCTACCGCAGCGGAAATGGCGCCTTTCAACCAGGTCATCAGCGTAACCAAAATAGTAGATACCGAATTTGGCAAGAGCCTGTTTAGCTTTCTTTTTATGTATATCCTCGGCGGCTTTATCCGGCGCTTTACATCCCCAAAAAACAAGCCGCAAATTAAATACCTGCTAGCCTTCGCCGGCCTATGCATACTCGATTTTTCAGTGGACCTGCTGCTTCATAATCATCCATCTGTATATTCTGATGTATACGGAATGTTTAATAACCCGCTTGTTGTCATTGAATCGGCCATGCTGTTCCTGTATTTCAGGGATATGAGGTTCCAAAATAAATGGATTAACCTGCTTGGCGGAACAACGCTGGGTGTTTATGCGATTCATGAGCATCATCTTTTCCGTACGTGGATTTGGAATATTTTCAATTTTGAAAGAAACGGTTTTATTGTTTCAGAGCTGTTTATTTTACAAATTGTGATAACCTGCGTTGGGTTATTCCTGGTATTAGCTTTCATTGAAATCCTCAGGCAAAAACTGTTTCAGTTTATTGAACATTTCTATCATAGCCGCAAACAAAAAGCAGCCAGCAAAATTATAGAATAAATTTTAAAAAATGCCTTGCCCCTGTATAACGGGCAAGGCATTTTACTTTTATAGGCATAAAACAGGCTAATTTTTTAATTTATCTATATCAACCTGTTTTTGGAACTCGTGCACCTGTTCATAAATTCTCCGGCAGTTGTCATGATCATCGTAATGGTAAAAATCTTCCACACGTGCAACGTATTCCGGTTTCATAACACAATTGTTTTCCATATATTCGCAAAGAAGCTCGACAAGATGCTCACTTTCGGTACAAATCTCACCAAAGCCCATCGTATCATAAAAGAAACAACCGTCCTCATAATGCGCGGGCAGCTGGGAGGGATGAAAATAAACAATCGGCTTTTTCATATATGCAAAGTCGAATTGTACACCGGAGTAATCGGTCACCATCAAACTGGACTGCGTGAGCAGCGCTTCATAGCTGATATCAACCGCAGGAAGCACCTCCACTTCGCTGTTTGAGGTGAAATCCTTTGCCTGGCTGGTTAAAATTGGGTGAAGCACATATTTAATTTTATAGCCGGTCCTCCTTGCTGTGGAAAGCAGCTTTTCATTATTAATCAAATTATTATAAATATGATAATAGGTTGTATTTTTAAAGTCAGGATTGTAGTCACGGACTTGTCCCTCGCTGGCGGTTACCGGCATGGCGTTATACATTCTCCATGTTGGAGAAAGCATAATCTGGCGTTGGTCGTTATTAATCAGGCCGTCGTACCTGGCGATACCCGTCAGCTTGATAATATCAAAGCCTTTATAGTTATAAGCGTGATGGTTCAGATTTACCGCCTCGTATTTTGAAGCAATAAAATACATTCTGGTATTATCGACAATACGCTGCTGTGCCATCGCGCACTTTTGTACCGACAGCCCATGCTGCAGGCACATAGATGGGAAGTTGCAGAAATCCCTGATAAAGCGGGAGCGGTCCAGGTTATAACCGTTAAAGGGGAAGACATGGGAATTTGTAATTAAGGCAATATCCGTATGCAAAAAAATCAGGCGGTGCTTTACAGATTTGTTTATGACCGGCCGAAAACCATCTTTTTTCAGCTCATGATATTCTTTCGCGTTTTTGTCGATGATATAATATTTCGTTATTCCATCATTAAATTTCCCGCTGTACCTGTACAGATATTCAGCGCTGTCGCCGCCTTTATACATTTTGTCATACATCAGCCATATTTTCTTTTTATAAAAAAGAGGTTTTGTTAGCCAATATAAAACACGCAGGGCAAAGCCCTTTTTACTCTCTTTGAAGACATAAGGAAGATACGACAGCTCCCTTATGAGCGTATTATGCCAGGAAGCTTTGCGGATAACAAGCTCTTTCCCCTCCTGACTGCATACATAACGGTTGAACCTCCAATATGAATTTTTGGGCAGGGTCGTGAGCTTTGACCAATGGCCCACATATGATAATTGCATCGGTGCTGTCGTATTGCCATATGATGCAAAAAAAGCAATGCTTTGTACAGGCAGGCTTTCATCCAGTTCTAACTCTATATGGAACGTAAATTTTTTATAGGCGCTGACGCCGAAATATTTCGTGAGAGAGTAACGGTCGTTGTATTCCAGCGGGTATTTATGGTGTTGGAACACAGCATACAGATTCAGTTCATTGGAACTGAACAATTCCCTGAAAGAGCCGTCAATCATTATTTTTCCATCGCGGTATTCCATAACATGGATTTCAATTCGCTGGGACGACATCGCGACGATATGGATATTATTGAAATTCAAATACAGCTCCTGGTTGCCTTCCACCTTATTATAGGGCAGTTCTTTATCCAGTCCGTATTTTAACTGCAAAAACATTTTAGATGCGTCCAGGCTGTAGGCCAGTATTTTTGAGCGGTCTTTTTGCAAAATAATATCATCGTCTATATACGACAAAACATCTTTTGTAACCGCGAAAAATTCTGCGAGTTCTTTCTGGTTCATGTTTTTCTTGTTGCGGTTATCCAGGTTTGATAGGAATCTCGCCTGAATCTGATACATCGCAAAAAACTGCACTAGACGCGAAACCTGTTTGTCTGTTTTTTTATACTGTTCCAGCAAAGGCAGTAAAAAGGTGCGGAAGGAAGGCGTATACCAATTTTTATCGTTAGCTGGAAAGTGATAAAGAAAATTATCCTCCTGCGGCGCATAAAAATGGTAATCGCCCTGGCTTGTAACCGCAAACCGGGGATGTTTATGCTGTATGGAGATGACGGCTTCCAGCCCAGCCTGGTTATAGGGGAGTGTTTCATTAAACGAAACCTCTTTTAATACGTCTGTACGAAAAAGCGCGCCATGCAGGGAAAGCTGTAAATAGTCAGGATGCTGCTGCGTACTTACTGGATGCTTTTGCAAAAAACGTTCGTTGTTTGTAAGGCTGGCTTCATCCCTGTCAAGGTAGGGGATAAAGCAATACGACTGAACAGCAGCAAAAGGGAGCTTGCTTTTCTCTAGAACCGACAGGCATGAATCGGTAAAATCTTTACTGAGCGTATCTCCGCAATTTAAGAATACGCAATATTGACCCCTGGCTTTTTGAAGCGCCGCTGCACATGCGCCGCCGTAAGAATACGGTTGGACCGGTACGCGCGTATAGGAACCGTCATTTTTAATTTGTCGGCACTGGGCATCGTCCGCAGCAAGAATTACATCAGCTTTCATTCGGTCTGCAAAACTTTGATGGCGGATACTCCGCAGGGTTTTATTTAACGCCTCTGCTGATTCAAGTCCCAGAATAATAAATGAAATATCATGTACCTGCATATGTTCCTCCTAAAAGAACAGAATTCGTAATATTATACCATAAATCCGCCCTTTTTTAAAGTTTATGTAGTTTCCAGTGCAACATTCGTATACATAGATAAAAGTAAATACCGCTTCCTTTGCCATCTGGTAATTTTGTTGCAAGCTTTGGGTTTTCAGTACAAAAAAACAGACTGTAAAAATCAGGCGCAAACCATTCGGAAGCATAAATTTCTCCATGCACATGCTGAGGGCCTGCTTGCCGTGCGCGTTTGCTTTTCTGAAAAACTTATCCATATTAAAAGCAATGCGGGGAAGATAGCCAACGTCCTCCAGCAGTGTAAACAACGGAAAAAATATTGCCATAGGAGGCAGCATAACAGACACAACCCAGGCGGTTGTTCTAAAGATACCCGCTAAAAGTAAATCCTGCAGCCACTGCGGCGAATGTATCCACACCATAAAGGCGCCCAGCTGCTCTTCCAGCCAGGAAAAAAGGCTGGACAGCAAATCGGATGGGTAATTGGCCCCTACAATGGTAATCCAGAAAATCAAACCCAAAAGCAATAGCATAATGGGAATTCCGGTTGATTTGGAAGTAAGGATTTTATCAATTTTCCTGTCCCGGCTGTTATATGACGGGTTGAGCAGGGTGACGCATTGCTGGTAAATCGCTTCGCTGCGTTTTACGATTCCCGCGACGATTTTGTCTTTAATGTTATCGTTATGTATCCCTCGTTTTTCCAATTCGTCCTTGGCCTGTGCCACGCAGCCGTTGATTTTTTCCATTCCGTCTTTTTCAATCTCATAACACGAAAAAATCCGTTCGCTTAAATCCTGGTCCGTATCGAGCAGCTTCAGGCTCAGGAAACGCGGAAGAATGCCGCCGGGAACATATTTTTTTATCTGCGGCTCCACAATTGACACCGCATACTCCGTATCTTCATCGTAATGAAGAGCGATATGAAATACTTTTTTTTCTTTATAAACGACCTGTTTTACCGCCTCGCACAGGGCGTCGAGCCCTTTACCGCTTCGCGCGCTCGTTCCGACAACAGGAACGCCAAGCTGTAAAGACAATTCGTCGAGGTCTATCTTTATCTGCTTTTTCTTTGCTTCGTCCAGCAGGTTTACGCATACAACCACATTTTTTGTGGCTTCTAAAATCTGGAGCACCAGGTTCAGATTACGCTCCAGGCACGTTGCGTCTACTACGACAATAACCGCATCAGGGTTTTCAAAGCAAATAAAGTCCCGTGCGACCTTTTCCTCTACAGAACTGGACATCAGGGAATAGGTCCCCGGCAAATCCACCAGCGTATACTGTGTTGCGCCGTATTCATACGTTCCGAATGCGTTGCTTACTGTTTTGCCCGTCCAGTTTCCTGTATGCTGTTTCAGTCCCGTAAGTCCGTTAAACACCGTGCTTTTCCCCACATTTGGGTTTCCTGCCAGGGCAATGATTTTTTTATCGTCACATCCCATTTACAGAATCCCTCCCGGAATGAAAAGCAGATGACCGTCAAGCAGCCATCTGCTTTTCCAGTTATTATTCGCTGTATTGAACCAATATCTTATTTGCGTCTTCATCACGCAAAGCGATAACTGCACCTCTGATATAATAAGCGACAGGGTCGCCGCTCGGACTGCGCTGCAGGGCTTCCACATTTGTACCCTGAATTAATCCCAGGTCGAGCATGCGCCTGCGCTGTTTACCGTCGGAAAGCAGTGCTGCAACGCGGCACCGCTTTCCCACAGGCAGGCTGGTTAAGGAAAACGTATTCGTCTGCATTTTATATATCTCCGTTTCGTTAGGGAATTTCCCAGAATACGCGGCGGTCTACCGCACATTCAATTATTGGATTTTCTCTTTACTACAATATGCATTTTTTCCGGCATTGTTACACCGAAAAGAGCCGCGCCCAGCATGGGCGCGGCTCTTTGTTTTTGGGGAATTCCAGATTAAGCAGCGATAAGCTCCTGGCTTGAATACTTTAATTTTTTCGGCAGTACGCCATACAGGAAAGCTACAATCACAGCGACCGCAAGCGTGTCGAAAATCTTCATGACGAAAATTCCGAAAAAGCAGGCTGGAATACGCGGCGCGTGCAGATACTGTATCGCCCAGTTATAGAAATGGATTTCCCATTGCGCAGTAGGTATACCGCCGTCCCGCCAAACGGTTACAGCCGTTGACAAAACTGCTGATACGGCGATGACAAGCACAACCGTTGGTAATATCCTCCGCCACCTGATTTTACCTTCTTTTTTCAGCAAAAGGCCGGCTATCAGCGCGGCAGCCGCGCTGACCACGTAATAAATCAGCGTTGTCCTGTCAAACACGAAAAGCGCAAGGTAAAAATTATTTGCAAGGCCGACAAGCAGGCCAGCCGCGGGCTCCAATACAAGTGCAGCGAGGACGGTTCCGGTAATGTCCATCCAGACGGGAAGGCTGAAGTGCGAGGCGAGGTTATACAGCGCAATGTTTAAAACAACGCCCAGCGCCATCACAATCAAATAGCGCGTCCGGTTACGCATGTTTTTCCTCCTCCAATCCCTTTTCCTGTTTTGGCTTCAGCCTTTCTTCCTTCTCCTTATTGATTTCTTCTAAAAAGCCTCCTGTAACAATACCTGCGGGCATTGCTATGACAGCAACGCCAAAAAGGGAAGAAATCATGCTGATAAGCTTTCCGACATCAGACACCGGATATACGTCTCCATAACCTACGGTTGTCAGCGCGGTCGTCGCCCAGTAAAGCGCGTCAAAGAAGTTGTCGAAAGTTTCCGGCTCATAGGAAAACATAGCAAGTGCCGAAACAAAAATGTATGCAAGCGCAATAACCAGAACGGAAAGAAGCGTTCTGCGCTCTTTTTTAAATACGTTTGCTACATGCACAAAGCTTTTGGAGTAATGGAACACCTTAAAGATGCGCAGCATACGTAAAATACGGAAGCCGTGCCCTAAAAGGCCGAGGGAGGGGAGAAGGGAGACGAAATCGACAATGGCAAACGGCGTAAAAGGATAGATAGCAAACGCCCATGGGGATTTGTGTTTCGATACAAAATCATGCGTTATCCAGCGCAGAATATAATCAAGGAAAAGAATATACACGGTAATGAGGTCGATTTCCTCTAAAACAGCATTGTTTTCCTTGAACAAAAGCGGCGTGATACTGACAATAGCGATAATAGAAATAAAAAAATCATAGAATTTACTGAGCGTTTCCCCGGGAGCGGCTTTTTTTACAATAGAATAAATATACGCCCGCATGAATTTAAGCCTCCCTTACCGGAACATATACGCCGAAAGCGGCATAAGGACATGCCCAAGCAGCGTCAGGGTGATAATCGAATAGAACATGACGCGCCCGAAGAATTTCGCAAAATCCCTGTCTTCGAATTTGCTGCGTATACGGTTGACGTTGATTACGGAGATTGTCACGGCCAGAATAGTAAAGATACCCCATATGTTTACATATTCGAGCAGCCCGACCTCCAGCGCGTCGGGGAGAAGGTTCGCGCCGACCATAATATTGGATACCGTGCCAAACAGCGCCGCGGGAATCATGCTTAAGGGATCGACATGATGATATGTATTGAGGAACAGCACAATCAGCACCCAAGTGCTCGTCCCGAACAGCGCGATAAAGCACTTGACATAAAGCCCCCAGTCGCTGCGGTTGAGCTCTATCTCCGTCATAAATTCATTTGTCATGACATTTTTGTTGATTTCTGGGTCGGAATGGTTATTATCATATTTTATGGTACAGACGTCCGTACCATAACGGCGCAGCTCATAGCCAGCAATATCGAGGTTTGGGTTATAGCCGCTGTTTTCGTTGTCAGCCTTGAGCACGACCTGTTCTACCGGGTAGCTGCTCTCGAGGTAAACACGCAGCTGGTGGGATTCCAGCGGGAACCTTCTCGTCCAGTAGTTCTTTGTAACGGAAATATCCGCGCGGGCCAGCTGGTAATTTTCAGCTCCGCTGTGATAGTCCTTAACCATTTCCAGCTTGTTGACCGTACCTTTGTAAACCTTGAAATGGTTCATCATATCAAGGTCGTTTTCCCCCTCCCATTTGAACCATACAAGCATGACGGCACGGAAGCTGGAGGTTTTAATGGAGACCTCCTTCAGGTTTTCAATATAAGTGCCGATTTCGACCGGCACCGCCGACCTGCTCCTTTGTGCCAGCTCTTGATTGAGTGAATCTGTTTCCGTAAACGATTTTTCCCAGTAGTCGTCCTCAGATGCCCTATCCTGAAACAGGGTAACGACCGCGTAAGACAAAAAAACGACGCCTGTCACGACAATCAGCAGAAAGCAGGCGGCAAGCCGCCTACGATGCGTCCGTTCCAATTCTCTCAGTTTCATTTCCGTGATTCTCCCGTTTGCGTGATATTGTTCTGTCCAAAATTACGCCTGTTCAGCTTCTTTTTCTTTTTTTAAGGAAGAAATCAGCTTATATACTATCGCAGCAAGGGCCGCCCCGACGAGAGGCGCTGCGATAAAGACCCATACCTGCGAAAGCGCTTCACCGCCTGCAAGCAAAGCGGGGCCGAGGCTTCTCGCTGGGTTGACAGAGGTTCCCGTAAAGGGGATGCCCAGGATATGTACAAGCGTTAGCGTAAGTCCGATTACAAGGCCGGCGACGGCATTGTTTTCAACCTTTGAGGTTACGCCGAGAATTGCAATAACAAATACAAAGGTTAAAATGACCTCGACCAACAAAGCCTGCCACATGCCGATGCCCAGCGCGCTTGCCGCGCCAAAGCCGTTTTGCCCGAGGGATTGGCTGCTTCCGAACAGTGCTGTGAGGATTCCGGCGCCAGCAATGCCGCCTAAAAACTGCGCGACAATATAGCCGAAAAATTCCTTGACGCCCATCCTGCCGGCTATCAGCATTGAAAGGGAAACAGCGGGATTGATATGGCAGCCCGAAATATTGCCGATAGAATAGGCCATTGCAACAATTGAAAGGCCGAACGCAAAAGCAATCAGCAGGGTGGAAAACGCCAGAGGTATCCCGACGCTTACACCGCCCAGCAGTGTGTTCGCAGCAACCGCGCTGCCGCAGCCGAAGACAACCAGTACCATGGTCCCAATAAATTCCGCAATTAGTTTTTTCATTGAACGTTCCTCCGTTTTTTTGTTTTGATTTAAACCCTGGGCGTTAGGCAAATATGACAATTTCCCGCAATATTCCCCAGACTTTATACATTAATGCTATAATCCCATTACAAATAATTCAATAACATTACTGTTTTCGCGGGATTTTTACCAAATTTCGGATTAGTAATTTTACATTACATATGGTATCATTTTATTGAAAATGATTCGTGAGTGAGGTTCTGTTGTGAATATTGCGATTATTGAAGATTTTAAAGAGGATGCGGATATTCTTTATCGCTTTCTTTCGGAATACGCCTTGGAAAATAAGCTTGTGGCGCAGTGTACGGTTTTTGAAAACGGGAATGATTTTTTACAGCAATTCAACGCCCATTCCTACGACCTTATCTTCATCGATATCTATTTAAAAGGGCTGGACGGGCTGGAAATCGCAAAGGAAATCCGCAAAAGGGATGAAAAATGCCTGCTTGTCTTTACAACCTCAAGCAGCGCCCACGCAATTAAAAGCTATACGGTCAGGGCTTTCGATTATCTGTTAAAGCCGATTGACCCAAAACGCCTGAAATATACCCTCGATTTATGCAGTAAGGCGTTATTTGACCATTCGCGGTATATTGAGGTGAAGGAAGGCCGGATTTTTACTAAAATACGCTTGTCCGACATTGTTTATACCGATTATTACAACCATTATATCCAAATACATACAAAGGACAGGATGGTAAAAACTTATATGCCGTTTGCCGATTTTTCCCCGATGCTCCTCGGCTATCCAAATTTTATCAATTGTTATAGAAACTGTATTGTAAACCTTGACGAGGTGGATTTTCTATCCGCTCGGGATTTCATTATGAAGACAGGGGAGAAGGTTCCAATTTCCCGTTCTGAAAAAACAAAAATCACCCAGCTTTATGCCGACTATGAATTTGATAAGCTTAACGGAGGTTAAACATTGATTGCACTGCAAGGCGTTTTTTATGTTTTAGCCAATACGGTTTTTGCCCATATTGTATTTTTCTACACCATGCGGCACGAGCTGCGTTTTTCCCTGAAAAAAACCGTATTGATTGTTTCCCTTATGATTGCGGCGGAGCAGGCGGTTCCTGTAATTCAGATAATGAGCGGTACGCCCTTGACGGAGCTTCAAAATTTTTATTTCCTGATTTCATTGCTGTGTTTTATCCCAACTACGCTTTTGGTAAAAAAGGAAGCTATATTGTCTGCGATTTTTATCCTGGTTGTTTTCGGTACGTTTCTTGATATAGCGACGCTTTTGACAGAAATACTTGACCAAGCCGACTGGATTCATGTAAGCCTTGTTTTTGGAGACAGTACGACTTTCTTTTACCAAATCTGTATGATAGTGCTATCGATTCCGTTCACGTTTCTTTTTGCTAAAAAGCTGCTGCGCCCTGTTGTTGAACGGACCTACTATCTGCGTTTCTGGCGTTACCTGTGGCTTATTCCAGGATATTTTTTTCTGCTGTTTAGATTTTCGGTCTATCCCAAGATTTTTAAAGAGGACTTTTACTGTAACCTGTCCTCTGTTATTTTGGTTGCCGTCTGGTCGCTTGGTACGCTTGTAACCTACTGCATTATTCTTGCGATGATTTATAATATCTCGCAGAACGCAGATGCCAACCTGCGTCTTGAGGTTGCGCAGACACAGACGAAAATGCAAAAGGAACAAGTTTTGCTCCTGCAAAAAAACATGACGGAAACAAGAGCCGCAAAGCATGACCTGCGCCATCATTTACGCGTTCTGCGCGGTTATGCTGAAAAGAATGACAGCGCGCAGATTATTGATTATATTGACCGCTGTTTTGACGGGCTTAAGCCCCTGGAGATTGAATCAGTCTGTGACAATTATGAGCTCGATACGATTCTCAGCTACTATATCAGCCTTGCAAGAGAACGCGGCATACGCGTAACGTACCGGGTCGCGCTCCCGTGTGTTTTACCGCTGCCGGTCAGTGACGTCTGCGTTGTTGCGGCAAATTTGCTTGAAAACGCAGTTGAGGCAAGCTCCCGCCAAAAAAACGGCAATAAATTCATCGATATCAAGATGGGAATTGCCGGCAGCAGCATGATTGCAATTAAAATTAACAACAGCTATGACGGGAATACCAAAAGAAAAGACAATCTGTTTCTTTCCTCAAAACATGATGGAATGGGCATTGGCACGCAGTCGGTCGCGCATATGGCCGAAAAATACAACGGCGTGCTGAATTTTGAGCATGAAGGCACTGTTTTTAAAGCTTCTGTTCTTTTATCCTCCTCTGATAAATAAACGATAAAAAGGGAAAAGCGGGCGATAAGCCCGCTTTTCCCTTTTTATGTAACGGGGCGGCGCGCCCCGCTCTCAGCCGCCGACCGCAGGATGGGAATCGCACCCGCTGTTCAAAATATTTTTACAGCAGCGTTCAAGGTCCTCCTTGCAGGTGATTTCCATATCACTCTGCATAATCTGCTCCTGCACCATAATCGGCATCGAATAAAAATATTCCTGTGCGGCGTTGTCAAGATTATTAATATCTGCCATTTTCATCACCTCACAATCAGTATTTGCGCAAAGTGAAAAAATATTTATATTTTAATGAACGCATCATAAAAAATATGGTATAATCATATCAAACTGCTACAGAAAAGAGAGGCGCATGGACATAGATACTTCGATTGATATTTCTCAGCAATTAAAAGAGCTTTTGGAAAAGTACCGTTTCAGTGAAGGCGTGTTAAGCAAATATCTTTCCCTTCCTGTTCCCGGTATACGGGCGTTTGCGCAGGGAGACCTTTCAGTCCTGCCGGAAAGCCACGAAGCGCGGTTCCGGATTTTTAATAAAATCGCCTTTATCTACGCCATCCCCGGAGACGGGCCGGACAAAAAGCTGCGCGCCTTTCTTCAGGTCTTACTTTCTTTTCATCATGTCTCAAAAGAAACAATCGCACGGATGTCAGGCGTCGAAAAGTCTGAAATTGAAAAATTTCTTTCCGGGTTGGAACGTGATATACTAGTGGATGAGAAATACAAGCTTGCGGTTGCGGCCATGGGCCTTCGGTTTTTTCTGAAAGAGCTGGAGCCGTAAACAGCAATGAAGCCTAACGTACAGGTGGTTGATTATGAATACAAGCATACAATACCATATTGGCCTGTCTGAGAACGAAGGCGCGCGCTATGCAATCCTTCCGGGAGACCCGGGACGGGTAAAAGAAATCGCGCAATACCTGGAGCAGCCTGCTTTTGTCGCGCAGAATAGGGAATTCACAACGTTTTCCGGTATTCTGGCGGGGAAAAGGGTTCTCGTGACGTCTACCGGAATTGGCGGCCCCTCGGCGGCGATTGCGCTGGAGGAACTCTCACATATCGGTGTGGATGCGATTATACGCGTCGGCACCTGCGGCGGTATGCAAAAGCATGTCAGCGTGGGCGATTTAATCCTGCCTACCGCCGCTGTCCGCATGGAGGGGACTTCACGGGAATATATGCCTATTGAGTACCCCGCCGCCGCCGATTTTTCTATAATAAGCACGCTTTCACAAGCGGCTAGGGAAAACGCACTGCCGTACCATACGGGCGTAATACAGTCAAAGGATTCCTTCTATGGGCAGCACAATCCAGACAGTATGCCTGTTTCTGACGCGCTTAAAAACAAATGGCTGGCGTGGACAAAAGCGGGCGTGCTTGCATCTGAAATGGAATGCGCGGCGCTCTTTACCGTGGCGGCCGTCAGGGGAATAAGAGCAGGCGCCGTGCTGACCGCACTGTGGAACCAGGAAAACGGGGAAGACAGCAAGGGCAAAATCCCAGCCTCCGATAACGCGATTCGTACAGCGGTAGATGCGCTTTCTTATATCATCAGGAACGACAAGACATGAATGAAAGCAGTATTTGCTCCCTGGATTTTTGGGAGACAGCCTATGAAAACGGCCCCCTCATAAACAGGCCGAGACGGGAGCGAAGAAACGTACCGTGTATCAATTTATCCGCTCTTTTGTTTATTTTTTGATTTTCTTTCTTACCTGTTTGTCGTATGTGTGTATTTTTCTGCATAATCATAAATGTAACATGAGTTGGGGTGTGATGTTTTGGTTATTCGCAGAAAAACGCTGGTTATTTATTCCATTATCCTTGTGGTGGCAATCACCGCGATGGCGCTAATGGGCAATGCGTTTCAGACAGTTGCGGTAAAGGCGCAGGCGACGAACGCCATTCCGGCCGCTCCAAAGCTTGTCATCGACGCGGGGCACGGCGGGGAAGACGGGGGAGCGGTAAGCGCCGACGGAACAATGGAAAAGGACATTAATCTCGATATTGCCCTGCGCCTGCAAAAGCTGCTTGTTATAAGCGGATGTGACGTTATATTGACGCGTGACAGGGACACCGCAATTTATGAGGAAGGCAGCGACAGCCTGAAATCAAAAAAGGTTTCTGACATGAAAAAGAGGCTTTCGATTTTTAATGAGGACACGGAGCAAACCGTTATCAGTATTCATCAGAATAAATTCCCGCAAACACAGTACAGCGGGACACAGGTGTTCTATTCCGGACAAAAGCAGGAGAGTAATCTGTTGGCGGAAAGCATTAGGGCGTCGGTTGTCGGGATGCTGCAGCCGCAAAATACCAGGGAAACGAAAAAGGCCGATAAAAACATTTACCTGCTCTATAATGCAAAGGTTCCCGCGGTTATTGTGGAATGCGGGTTCCTGTCGAACGAAGAAGAGCTTGCAAAGCTGAAAACAGAGGAATACCGCCAGGAAATGGCGTTTGCCATCTATTGCGGGTATCTCAATTACTATAATCAGAACCAACAGGGAAGTAACAAACAGACGGAGTGATTTTATGCCACAAAAAATGAAAAGCGTTTATATTTGTTCGGAGTGCGGATATGAATCTGCAAAATGGTGCGGAAAGTGCCCGGGCTGCGGCCAGTGGAATACGATGAATGAGGAATTCAAAGAATCCTCGAAGGTGTCTGCGGCCATTTCGAGCGTCCGCAGCTCATCCTATGCGCGCCCAATGCTTCTGCGTGAAATCAGCACACAGGATGAACAGCGCTATAAAACGGGCTCTGCGGAGCTTGACCGTGTGCTCGGCGGGGGAATCGTCAAGGGCTCGCTTGTTCTTTTGGGCGGCGACCCGGGCATAGGAAAATCGACTATACTTCTTCAAATATGCAACCATCTGGGCGGTACCCTGAAAATACTATATGTATCGGGTGAGGAATCCCGCCGGCAATTAAAATTGCGCGCGACCCGACTCAATGTAGACAGTGATAATTTATTTATCGCAACAGAAACGGACGTTGAAATCGTTGCGGAGCTGATTAGAACGGAAAAGCCTGACCTTGTAATGGTCGATTCTATCCAAACAATGAATTTAACCGAGCTTTCTTCTTCGCCCGGCAGCGTAACGCAGGTACGCGAGTGCACCAACCTGCTGATGCGTACCGCGAAATCTCTTGAAATCCCTATTATTATTGTCGGCCACGTCAACAAGGACGGCGCGATTGCGGGGCCTAAGGTACTCGAGCATATCGTCGACGCCGTGCTCTATTTTGAGGGCGATAAGCAGATGTCCTACCGAATCCTTCGCGCAGTAAAAAACCGTTATGGTTCGACCAACGAAATCGGCGTGTTCCAGATGAGCGACAGGGGGCTGATGGAAGTGGAAAACCCTTCCTTGATGCTCCTGTCAGGAAGGCCTAAGAACGTTTCCGGTACCTGTGTTGCCTGCGCAATGGAGGGTACCCGTCCTATCCTTGCGGAAATACAGGGCCTTGCAACGGCCACCGGCTTTGGAAATCCGCGCCGGATGTCTACCGGCTTCGACTATAACCGCATGTCCCTTCTGCTCGCCGTGCTTGAAAAGCGCGCCGGCTATTTTTTCTCCAACGTAGACGCATTTCTCAATGTCGTCGGCGGTTTAAGGCTGGATGAGCCCGCAGTAGACCTCGCCGTAGCAATGGCGCTCGTCAGCAGCCTGAAGGACATGCCTGTTTATGAGGACGCGCTTGCCTTTGGAGAAATCGGGTTAGCGGGTGAAATCCGGAGCGTATCGCATGCGGAGCAGAGGATAGCGGAAGCCCAGAGACTGGGCTTCCGGCGCTGTGTTTTGCCGTACCACAATTTAAAATCAATCGGCTCTGATTTGAAAGAAAAAATCGATTTAATCGGCGTGAAAAATATCCGCGAGGCTTTTGAAGCGCTCGCGGGCCGGTAATTCTTTTTCCTGCGCAATATAATAGACGCAGCCTTTTTCCGCATTGACATTCGTTACAACCGAAGCTTTTTCCAAGTTGCAATAACCGTCTTTTTGGTAAATACAGTCACAGTCGCACGGTATTAATGTCATACAATCATCTCCCTCTTCATAGCGCCTCAAAATTAAAGTTTCGAGGCAAACGCAGCGTTGAAAACGCAAAATAACGCAATCTCACATCGTTTGTAAAAGCATGCCGCAGCTTTTTAAGTAAAGAATTGCTATCTGTTTTTATAATGAAGAAACAAAGGCAAAATATACACATTGCGGGAAAGAAAATTCATTCATAAAATCTTCTTCTCATCTAATAATAAAACGGAGATAAGGAGATGGTGAGATGAAGAAATATATTGCGCTTGCGATTGCTACCGTCATAATGATTGCGGGTATTCTTTTTTCGGGCAGCGCTGTCATGCAGTCCGTGCCTTTTGTTTCCGTATATAAAGCCGCGCCTACCACAATAGAAGAAACCGTTGTCTGCACTGGGAAAGTGGAGTATTGTGAAAGCAGGGAAGCGCGCACCATTACCGGCGGAACCGTTTCAAAGGTATATGTTTCTCGAGGAGATAAAGTAAAAGCCGGAGACAAGCTTTGCGATATCGCGCTTACCTCTTCCAAAGGCAGCGAAGAAACAAAAAGCGCATTGAGCACACAGGAAATCTACCAGGCGGTGCTAAACGGGAATTACAGTGTGCTCGACAACTATGACGGTCTGCTGGAAAACGCAACGCAGCCAGACGGCTTTGCAAACGGCGAATCCATGACACAAACACTCACTGCGCCCATCTCCGGTACAGTGGAAAAAGCCGATTGCTCGGAAAATGAATATCTTTCCCCAGGGGACAGCGCTTTTTCCATTGTTTCCGACGGGGACCTCCAGGTCGTCCTACCTGTCAGCGAGGTGAAAATCAGTGACATAAAAATTGGCCAGCCCGTTAAAATTACCGGAAGCGGCTTTAAAAACAGTACCTATAGCGGTAAGGTCACATCAATTGACGATGAAGCAAAACAGACGACTACAACCGCCGGGAAAGAAACGACTGTAGACGTCACTGTTAGCATAGAAAACCCCAAGGATGACATCAAGCCCGGTTATACGGCAAAATGCTCCATTGTATCCTCTGTGAAATCGTCTGCGCTCGTTCTGCCATACCAATCGGTCAAGGCGGATGAGGACGGCAAAGAATATGTATATATATACAAAAATGGAGTTGCAGTAAAAAAGTATATTACAACGGACGGCGAATATCCAAAGGGCCTTGAGGTTATAAAAGGAATAGAGGCAAGCGACTATATTATCACCAATCCCGACGGCGTGCGAAACAAGGCTGCCGTAAAGCTTAACCAACAGAGTAACGCTTCAGAAAGCGCGGTGGAAGGCAATGCTTGATTTGTTGTCCGGCGCGCTTAAAAACATTTGCAGGAAAAAGGGCAGGAGCTTTCTTACGATGTCCGGAATTGCAATCGGCGTAACTTCCGTTATTATTATAAGCTGTATCAGCTCCTGTGGAACTTCCGCTGTCAATAACGAGCTTGACAGCCTGGGGCTGGGCGGTCTTACTATCAGCGCAAAGGAAAACTCAGATTCGCCGCTATCCGACGACGAGCTCCAGACAATCCGCAGTGTGCCCGATGTCAAGGACGCGACGCCTGTATTAATACAAACGACCCAGGTATACAGCCAGAATGAAAAGCAGAGCGCTTTCGTATGGGGAATCGATTCTGATGCGGGGGATACCGTTTCGCTTCAGCTCTTATACGGCCGTTTTCTGAATAAATCCGATATCGGCAGCTGCGCGAAGGTATGTATGGTCGATAAAACCTTTGCGCAGTCTATTTATCAGCGGGATAATATTGTTGGCAAGAACATCTCAGTCCAATGCGGCGCCGTAATGGAGGAATATAAGGTAATCGGCGTGATAAAGACAGGAAGCGGCCTGCTGCAAAACGCAATGGGAACCTATCTCCCAAATTTTATTTACGCCCCATATACCACAGTACGGGAAGCGACCGGAACACAGGGCTATCATCAAATTATAACCCGTGCGAGTGACGGGTCGGATTTGGACGCACTTGGAAAAAGTATTGTGCGAAAACTGAATGATACCTCTGGTTTGGACGACGGATATACCGCGAACAACCTGGCAAAGCAAAGGGATATCCTGCTCAATATTCTCGATATCGTCACCTTAATCCTGACCTGTGTGGGCGCGGTTTCCCTGATTGTGGCGAGCTTAAGTATAATGACGGTCATGCTTGTATCCGTAAGCGAGCGCACAAGGGAAATTGGAATTAAGAAATCAATCGGTGCAAAAAAAACAACAATTATGCTTGAGTTTCTTTCAGAAGCCGGCTTGATTTCTTTGCTCGGCTGTTTAGTTGGGGTTGTGTTGGGCCTTGCGGTTTCTTTTGCCGGTGCAGGCATGTTTCAAATGACCTTGAATCTAAACGCAGGCGTTTTACTGTTTACGTGTGTATTTTCCCTGTTGACTGGTGTCGTCTTTGGCGTATATCCGGCAATGAAGGCCGCTAATCTTAAACCGGTGACAGCCTTGAGAAGTGAATAAATATATTTAATTTTTTTGACTTGTAACTAAAAAGGTGTAAATTATTATCATGCATTTTTTATTTGACGCGAACCTTCCGCAGTCGCCTGTACTAACGGTTATAATATCAGGTGAATACCCGCGTTTTATCAATAGGGTAGAGGAGTTGGGAATCCGTGCAGTTCAAACGAGGCCCTGTTTTTCAATGCCTTTTCCTGAGCGTTATCACGCAGATATGCAATGCCTGTATTTGGGGCGGGAGCAGCTCATAGTCTTAAGGGAATGCCGTGCGCTCCAGGATAGGCTTAGAGAAAGAGGCATTCCTTTTATTAAAGCAGTAAACAATATAGCCGCCAACGAATATCCATATCATGTTTTGCTGAACAGCCTTGTTATGAAGCGGCATATTTTCTGCAATAAAAAGTATGCCGATCCAAAAATTTTAGAAGTTTGCGAAAAAAATAGCATAGAGATTATCACGGTGCGGCAAGGGTACGCACGATGCTCCGCAGCAGTTATTTCAGAAAACGCGTTGGTAACGGCAGATGAATCAATTTACCGCTCCGCTGTTAAGCTGGGGTACGATGTTTTAAAGATACAAGAAGGCCATATTAAGCTTCCGGGCTTTTCACATGGATTTATTGGAGGCTGCTGCGCATTGCTGGAAAGCGGTCAGCTATTTTTTACGGGAGATATAACACAGCATCCGGATTATGATGTCATTAAAAATTTTGCGCGAAATCACGGCGTATATCTAAATTCGCTGGACAAATGTGAACTTACGGATATTGGCGGCATGGTTTTATTAACGGAAAAAGAAGAATAACTATGTTTGTGACTTTATCGGTTATAAGAAAAATTTGCAGTTATGTGTTAGCTGCTATATAATTATTAGAGGTCAGGAAAGCAAACTAAATTTAACGTGAGGTAAAATTGGCGTTATCTGATATAGGGAACACGCACAAAAAAACAGAGCGACATATACAAAATTAATATTTTGTATATGTCAGGGGAGGAATTACAGTTTTTTCTTTCCCTGTATGAGCTGTTTTGTTAGATAAAAGCCGATTTTACCTCACGTCTTAATTTACCTTGTTGTTTTCCTGACATCCAGATAGTTATATATCAACTTTCGGACATCTGCAAATACTTCCTGCACAGCGGCAAGCTTTGCATAATCGCAACGGATGGAAAACGAACTGATACAAAAACAAAATATAATTTTGTTTTATAAAAAGTGCGATAATGAACAGCACATGAAATTTATTGAAGACAACGCATCATATTACTCAAGCAGCAGATTTTCCAGTTCATTTTCTTTTCTGCGCTCCAAGGATTATATATCATATCGTTCTTCCATAAACACAGAAACCCAATCGTCTAAATATAAATCCGCATTATATCACTTTTTAAGAGCGAAGGCCGCAAGGCTTCGCCTTTTGTCTTTACAAGCGGTTGTTTTTTGAGTATAATAGAAAACAAATGTATATAACAATATGAGGTTATAAAAATGTACTTTTTAATTTTTATTTTAGCTATTATAATAATACCTGTTATTGTAGTTCAGGCGAATAAAAGTTCACAAAAAAAGAAAAGACCACCTAGCTTTACATATACAAATTATCAAGCACCACAGCCACAAAAACAACCACAAATTAATTTTCAACCTATGAATAATGGAGTTTATCCATACAGAAAAAATAATTTACTGACTACTAATGAACGATTATTTTATCAAAGGTTAAAGCCAATAACAGATAAATATAATTTACATATAATTAGTAAAGTAAGAGTTGCGGACTTGGTTCTTCCCTTTGACCATCTAGATAAACGAGATTGGCAATTTTATTTCAACAAGATAAAATCAAAACATGTGGACTTTGTTTTATGTGACCCCTTCAATTTACAGCCTAAACTTATCGTTGAACTAAACGATGCAAGCCATCAAAGAACAGATAGAAAAGAACGTGACCTATTTTTAAATAATGTATTCGTAAAAGCTGGAATCCCAATAATTTATGTAATGAACACGAATGAAATTGAAACACATATTTGCAGAGAATTAAATATTAAAAAAGAGACGATACAAAGTTAAAAGATAAAACCGCAAAGCCCCTGCCCTATTTTTCTTTAATTTGCAGTTTTTAGATTAATAAGCTATAATTATAAAAAGTAAATAAAGAAAAAGAGGTAAAATCGGCTTTATCTAATACAAGGAATTCCTTACCCATAAGAGCTGTTTTGTTAGATAAAAGCCGATAGATATTCAATTGAACGATTATATAAATGAAGCTCCGGCGCTTCTAAAGGATTTCCTCGGATATATGCAGACTGTTAAAGGAAAATCTCCCGCAACGGTCGATGAATACTACTCCGACCTGCGTACCTTTTTCCGGTATTTAAAAAAAATGCGCAAACTTGTTCCTGGCGATATGGATTTGCAGGAGATTTCAATTTCTGATATTGATTTGGATTTTATCAAAAGTATTACCTTGACGGATATCTATATCTTTATGGACTATGCCATGCGCGAGCGCGGAAATAACGCGGCCACTCGAGCACGTAAAACCTCTAGCATACGTTCTTTCTTCCATTATTTAACCAATAAGAAATGCCTGCTCTCCATTAACCCCGCTGAAGAACTGGAGGTTCCCAAAAAAAAGAAAGCGCTCCCTAAGTTTTTAACTCTGGAGCAAAGCCTGGAGCTATTAAATGCCGTAGATGGAAATTATAAAGAACGGGACTACTGCATTATTACATTATTCCTAAACTGCGGTATCCGCCTTTCAGAACTGACAGGGCTTAACTATTCCGATGTACACATAGATGAGCGCACAATGAAGGTCACCGGCAAGGGCAACAAGGAACGCATTATCTACCTGAACGACGCCTGCATCGACGCGATTAGGCAGTATTTGAAGGTACGCCCTGTCGATGGTGTAATCGATAAAAAAGCGTTGTTTATCAGCCGGCAAAACCGGCGGATGAGCCCCAAAACCGTGCAGGCGATGGTATATAAATATCTGGAAAAAATAGGGCTGGATTCCAACGGCTACTCCGTACATAAGCTGCGCCACACAGCGGCTACGCTAATGTATCAGCATGGTAATGTGGATATCAGGGTGCTGAAAGAAATTTTAGGCCATGAAAATTTAGGTACAACGGAAATTTATACCCATCTGACCAGCAGCCACATGGAGCGCGCGGCAAACGCAAGCCCTCTCGCCCATGTCAAGCCCAAAACCAAAAAAGACAGCGGCAACAACGGCAAGAATTGATAATTTCCCGTTAAAAAGCGCTATAAATCAAAACGGAACTTTGGTTAAAAGGTTGACCAAGGTTCCGTTTTTTAATTCAATTAAATATCATTTAAATATCATTTCTCAAAAGGTCTTCATAGCTTTCGCGTTTTACAATCAGCCGCGCTTTTCCGTCCTTAACCATTACAATGGGAGGCTTCTGGATTCTGTTATAATTTGACGCCATAGAGTAGTTATAAGCGCCTGTTGAAAGCACCGCCAGGATATCCCCAGGCTGCGCTTTGGCAATCGTCGTGTTTTCCTGAATTAAATCGCCGCTTTCACAGCATTTTCCCGCAATTGTGACAACTGCGTCTGCGGGCTTGTCCGCCTTGTTTGCTGTAATTACCGTATATTCCGACTGATAAAGTGCATAGCGGATGTTGTCGCACATACCTCCATCGACAGAAACATACGTTCGAATGTTTGGTATTTCTTTTACTCCGCCAACCGTATACAATGTAATCCCGGCTTCACCGACGATAGAACGCCCCGGCTCGATATAAATAAACGGAACGGGAATCGCGTGTTCCTTCGCTTTTGCTTTTACCGCCTGGGATACGGCCATCATATAATTGTCGTAGGCCGTGGGCGTATCCTTTTGCGTATACTGAATTCCAAAACCACCGCCCAGATTGAGCTGAGTAACGGCATGGCCAGTCTGGACCTTAATATCGCTGATAAAATCCATCATGATTTCCGCAGCCGTAACAAACGGCTCAATATCGAAGATTTGTGAACCGATATGGCAGTGCAGTTCGGTAAGCTCCACATTTTCATATGCAAGCGCCCGTTTGACCGCAGACATTGCCTCGCCTGTTTCGAGCGCAAACCCAAATTTGGAATCGATTTGCCCGGTACGGATAAAATCATGCGTATGGGCGTCTACGCCCGGCTTGATACGCATAGAAATTTTCTGCACCTTCCCCATCTGGCGGGCCATATCATTGAGCCGGTCAAGCTCATAGAGATTATCGACGACAATTTTCCCGACGCCAAGCTCCAGCGCCATGCTGAGCTCTTCATTTGTCTTATTATTTCCGTGGAAATGTACATTTTCCATTTGGAAACCCGCTTTGCTAGCGGTATACAATTCGCCGCCAGATACGACGTCGAGACCCATATTTTCTTCCTTTATAATCCGGCAAAGCTCCAGGCAGCTCAAAGCCTTGCTTGCGTAGAGAGCCATTCCTTTTGCGTCATAATGGTTTTTGAAGGACTTTACATAGGAGCGGCAGGTGTCTCTGACGGTTGTTTCATCAATAACATAAACCGGCGTGCCGTATTCCTTCGCTAGCGCAACCGTATCGCAGCCGCCAATTGTCAAATGCCCTTTTTCATTTACCTGCAGGCAATTGTTTACAAACATCTTTCCCATTCCTTTCAAAATCAGCCTTTATTCGCCGGAATTTGGTGATTCCTGCTTTTTCTGATATTTTTCGACCTGTTCTTCGATATATTGCTGTATTTCTTCTTTCCCATCCCCGTTTAATGCGGAAAAAGGGAAAAGCATAATATCAGGATAACCGGCCAGCTCGGTTTTAAGCGCCTCTTCCCTGTTTTTTAATTCCGTTTTATTGAGCTTATCCTTTTTTGTCAGTACGACGATAAAGGGAAAGCCGTTCGTATAAAGGAATTCAATCATATGCATATCGTCTTTTGTAGGCGGATGGCGCAAATCGACAATCTGAACGACCGTGCAGAATTGCCTGTCCTGCGCAAAATACCCTTCTACAAGCTCTGCCCAGCGCCTTTTCTCGGCTTGGGAAACCTTTGCGTAGCCGTAGCCCGGCAAATCCACCAAACGGAAATCACCGGCATGAAAAAAATTAATGGTGCCGGTTTTTCCCGGCGTTGCGCTCACACGCGCAAGCGCCTTACGGTTCACAAGCTTGTTAATCAAAGATGATTTTCCTACATTCGACCTGCCGGAAAAAACAATTTCCGGCATAGTGGAAGGCGGCAGCTGTTTTGCGGTGCCTGCCGCGGTTTCAAATTGGGCGGTATTGAAATTCATCTATCGCCCCTCCGTTCTGTTAGATTATTGCGGAATCCTATTCATTACCGTACCGAGTGTTTTAGTCTTAGGCAGGATTGGTTCTTTTTTTTCTTCGTCTGAGGGCTCTGCCGGAACCAATGCGCAGGAGAGCGCTTCCCGGAAATCCCCGACCGGTACAAATCGCAATGCGTGCTTTACGGTCTCGTCGATTTCTGCCAAATCCGGTTCATTCTCTTTCGGAATAATAACAGTATTGACGCCAAGCCGGTAGGCTGCCATCGATTTTTCCTTTAACCCGCCAATTGGAAGAATCCGCCCGCGCAGGGTAATTTCCCCGGTCATTGCCACATCGCTTCGTACGGGCGTATTTGTCAAGGCGGATACAAGCGCTGTCGCCATGGTAACACCCGCGGACGGGCCGTCCTTTGGTACGGCTCCCTCGGGCGCATGGATGTGTATGTCATATTTTTTGTAGAAATCGTCTTCAATATGCAGCTGCGAAGCATGGCTTCGGACACAGGTGACGGCAGTCTTGGCAGACTCCTTCATGACGTCTCCGAGCGAACCGGTCAGCTCAATCTTTCCGCTGCCGTTAACCACCGCAACCTCAATGGGAAGTGTCTCCCCGCCTACCGAGGTCCAGGCCAGTCCGTTTGCTACGCCGACTTCGTCAATTTTGCTTAACACGTCTGTTTTGAATTTCCTGGGCCCAAGCAGGTTTTCCAAATCGTCCTTGCCAATATTTACGCGCTTTGCTTCCCCATTGACAATCTTCACCGCCGCTTTTCTGAGCAGGTCGGTCATCCTTCTTTCCAGGCTTCTTACGCCCGCTTCCCTGGTATAGCTGTCAATCAGGTCATAAATCGCGTCGTCTGACAGGCGGAACGTCCGGCCGTTCAATCCGCAGTTTTTCATCTGCTTTGGCAGCAAATGCTTCTTTGCAATTTGAAACTTTTCTTCCCGTGTGTAGCTAGCAAGCTCCATCACGTCCATCCTGTCGAGCAGGGGTGCCGGAATCGCGCCCATGTCGTTTGCCGTTGTGATAAACATGACATTGCTCAAATCGAACGGCAAATCGATGTAATGGTCGTGGAAAGTGCTGTTCTGCTCAGAGTCAAGCACCTCAAGCAGCGCGGAGGTTGGGTCGCCTTTATAGTCGTTCCCCAGTTTATCTACCTCGTCCAGTACCAGGACCGGGTTGTTCGTACCGGCAAGCTTGATGGCGTTCATGACACGCCCGGGCATCGAGCCTACATACGTGCGCCTGTGTCCCCTTATTTCAGATTCGTCGTGTACGCCGCCCAGCGAAATGCGCGCTGATTTCCGGTTGATTGCTCCGGCAATCGACTGGGCGATCGATGTTTTGCCGACACCCGGCGGGCCTACCAGGCAGAGAATCTGCCCCTTTACATCGGGAGACAGCTTTCGCACCGCTAGAAGCTCTAAAATGTGTTCCTTGACCTTGTCGAGGCCAAAATGGTTTTTATCGAGATGCGCTTTTGCCTTTTTTATATCAATACGTTCCTGGCTTGAAATATTCCACGGCAATTCAAGGCAGGTGTCGAGATAGGTTCGGATAACGTTTGCTTCCTGCGAGCCGAAGGGCATTTTCTGGAGCTTATCGCATTCCTTGAGGAGAACCTTCTGGATATCCTCACCAAGCTTCAGCGCAAGTACCTTTCCCTTATATTCTTCGGCCTCAACGGCGGGGTCGTCTTCGTCCCCGAGCTCTTCTTCAATAGCGCGCATCTGCTCACGCAGGTAGTATTCCCTCTGCCCTTCATCAATGCGCTCCCGCGCTTTCTGGCTGATGGTTTCTTCTATTTCGAGGATAAACACCTCGTTGGTGATGTATTCAATTAAACATTCCAGACGCTTCCTGCTGTCAAGTGTTTCGAGGATTTTCTGCTTGTCCTGGTAATCAAGTATAATATTGCCTGCAATAAAATCAGCAAGAGTTCCAGCGTCGTTGCACATGCCGACCTTATAAAGGATGTCGGCCGCCATTTTTGGGGAAAGCCTGACATACTGCTCGAAAATACTCTTTGCAGAACGTATCAGCGCCAAACCAGCCACATTCGGTTCTTTTTCATCACTGTATATCTTCTCAACCTCCGCCGTAAAAAAAGGCCGGTCCTTAATATAGCTGTATACCGACGCCCTGCAAATGCCCTCTACAACGACGCGGATAACATTTTCCGGCTGCTTGAGCACCTGGATGACACGCGCGATTACGCCTACGCGGTACAGGTCGTTTTCCTTTGGGTCGGTTATATTGATATCTTTCTGAGAAGTAATAAAAATGGTTTGGTTGGTGCGCATTGCCTGGTCTATGGCAAGCGCAGACTTCTTTCTTCCTATATCAAAATGAAGCATCATTTCCGGAAACAATACAAGCCCGCGAAGCGGAAGTACCGGAAGAATGACATTTCTTTCTTCCTGTTCTATGTTCATATACCTTCATCCTCCTTAAATAGGCGGTAAATACATAAAGAGCTGTAACCTGACGAAAAGTAAGTTACAGCTCCGCAAAACAATTTATGACGCAGTATTATTTTTCTTGGGTTTCTTCTTTTCTTCGTCATGTTGAGTGACGCTCATTTCGAGCGGCTTTCTCTGCTGGTTATGAATGACATTGACATTCGAGGGGTCCTTGATGGTTGCTTTTGTGATAACAACCTTTTCAATCGTCGGGTCTGACGGTATTTTAAACATCAAATCGCGAAGGGAGCTCTCAAGGATAGAGCGCAGTCCCCTGGCCCCTGTCTTCTCTTCAATGGCCTTATTGGCAATCGCCTCAAAAGCGGATTGGTCGAATTCAAGAATGACGTTATCGAGCGCAAACAGCTTCTGGTACTGCTTGACGAGCGCGTTTTTAGGTTCGGTCAGGATTCTGACGAACGCATCCTTATCAAGCCCGTTGAGCGCTGTAATGACAGGCAGCCTGCCGACTAGCTCTGGAATCAGACCAAATTTAACAAGGTCATGCGAAACAACATCGCTCATCCAGTCGGTCGTATTGAGTTCTTTCTTTGCCTTGACCTGCGCTCCAAAACCGAGCGATGAGGAACCCGTCCTCTTTTCGACGATTTTCTCCAGGCCGTCGAAAGCGCCGCCGCAGACGAACAGGATATTTTTTGTGTCAATCTGCAAAAATTCCTGCTGGGGATGCTTTCTTCCTCCCTGTGGGGGAACATTTGAAACAGTACCCTCCAGGATTTTGAGCAGTGCCTGCTGTACGCCTTCGCCGCTGACATCCCTTGTTATCGAAGGGTTTTCAGATTTTCTTGCAATTTTGTCAATTTCATCGACATAAATGATACCGCGTTCCGCTTTCTCAATATCAAAATCCGCCGCTTGAATCAGCCTGAGCAGGATGTTTTCGACATCCTCGCCGACGTAGCCCGCTTCAGTAAGCGTAGTAGCGTCTGCAATTGCAAACGGAACGTCCAAAATTTTAGCAAGCGTCTGGGCAAGCAGGGTTTTGCCTGTACCGGTCGGTCCGAGCAAAAGCACGTTGCTTTTGACAAAGTCAACATCGTCGTCCTGGTTGTTGATGCGCTTATAATGGTTATAAACGGCAACGCTCAAGGTGACCTTCGCTTCGTCCTGGCCGATGACATATTCATCCAGCTTTGCCTTGATTTCCTCCGGCTTGAGGAGATTCTGGAAATCAGGCTCACGCTCCTTCTTTTCCTTCTTCTCTTCTTCGCCGTCGTGGAGAATCGACAGGCACAGCTCGACGCACTCGTCACAGATATACACGCCGTTGCCCGCAATCATGCGGCCGACGAGCTCCTGCGGCTTGCCACAGAAGGAGCAATGGATCTCCCGTGTTGTATTATCGTCCCTGTTTGCCATAAAACTCTAACTCCTATCGTTATCGTTTCGTAATGACCTTGTCAATCAGGCCGTATTTCATGGCCTCGTCCGCGGACATGAAATTGTCGCGCTCGGTGTCTCTTTCAATAATTTCGAGAGGCTGGCCCGTGTTATCGGCAAGGATTTGGTTCAATTTCTTCTTTGTTTTCTGGAGATGGTCGGCGTGGATTAAAATATCGGTCGCCTGTCCCTGTGCGCCGCCGCTGGGCTGGTGAATCATAATATCGCTGTTTGGCAGCGCCAAACGCTTGCCCTTTGTTCCCGCCGCGAGCAGGAACGCGCCCATACTTGCGGCCATGCCCATACAGATGGTGGAAACGTCGCACTTGATATACTGCATTGTGTCGTATATGGAGAAGCCGTCCGTTACGGAACCGCCCGGGCTGTTGATATAAAGGCTGATGTCCTTTGTGGGATCCTGGCCTTCAAGGAATAAAAGCTGCGCGACAACGAGGCTCGCGGTCGTATTGTTGACTTCTTCTGTCAGCATGATGATTCTGTCGTTGAGCAGGCGGGAGTAAATGTCGTAAGAACGCTCTCCCCTGCTGGTTTGTTCAATTACATAAGGTACCAAACTCATGAAGTATCATCCCTTTAATTAAATTGGTTATGCTTGTATAAGCATAGGCAGGAAATTACAAGGTTATTCAGGCTTTCGGCCATTTAAGAAACCTTTGCGCTGTCCTTGACAAGGTTCATCGCTTTTTCTACCGCAATATCCTTCGCAAGGTTTTCCGCCGCAATCAGGTTTTTAATTTTTTCGACGTCCATCTTATAGCTTTCCGCAAGCCTTGCGTACTCAGCTTCGATTTCCTCGTCGTTCGCGGTGAGGTTCTCAAGCTGCGCAATCTTCTCAAGCGCAAGCCTCAGCTTCACGCGCTGCTCCGCCTGGGTCCTGTACGCTGCGCGCAAGCCGGACTGGTCCATGCCCATATACTGCATATAGGTCGCCATGTCCATGCCCTGGGAGCGCAGGCGCATATCGAATTCCCTAATCATATCGTCAATGACGTTCTCATACATCGCCTCAGGGATTTCGGCTTCAAGCATATCGCATACCTTCGTGAAAATCTGGTTTTCAAGGTCGGTGTCCGATTCCTGCTGCAGGCGCTTCGCAACCTCTTCCTTAAGCTCTTCCTTATACTCGCCGACGGTTTCCTTTTCGCTGACGTCCTTGACGAATTCATCGTCGAATTCAGGCAGCTCGCGGGACTTGATTTCATGCAGGACAATCTTAAATTCCGCTTCTTTTCCCTTCAGCTCGTCAACCTGGTAATCGTCGGGAAAATTGACCTTAATGGAAAATTCATCGTTTGTTTTATGGCCGATAATCTGCTCCTCGAAGCCGGGAATAAAGCTCTTGCTGCCGAGTGTGAGATTATAATTTTCCGCCTTGCCGCCCTCGAACGCTTCGCCGTCGACAAAGCCCTCGAAGTCGATTACCGTGATATCGCCGTCCTGCGCGGCCCTGTCCTCAACAGTAACCATCCTGGAGTTACGCTCACGCACTTTATTGATTTCTTCCTCCAGCACCTCGTCTGTAACGTCTGTCGGCTTCTTCGTCACCTCGATGCCTTTGTAATCCTTGATTTCAACCTCCGGCTCAACTGTAACGACCGCCTTGAAGGTAAAGCCGTCTTTTCCGACGCTTGTGACGTCGAGATCGATTTTATCGTTAACGAGCTTAAGCTGTGCTTCCTTCGCCGCGTCGGAAAGCGCGCCCGGATAAAGCTCCTGCATTGCGTCCTCATAGAAAATAGCCTCGCCGTAAAGCTTCTCGATAATGTGCCTGGGCGCCTTGCCTTTACGGAAACCCGGAACCGTCATATTCTTACTCTTTTTACGATATACCGCCGCGACTGCTTTTTCGAAGGTTTCTCCGTCCACCTGTACCTCAAGCTCATAGCGGTTTGTCTCTACCTTGTTTGATGCTTTCAGACTCATTCTCTTTGTCCTCCTGATTTTTAGCAAGTATTCAAAGCCTATTGTAACATATAAAAAATTCTTTTTCCATACCCTTGGTGCAAATTATTGAATAATAATATTACCGGATTAAATACGGTATAAAATCCAAGCCGTCGCAGGCCACCAGCTTAAAGTCGATTCCGTCATATATCCCGTTTACAGCACGCTTTGCGGCATCCCCGTGGATATGCCCGTAAAAACATCTTTTGACATTGCGCTGCTTCAAAACGGAGAGGATTTCTTCACAGCACGCCCCGGCATGAACGGGAGGGTAATGCAGAAACACCAGCGGCTCCAGGCCGGTTTTTTCCGCTGCGTCCAGCGACATATTGAGGCGCCCGATTTCTCTGGTGAGCACTTTTTTGTCCGCATCGTCCTCCGCGTCGTAAAACCAGCCGCGCGTTCCGCAGACTGCGTAATTTTCAACGGCAGCCGCGCTGTTGAAAACCAGGGAGATGGAATCAAAGCCGCTTTCGCTTAGGTAACGCTCAACCTTTGTCTTTGTCCCCCACCAGTAATCGTGATTGCCCTTGAGAAATAGCTTTTTGCCGGGAAGGCTTTGTATAAAAGAAAAATCGGCATAGGTTTCCTCAAGCTTCATCGCCCACGAAATATCTCCCGGGATTACGACCGTATCCTGCTGCGTAACAATGGCGCGCCAGTTTTTTTCAAGGCGTTCGACATAATCCGCCCAGCCGCTGAACATATCCATCGGCTTGTTTGTCCCGAGCGACAGGTGCAAATCGGCAATTGCAAAGAGCGACATAATTAAATACCAAGCGTGCGCAGCACATACTGCGGCATTTCGTCCGCCGTGCAGACATTTTGAAAGCGAACCTCCTTGCCCTTAAGGGAAGCAAGCGGCTTTGGAACCTCTTTGTGTGTCGTCCGGGAAAGCTCGTCGACCATTTCAAACTCATCCTCCGGCAAAACCTTGTCCTGCGCGATGGCCTCGAGCACGCTGCGCGAGAACTTATAGGGGCTTGCCGTGGAAGCAATTATCGCGGGGGTTTCCTTGTCGCCTGTTTTCGCGATATATTGGCCGTAAACATTGACCGCGACCGCCGTGTGCGTATCGCAGAGGTATCCGGTGCTGCGGTAAAGGCTGTCGATGGTTTTCCTTGTCGCGTTGTCGTCGCAGCAGCCGCCGAAGAAAAGGCCTGCTATCTGCATCATAACGGATGCATCGACGGAATATTTTCCGTCTGTTTTAAGCTTTGCCATCCATTCCTTGATTTTCACGTCGTCCCCGCCGGAAAGGTGGTATAGCAGGCGCTCCAGGTTGCTGGAAACGAGAATATCCATCGACGGGGAAACCGTCGTATAAAATCTTCTGTCTTTATTATACACACCTGTTTTGATGAAATCTGTCAGGACGTTGTTTGAATTGGACGCGCAGATAAATTTATGCACGGGCAGCCCCATACGCATGGCGTAATAAGAGGCAAGTATATTGCCAAAGTTTCCCGTGGGGACCACAATATTGATTTTTTCACCGAGTTTCGCACGGCCTTTGTTTATTAAATCGCAATAGGCGGAGAAATAGTATACGATTTGCGGCAGCAGCCTTCCCCAGTTGATGGAGTTCGCGCTTGAAAACAGCATATCGTTTTGGCTCAGCTTCTCGAGCATTTCCCTGGTTGTAAAAATTTTCTTTACCCCGGTCTGCGCGTCGTCGAAATTTCCTTCTATTGCGCACACATTCACATTGCCGCCGGGCTGCGTGTCCATCTGGTGCTTTTGCATGGGGCTTACGCCGTTTTGCGGGTAGAAAACGATAATCTGCGTGCCGTCCACGTCCTTAAAGCCTTCAAGGGCCGCCTTGCCCGTGTCTCCCGAGGTTGCGACAAGAATTACCGCCTTTTTCCCCTTGCACGTCTTTTCGAGGGATTTTGTCAAAAGATGGGGCAAAATCTGGAGCGCCATATCCTTAAACGCGCAGGTTGGGCCGTGCCACAGCTCCAGCATGTTGAATTTTGCCTCGCCCTGTTCCAGGTATACAAGCGGCGCCGGATTATCGGAACCGAATTTTTCTTTTGTGTACGCCTTTTCCACGCACCAGTCGACTTCCTCTGCCGTAAAGCCGGAAAGATAATCCCTGAGAATTTTCTTAGCCCTGCCCCGGTAATCCATTTTGAGCAGGTCCTTCATATCCTTTTCGCTGTACTTCGGTATTTCGCTGGGGACAAACAGTCCGCCGTCCTCAGAAATGCCCTGCGCGATTGCCTGGGCTGCCGAAACGCGGAGGTTCTTGTCGGTTGTGCTGTTGTACATCATGTGAATGACCATTCCTTTCCAAAAGGCGTAATCTGAACATAAGGAAAATACAGGTGTTTTCCTACTATTTAAAAAACTCCCACTAGTCTTTTATTCTATTACAAATCATCCATAATGTCAAAGCTTTCAAAGAAATTGCAGGCGTTGCCGAAGAATATCTTTTGAAGCTGATTTTCTTTGTAATTTTGCCTCAAAAAACTTTCATAAAGAGGCCCGATTCCTGTAATATCGTCCATTCCGTCCGGCATATCGGTCCCGTCGAAATCGCTGCCGATACAGACGGTATCCTCTCCTCCGAGAGAAAGAAAATGCTCCGCATGCCTCAGGATATCGTCCGTAGTTGCTTTCTCATCGCCCCGCAGGAAGCTTCTTGAGAAATTGAGGCCGACGATTCCCCCGCAGTTTTTTATGATAAGAAATTGTTCGTCCGTCAAATTGCGCGGGTGCCCGCAAACGGCGCGCGCATTGGAATGGCTGGCGGCAAGCGGCTTTTTTGCGTATTGCGCCGCGTCGTAAAAAAGCGCGTCGCTGGCGTGGGAAACGTCGTTTATAATCCCATAACGCTCGTTTTCTGATATTACGGCCCTGCCGAACGGCGTAATTCCGGGGTTTTCTTTCACGAACGCGCCTCCGCCAAGCTCGTTTCTCCCGTTCCAGGTAAGCGTCATCATCTTAACACCCAGGCCGGCAAGCTTTTTTACGTTTTCAAGCTTTCCGCCGATCGCCGCGCCGCCTTCCACGGTGAGAATAACGCTCCGGAGGCCCAAACGGCGTACCTTTTCAAGGTCTTTTTTACAGCCTGCCTTGATTACTTCATATGGATTTCCTTTGAGCATTCCATCAAGCCTTCCAGCGCATTGCTCTACAAAATCGAACGCTGCCTGCCCGCGCACGTTATCGGGAATCCAGACAGCCATACACTGTACCCATGGGGAATATCGGCTCCCCTTTTGAAACGACACATGCATATCGTTCTCGACAAGGTCCTTTTCCTTTGTCACCGCCTCATAAAGCGAATCGCAGTGCAAATCAAAATACTGCATAGTCTTCCTCCTGCCAAAAAGCGTTTTCTATATACCGGATACCCGCCGGCTTTAAGGTCCGCGGCTCGAAAAAAACTTCCGCTACATCGAACCGCGGCTGTAAGCCTGTTTGAGATTCCTGGAGATAAATTGCCGCCGTCCGTATAATTTTTAATTGCTTTGCTTTTGTTACCGCATCCGCCGGGGCGGAAAAGGAGCCCATCTTACGTGTTTTGACCTCGATAAAGGCAAGAATTCCGTCCTTATGGGCAATCAAATCGATTTCCCCGCATCTTTTGCAATAATTTCGCTCTTTTATTATATAGCCGCGCCCGCCCAGGTATTCCGCGGTATAGTCCTCACCCAGCCTGCCGGCTGCTTTTGTATCCGCCATAAAATCAGCCCAGTATCTTTGTAAGGAACGACGGCCTGTGGATAGGCGACGGCCCGTATTCCCGCAGCATTTCAATATGGTGTTTCGTACCGTAGCCCTTATGCTTTTCAAAGCCGTACTGCGGATAGTCCTCCGCAAGCTCGAGCATCAGCCGGTCACGGCTGACCTTTGCGAGAATAGAGGCCGCGGCAATTGAATTGGAAAGCGCGTCGCCCTTTACAACCGCGCGCGCCGGCACTTTGACCGGCGGCGTTTTATTGCCGTCTATCAGCGCAAAGTCCGCTGGGATATGAAGGCCCTCCACCGCGCGTTTCATCGCAAGCATCGCCGCGTTTAAAATGTTTATCGACTCAATCTCATCGACCGAAGCCCATGCGACGCAATAAGAAACCGCCCGGCCGCAGATTTCATCAAAAAGCGCTTCCCGCTTTTTTTCACTGAGTTTCTTTGAATCGTTTACGCCGTCTATCAGCGTCCCCTCAGGAAACAGCACGGCTGCCGCGCACACAGGCCCGGCAAGCGGGCCCCTTCCGGCCTCATCGACGCCGCAGACAGCGCGGTATCCTTGCGCATAGGTTTCCTTTTCATATGTAAGCCAATCCATAACCTAACCCCATTCCTTATATAATGCAAAGGGTTTGAAACGATTGTTCCGCTTCAAACCCCAGTATGCGCTTTTATCTGATTCCGCCGCCGATTATAGCAAGCGCCTGGTCATAATCCTTCCGGCGCACATAAAAGATATATTCGCAGGACAAATCCATGCTTTCGCCGGAATCGTCCGTACCCGAATAAGAACCCCTTCCGGCTATACCGGGGCTTATACGGCTATGCGTTTTTAAAAAATAATTGATTTTATTATTTTGGAGCGCTTCCCGGATTAGCGCCTGCTCCCTGATGGAAAAGGCAGAGATAAGCTCCGTGCGGTTAAAAATAGTAATCATTGCCGCTTCCCCTTTTTTCTGTAAGCTCACCTGGATTGCTACAGTTACCCTGCCGGAGCGCCTTCCAGTGTGATTTTCCCAAGCTTTGCTCCGCGGTACTCGTCAAGCAGCATATTGGAAGCACGAAGCGTGTCGATTTCCCCGCCGGAGATAAGCATGCCGCGTTTCCGTCCGATAAGCTCCAGCAGCTCATAAGGCGGCAGCGCCGCAATATCGCTTTCCGTGAGCTTGAACCTTGTGAGGAAAGCCTCGGTAGGGCGTTCCTTCAGCACCTCGAGCAGCCGGACGGCAAGCAGCTCTGTATCAATAATCTGGTCCTTGACGGCGCCTGTAAAGGCAAGCCTTTCCCCAACCGCGGGATCGTCAAATTTCGGCCAGAGCACGCCCGGCGTATCAAGCAGCTCAAAGCCGTTTCCAATGGTATACCATTGGTTGCCGCGCGTAACGCCCGGGCGGTCCTCTGCCTTTGCCCTGCTTTTGTTTGCAACTTTATTGATAAAGGAAGATTTCCCAACGTTCGGTATTCCAACGACCATTACCCGGATGGTGCGGTTTTTCATTCCCTTTTCTTCCCAGGATTTAATCCTGTCGCATAAAAGCTCACGTACCGCCGGCATAAAACCGGAAATCCCTTTGCCCGATTTGCAGTCTACGGCAATTGCGCCAATTCCCTTGCTTTTAAAATATGAAATCCAGCGAGCCGTTTCCCTGCTGTCCGCCATATCGCATTTATTGAGCAGGATAAGGCGCGGCTTGCTGCCGAGCAGGCCGTCGAGGTCGGGGTTGCGGCTGCTTTGCGGTACGCGCGCGTCGATGATTTCCGCGACGGCGTCTACCAGCTTCAGGCTCTCCTGAATTTTGCGTTTCGTCTTCGTCATATGGCCGGGGAACCATTGGATATTCTGCATTTCCGCCATTTATATTACCTCCTTAAAAGGATGGAAACAAACAAGGGACGCACATGGTGCGCCCGCGTTTTTAGTAAAGATATTTCACATGGTCAAAGGGGAAAACGACAGCCTGTGCTTTGCCGATGACATCCGATATATGAATCAGTCCTACATCGCTGTCGCGGCTGTCCTTGGAAATCAGGCGGTTATCTCCCATGACAAAGATTTTTCCTTCCGGTACGGTTGACGGAAAGTCCCAGTTAATACCGCCGAGCGTCTTGTCCTTGATATAAGGCTCATTGAGCAGTACGCCGTCTACCAAAACATCGCCAGTCTGTGCGTTGATTTCAATTTTCTGGCCTTCTACCGCGATGACGCGCTTAATCAGCGGCTTATCGATATTCTCCCCATGGCTTACGGCGATAATATCGCCCGGCTTGGGCTTATAAAGCAGGCTGGTTACAATTACCTTGTCCTGATTTTGCAGCGTGTCCATCATAGACGGGCCGTCAACATCGACCATACGTAGCAGGAATATGATGATAAGCGGCGCCAGGCACACGGCAAACAGCACCGGTTTTATCCACTCAAAGCATACGGCAGTCAGTTTATTCTTCATGCGTTACTTCCCCTATCAACTAAGAGATTTAAAGTTGCTAAACGGGAAGACGACAGCCTGTGCCTTGCCGATGATGTCGTCCTTATGAATCAGGCCGACGCGCTGGGAACGGCTGTCCAGTGAATTGTTGCGGTTGTCTCCCATCACGAATATCATGCCTTCCGGAACGACATCGGGAACGGGGTTGTCGAAAACAGCTTTATATTCCATTACTTCGTAGATATAAGGCTCATTTAAAATAACGCCGTCAACAATAACCTGCCCCTTATCATAATCGATTTTAATAGACTGGCCCTCAGTTGCGATTACACGTTTGATAATCGGGTCTTTATATTCCTGCCCGTGGCTAATCACGACGACGTCGCCGGCCTTTGGCTCGTAAAGCAAACTGGTGACGAACACCTTGTCGTGGTCATGCAGCGTCTCGAACATTGACAAGCCGTCCACATCAACCAGGCGGAACACGAAGGTGAGCAAAAGCACAACGATTACGACAGCGGATATGATAGCCTGAAGCCACTCAAAACAGCTCTGTAAACCGCCGCCCTCGCCGTCATCATCGCTATTTGGCCCTTCCGCGGCCAAAGCGGCCGCTGGGACAGGCGCTTCAGGCGCTTCCAACACAATATTTTCCGGGTTCGGCGGTGTGTTTTTATATTCCTCATCGTTTAAAATGGTGAACTCAAATTCTTCCTTTTTACTCATATGGGTACCTCCGTGTTTTTGCATATAGCAAAAAAGGGACGGCAACGTCCCTTTATCCGTTCGATATTACCGGATTTGCTCCTTAACCTTTGCAGCCTTACCGACTCTGTCACGCAGATAATAGAGCTTGCTCCTGCGAACCTTACCGTGTCTGACGACCTGTACGTCCTTGACGTTCGGGGAATGGACCGGGAAAACCCTTTCCACGCCTACGCCGTAGGAAACGCGCCTTACGGTAAATGTTGCCGCGACACCGCTGCCTTTTTTGGCAATAACAGTGCCCTCGAACATCTGGATTCTTTCTCTTTCGCCTTCACGAATATTGACGCTGACCCTTACGGTGTCGCCAATCTCGAACTTCGGCAGCTCATTCTTCAAAGAATCCGCCGCGATTGTTTTCAGTGCATCCATTTAGATAGCCTCCTAAAATTTCAGACATTCATAACCTAACCGGCCAGAGGACTGTCCGCTTCAATGTCTCGGTAAAATACCGGGCCGTTGAACCCCATCGAGTAAACGACGGATTTCAAATGCTTTAATATTATAACATGATATGGAATAAGTTGCAAGAATTTTTTACGAAAAACCTGCTTCTTTTCTGAGCTTTTCAAGAAACGCGGTAAAGTACGGCGGCAAATCGCTTGTGAATTCCAGATATTTTCCGGTGACGGGATGGATAAACCCGATTTTGCGCGCGTGCAGGCATTGCCCCGCTAGCCCTTTTACCGCTTTTTTGGGGCCGTAAACCTCGTCCCCTGCCACGGGATGGCCGAGATACGCCATATGCACGCGGATTTGATGCGTCCTGCCCGTTTCAAGCCGTACAGCAAGGTGTGTAAACGAACCGAAGCGTTCCAGCACCTGATAATGTGAAACGGCATTCCTGGAATGGTTTTGCGTGACCGCCATCTTTTTGCGGTCTGAGGGGTGCCTGCCGAGCGGCGCGTCTACCGTGCCCTCGTCCGTTTTCATGTTGCCATGCACAACCGTTTCATATTCCCGCGTAAAGCTGTGTTCCTTGATTTGCCCTGCAAGCCCATGATGGGCGCGGTCGCTCTTTGCGATAATCAGCAGGCCGCTCGTGTCCTTGTCGATACGGTGCACGATACCGGGACGCACGACGCCGCCGATGCCTGACAGTGAGCCGCCGCAGTGGTAAAGCAGCGCGTTTACGAGCGTGTGGCTGTAATTCCCCGCCGCTGGATGGACAACCATGCCCTTGGGTTTATTGACCACGAGCAGGTCGCCGTCCTCATAGACGATATCGAGCGGGATATCCTCAGGCTCCGCCGAAAGCGAAACAGGCGCGGGGATTTCGACCGTAATGCTGTCGCCAGCCTTGAGCTTATAGTTTTTGCCCTGTACCGCCCCGTTTACAAGTACACGCCCATCCCCGCACAGCTTTGCAAGAAAGCTGCGCGTTTTATCGGGAAGCTGCTCTGAGAGATACTTATCCATACGCTTGCCTTCATCTTCAGGCAGAGCGTAAAGCGCCTGCTTACTCATGCTCCTGCGCCTTCTGCCCCAGCTCTTCCTTGTCGTGCCTGGTTTTAAAGAAATCCGACACGAAGAAAAGGTAAATCACAAGCAGGACCGTGCCGAATGTAATACAGTAGTCAGCAAAATTGCATACGGGCGGGAAAAAGGACAGCTGTATATAATCGACCACATAGCCTAAAAAAATCCGGTCAATCAGGTTGCCTACCCCGCCGCCGATAACAAGCGCCAGCGATACAAAAAACAGCTTGCTCCTGTTTTTTGCGCGGAACAGGACAACAATCAATACAACCATGACAATCGCTGTCAGCGTAATGAAAATCCAGCGCTGGTTTTCAAGCATGCCAAAAGCCGCGCCCTTGTTTTCCACATAGACGAAGCGCAGCAGCGGGTCGAGTACCGTCACAGGACCGCCAATTTTTATGGTATTGACGACCAGAAGCTTCAAAAGCTGGTCGATGAGCACCAAAAGGGCGGCGCCAACAATCGCAAGTACCGGCAAACAAATCACTCCTATACGAAAAGCGGCGTATCTCTATACGGGACACGCCGCCGCAATTTTTTATTTTCCTAATACGGACGCACAGCGTTTACAAATGGTCGGATGCTCGTGATTTTGCCCGACCGTTTCGCTGTAACACCAGCAGCGCTCGCACTTGTCGCCGGCAGCTTTGGAAATCGTAACAGAAAGCTCGCCGCCTTCAGCTTTTACCACTTCAATGCCGGAAACGATAAACGCCGTCTTTAGCTCGTCTTCCACAGATTTGATGAAATCGAACAATTCGCCAGCGCAGGAAAGCGTAACCTTCGCCTCAAGGGAAGCGCGGATTTGTTTTTCCTTCACCGCCTCTTCGAGCGATTTTTTGACAACGTCGCGCAGCTCGTGGATTCTGTCCCACTTTTCCATGAACCCGTCGTCAAGCCCGAGCTCCAGAAGCTTGGGCATTTCGTTATAAAGCACGTGGCGCGGGTCGTTTTCCCTGCTATGCGGCATGTATTTCCAGATTTCGTCGGAAGTGTACGCGAGAACCGGGGCAATCATCCTGGTCATCGCGTCCAAAATAATATAAATTGCCGTCTGCGCGGCGCGGCGCGGTTTACCGTCCGCGTTTTCCGTGTAGAGCCTGTCTTTAAGCACATCGAGATAGAAATTAGACATATCCACGACGCAGAAATTATGAATCCCGTGGTAAACCTGGTGGAACTCAAACGCATCGTATGCCGCGCGGACCCTTTTATTCAGCTCGTCGAGCTTTGCAAGCGCCCATTTGTCTATCGGGAACAGCTCATCGGGCGAAAGCATATCGGTGTCGGGATTAAAATCGCTTAAGTTCCCGAGGATGTACCGCGCGGTATTTCTGATTTTGCGATAGGATTCGGAAAGCTGCTTTAAAATATCCTTGGAAATGCGGATATCCGCATGATAGTCGGAGGACGCAACCCACAGGCGCAGGACGTCCGCGCCGTACTGGCTGATGATGTCCTGCGGCTCGATGCCGTTTCCAAGCGACTTGGACATCTTTCTTCCATCGCCGTCCACGACCCAGCCGTGTGTAAGCACCGCCTCGTAGGGGGCGCGCCCCGTCGTTGCCACGGAGGTCAAAAGCGAGGACTGGAACCATCCCCTGTACTGGTCGGCGCCCTCGAGGTAGAGGTCTGCCGGCCATTTGAGGTAGGGCCTTTCCTGTAACACCGCCGCATGGGTCGAGCCGGAGTCGAACCAAACGTCCATGATATCTTTTTCTTTGTCGAATTCATGCGCGCCGCACTTTTTACAGGCGGTTCCCGCCGGCAGGATTTCAGCCGCGCTCTTTGTAAACCATGCGTCGCTGCCTTCCTTGCGGAACAGCTCCGCGACCGCGAGCATCGCGTCTTTATCAATCAGCGGCTCGCCGCATTCCTTACAGAAGAAAATAGGGATTGGAACGCCCCATTTGCGCTGGCGTGAAATACACCAGTCCTTGCGCTCGCGCACCATGGAGGTAATCCTGTCCTGTCCCCATCCGGGAATCCACTGCACCTGGTTGATGGCCTCGACAGCCTCATCCTTGAAGTCGTCTACGGAGCAGAACCACTGGTCTGTCGCGCGGAACAAGACGGGGTTTTTGCAGCGCCAGCAGTGCGGGTACTGGTGGTTGATTTTTTTCATGGCAAAGAGAGCGCCGGTGCTTTCAAGATGCTTTGCTATCGGCTTGTTTGCGTCCCCGGTCAAAAGGCCCTCAAACTGTCCGGCTTGTGCGGTAAGCCTGCCGTCCGCATCAACCGGAACAATAACGGGAAGCTCCTTGTAATTACGGCATACGTCAAAATCCTCTACGCCGTGGCCGGGCGCCGTATGGACGCAGCCGGTGCCGCTTTCGAGCGTAACATGGTCGCCCACGATGACAAGCGACGTACGGTCGAGGAACGGGTGCTGTGTTTTCATATATTCAAGCTCTGAGCCCTTAAGTGTACCCACAACCTCATAATCTGTAATGCCGGCGGCTTCCATGGCGTCCTTGTAAAGCTCCTGCGCCATGACATAATACGCTTCGCCGCTTTTAACCAGGCAGTAGTCAAAGGACGGCCCGACGCAGATTGCCACATTGCCTGGCAGCGTCCATGTCGTCGTCGTCCAGATGACGAAGGAAACCTTCGACGGGTCGACGCCCATTGCGGAGAATTTTCCGAGGTCGTCCGTCACGCCGAATTTCACATAGATGGAATAGCATGGGTCGTCGGAATATTCGATTTCCGCCTCGGCGAGCGCCGTTTTGCAGTCGGGGCACCAGTAAACCGGCTTGAGTCCCTTATAGATATAGCCCTTGCAGGCCATCTCGGCGAAGACTTCAATCTGCTTTGCCTCAAATTCCTTAACGAGCGTAATATAGGGATTATCCCATTCGCCGATGACGCCCAGACGCTTAAACTGCGTACGCTGCTCGTCAAGATAGGAAAGCGCAAATTCACGGCAGATTTTACGGAGTTCCACGTCGGAAATGGTGGAAGAATTTTCAACGCCCGCTTTTTTGCGCGCCTTGAGCTCCGTAGGAAGTCCGTGTGTGTCCCAGCCGGGTACATAGGGGGATTTGAAGCCCGCCATATTCTTATAACGGACGATGATATCCTTCAAAACCTTATTGAGCGCCGTACCAAGATGAATGCTGCCGTTTGCGTACGGAGGGCCGTCGTGGAGCACATAGAGGGGCTTGCCTTCGTTTTTCTCCATCAGTTTTTCGTATATCTTCTCTTCCTCCCAATTTTTGAGCGTTTCAGGCTCGCTTTTCGGGAGCCCCGCGCGCATGGGGAATTCGGTCTTGGGAAGATTGAGCGTTGCATTATAATCCTGTGGCATTTGACTAGTTCTCTCCCTTTGTAAAATTGCCGGTATCAATCCAAATACCAATCCAGCCCAGAGACACGCCCCGCGCCTGAATTGGTATTTCGACGTCAAACGATTCAATTATTGATTTCAGCTGTCTCATAAAGCGTACAGCATATATTACTTTATTATTTCTTGCCGGTTACGCTGTAATTCTCACCGAACTTCAGGTCGCTGAATTTATTTTCTTTCTCTTCCCCGTCTTTAGCAGGCTCCTTCGCGGTCTCTGCCGCGGGAGCTGTAGTCTGGGACGAAATGTCCACAACCTCTTCCTCCTGGGCGGGCGCCGCTTCCTGCTTTGGCTGTTCTTCCTTAGCGGGGGCGTAAACCGCGTCGCTCGTCGGGTAGTCGCGGTCGAGCTGTGCCTTCTTGTTGCCGATTTCTTTTGCCGTCGGCAAATCCTCCAGCATCCTGATATGGCTGTTGTAGGTTTCAAGCAGCTGCTCGCGCAGAACCACAGCGTCGGCCTGAAGCTTTAGGTAGTCGTTTTTCTGCTTGACGACGGACGCGTTCGCGCCGACGACGATATCCTGTGCCTTAAGCTGTGCTTTCTTAATGATTTCCTCCGCCTTCGCGTTCGCTTCCTTCACGGTGGAATCCATCATCTTTTGTGCGTTTAAAAGGGCGCCCCGTACGTTTTCCTCATCCTTACGGTATTCCTCAATGCGCTTTGCAAGAATATCGAGCTTTTTCACCAGGTCGATTTTGTCCCTTTTATACTGTTCGAGCGTCTCAGCCACTTCTTCCTTGAATGCTTCCACATCCTCAGGACGGCAGCCGCCGAGATTTGCCTTTCTGAATGTTACGCTCCTTACTTCTTCAGCTGTCAGCATAGTAATATCTCTCCTATCTGTATTGTTTAATAACCAGTCTGACTCTTCCCTTTTTGGTCAGCCCATCGCTTTGACCAATTACGAATTTTCCTTTTCCCCGGATAACAAGCTTGTCATCCGTTTTTAACACCATACTTACGCTGTCCTTCACCTGATGATTCACAGAAACCATCCCCGACGCGATAAGCTTCACGCTTTTTTCCCTGCTGATATGTAAAACAGCCGCCACTACGGCGTCAAGCCGCAAGGAAGCAAGCGTACATGTTATTTCCTCCGGAGGCCTTCCCCCGGGGAGCGGGCCGTCTGTACCCGCCTTTATTTTTACACCGACGCGGCCGATTTTATCGACCTGCGTACAAATGTAATCAGCTAATTCCGCCTTTATGAAAACGACGCTTCCGCCTTCGCCGACAAGGATATCGCCGACTGCCTCACGCTTGATGCCCGTTCCCATCAATACTCCCAAAAAATCCCTGTGGCTAAGATTATAAGCCGAAGGATAAGAAAACGCAAGGGGAATTATAGGGAAAGAAGCGGCGTCCGGCTCCATATAATCGGGAAAAGCGCCGAACATGCAGCGCTCTCCATCCTCATATCCGGCAAAAAACAGATAATTTGTAAAACGCAGCCGCTTTGCCGCCGCGAGCGCCGCCGGCTGTTCCTCCGGCGTAAGAAAGCTTGTGTAAAACGGGTACTGCTTGTCACAGCATTGGGTAATACAATCCTCAACTCTTGCGGCAAGCCATTTTTCTTCGTCTTTTCCAGATAAGCCCATTTCTTAGAAATATACGCCGTTGTTTTCAAGCTCGTCGAGCAGGTCGTCGCCCGTCAGGTCGACGTTGTTCGGGATAATGATAAACGTACTCGTCGCAATTCTTTTGATTTTGCCCTTGTTGGCATACGCGCAGCCGCTCAAAAAATCGATAATGCGGCGGGACATATCCCTGTTTGTATTTTCCAGGTTTAAAACCACGGTATGCATTTTAATCAGCTCGTCCGCGATAGCCCTCGTTTCTTCGCCGAAGCGTTCCGGCTTGAAGAGAACGACCTGGAGCTTTGCGGTCGCGTTTATATTTACAACCTTGTTGCGCCTGGGCGCGGAAGTGCTTTCTCTCTGGTAAGAATAATCCGACGATGATGATGAGCTGCTGCCTGACGCGTTAAAATCCTCTTCGCTCTCTTCTTCGTAGGCGTACTCGTCGTACTCATCGTACTCGTCGTCCGGTGCGTCCCACATCCGTTTAAACTTATCCACTAAACCTGCCATTTTTAACAATACCTCCAATTTTATCTGATAAGTCGGGGGCCAAACAGGGAGGAACCAATCCTCACCATATTCGCTCCTTCCAGAATCGCTTCATAGTAGTCGGAAGACATACCCATGGACAGGGTATCCATAGATACATTATCCATTTTTTTGTCCTTAATGTCAATAAACAGTTTGCGCATACGGGAAAAATATTTACGAATTTCGCTTTTTGTGTCGCAAATGGGCGGAATTGCCATCAATCCGCGGATAGAAATTCCCTCTATTTCCCTGATTTGGGAAATAAGCTCTTCAAGCCCCTCCGGGAGAACGCCGGATTTGTTTTCTTCCCCGCCGATATTGACCTCCAGGAGGATGTCGGTCACAATGCCTTTCATGACGGACTGCCGCCCGATTTCCGAAGCAAGCTTCACGCTGTCTACGGATTGTATCATATCGACCTTTCCGACGATTTGCCGTACCTTGTTCGACTGCAAATGCCCGATAAATTGCAGCGAAGCGTTTTCAAGGTCGTATTCCCCGTATTTGGACAGGAGCTCCTGCACCCTGTTTTCGCCAATATAGCGCAGCCCGAGCGAAATCGCGTAATTGATAGCCGCCGCGTCTACCGTTTTGGTCGCCGCAAGGAAGGTGATGTCTTCCCTGTTCCGCCCGCTTTCCTGCGCTGCCTTTGCAATGCTTTCTTCTATCAGCCGGTAATTTGAGGCGATATCCTGCAGCCTTTTTTGATTAAAGCTTGACGACCTTTCCGTCATATAAATCGGCTCCTTCCGTTACGATTTTATCATACATTTCAATCGTCGTGCCGTTAAAGAGCACGCCGTCCTCAGGCTGCGGGTCACACAGGATGAAATCTTCCCCTGCGAAAAGTATGGAAACCTGTTTAAATTTCAGCTGGTTTCCCTGCACGACATATACGCCCTGGACCTTTTTCTTTTCGCTTTTGGTCGTGCCGTCCTCGTTTTCAATTGCCTTTTCTACGTAGTCGTCGTGCAGCGCGCTCTTTTGGATGCGCAGGCCCTTATAGGTCTTGAGGTCGATTTTGACCGTCTCATTGCGCAGGCTTGCAATTCCCGGGCTCATATAGTTGCATTCCAAAATCAGCGCCGCGTCGGCATTTTTATCCTTCTGGTTGACCGCTGCGATTTTTACGGGTACGCTTCCGGTCGTCGCATACGGCATGTTAACCTGCACATTGCTGTAGGATGTGCTGAGCTCGAGCGTTTCGTCCGCGGAAACGGGGCAGGCAATATACCAGTTGAGGTCGCTGATAACCTTGCCTATTACGTTGCCCGCGGCCGCTTTCGGCTTTTCCTTGAGCATTTTGTTTACCGTATCAAGGCTCATCGACGCGGCGTTCTTATAGGCGAACGCGCCTTCATACCCGTCTGTATAGCTGACAAAGTAGCCGGCGACAGGAGAAGTAACGGTCGCCACCGCTTCGCCGCAGGATTTTGCGATTTCATCCCTTTGCTTTTCAAGCGTTTCAATCCGTTTGTTGTAATTTACGACCTCTCCCGTTACAATCATGCGCTCGTTTATCAGATATAAAAGGTCTTCCCTGTTCGATTTTAAATTATAAAAATCGCCCCTGTTGACGTTGCGCAACATATCGGTAATTTTCTGGGTAAGCTGTGAATTGATTGAATCGATACCCGTCGCCATCGTATGGGAGGCAAGGTTGGTCTTTTTAAGCTTCGCGATTTCACTCTCGAGCTTTGCCATTTCCTTGTGGGCAGTCGCGTCTGATTCCGTTTTATAAATGGTCGCGACCGTTCCGCCCTTCGCAACCTTTCCGCCGTCGTCAAATTCATAAGAGACAATCCCCTGCGTCTCGTTTGTAATCAGCGTTTCGTTGCGCACAACATAGCCAGTCGAGTAAATAGAGTCGGCATAGGACGACAGCGCGACGGTCTGGGTTTGCACCATGGAAAAGTTTGCGTTATAAAACAGAAAGGCCAAATAGCATATAATCAAAAAACACGCGACCGAAATGACGATTTTTTTTGCTAGCGTTTTATTCACCCGTTTTCACCACATTCCAAATTGTTGAGTATTTCACTTTTTTCTATGATACGGCAGGCCTCTGATAGAAGCTCTTCGCCGGTTTCTAACGTGTCTGTATCGAGCCAGTGGATTTTTTCGTCACGTAAAAACCATGTGAGCTGGCGTTTTGCATACCGTCTTGTTTCCTGTTTTAGTTTTTCTGCCGCTTGTGTAAGCGTACACTGCCCGTCGAAATAGGGCCTTAATTCCTTATAGCCAATCGCCATTTTTGCCGTCTGCCCGGTTTCCCGCGCAAAAAAGGCTTTTGCCTCTGAAAGAAGCCCGTCTTCAAGCATGCGGCCGACGCGTTCGTTTATTCTTTTGTACAGGTTTTCCCTGTCCCTGCATTTTAAGCCGATTCGTAAATCCAAATATGGGGACGGCGTTTTTCTGGAGCGTTCAAGCTGGTTTGTCATGGTTCTGCCGGTTGTACGGTAAATTTCAATTGCGCGTACAATCCGCTTGCCGTTTTTTTCTTTTGCAAGGCGCAAGGCGGATTCCGGGTCGAATTTGGAAAGCTCGGAGAGCAGCTTGTCCGGCCCTTCCTCTTCAAGCCTTTTTAAAAGGCTTTGCCGCAATGCGTTATCGCCGCTCTCCTCTGAAAGCTGTATATTGTTGAGCAGCGTGCTGATATAAAGCCCTGTACCGCCGACAAGGACAGGAAGCCTTCCCCTGCCGTGGATTTCTTCAACGGCCTTTCTTGCACCGTCCGCGTAAAGAGCGACGCTGTAAGGCTCTTTTGGGTCAAGAAACCCCATCATATGATGCGGGATTCCCTGCATTTCCTGTAATGAAGGCTTTGCCGTCGCGATATCCATGCCCTTGTAAACCTGCATGGAATCGGCAGAGACAACTTCCCCGCCGTATTTTTTTGCTATGGCAACCCCAAGCGCGGTTTTGCCGGAGGCCGTCGGCCCAACGACGGCAATCAGAGGGATTTTATTCAAAGTAAGGTCACACCCTGCCGAATTGTTTTTCTATTTCGCGCCGCTTGATGATGATGGATATCGGCCTGCCGTGCGGGCAGTAGCGGATAGTACTGTCTTCCTCAAGCCGCCGGGCCAAATCGATAAGCTCCTGCGGATGGCTTAAATTGCCCGCTTTAATGGCGGCGCGGCACGAAACGTTATGGTAAATCCAGTCCATATGCTGGGAATTGATATCGTTTTTATTTTGCAGCAGATAGCCCGCCATCTCTATGACGGCCGGCTCGATGTCGTCATGCGTCAGATACTGCGGCGCGCTGCGTACAAGTACCATGCCCGCGCCGAAATCGCTGATTTCAAAGCCAGCTTCGTCAAGCAGGCCCGCATTTTGCAGCACCGCGTCGTATTCAAGCTTTGAAAGCGTTACCTTCACAGGCTCGAGCAGGTACTGCGCGCAGCCCTTGCCCTTGTCTTTTTTGAGCTTTTCATAGATGAGCCGCTCATGCGCCGCGTGCTTGTCGATAAGCATCAGCTCATCGGGGCTTTTCTCTATTATAATATATGTCTGGAAGGCTTCCCCGATGAATTTTGTCGAAACAGGCTCCTGCTCCAGAAGCGCCGCGGGTTCTTCTGCCTCCTGCTCCGTTTTTATTTCTTCTTTGGCGGAAACCGGCGTCTTGTCCTGCTTTTTGTGTGCTTCCTTATAGGCTTCATACGCAAGCGGCGGCTCCGGCTTTTCTTCTTCCATATCAAAGGCGTTCGCGTTGAACATATTGCGGCTGACCTTTATAACGCCCTTGTATAAATCGAATGGGTTTGCGCTGTCGTGAAGCGCCGTGCCGCCGAAGCTGTGTTTTTTCGGCACGAACATCTGCGGCTCTTCCTCGCCTGGGTCAGCCGGGGCGCCTGTTTTCGCGGCATCCGCATTCTTTTCCCGGCTCCCGGGCGTATCGGGCATTTCAAAGGAATCCTGCTCTGTCCCTGCTTTTGGAGGCTCCGGTTTTATTTCAAATAAATTTGATTTTTTCCCTGTTCCCTGTTTCGGCAGGAAAGAAGCGACCTTTGTTTCGTCCTTATTGAGCAGCGCCGACTTTACCGCGTGATATACGGCGTCGAATACAGGGCGTTCATTGATGAAGCGCACCTCGATTTTTGCGGGATGGACGTTGACGTCCACCGCCTCGCAGGAAATCTGGATATGCAGCACGCAGGCCGGAAATTTGCCGACCATGACGCTGCCCTTGCAGGCCTCCTCCAACGCAGCCATCGCCGTGCGGCTTTTCACAAAACGGCCGTTGATAAAAAAGTTCTGCATATTCCTGTTGGGACGGGCGTTTACCGGCTTGCTGACATAACCGCTTACCGAAACGCCGTTTAAGGAGTATTCTACCGGCATCAGCCCGTTTGCAAATTCCCTGCCGTATACGGAGTAAACCGCGGATAACAGCTTTTTATCTCCCGGCGTTTTCAGCGCCTGCTTGCCGTCGCGCAGGAAGGTAAACGCGACCTCCGGGTGGGAAAGCGCGATTTTATCCATCACGTTTGCAACAGCGTTTGCCTCCGATACGTCTTTCTTTAAAAATTTCATGCGCGCGGGAACATTATAAAACAGGTCGCGCACGATAATGGTCGTACCCTTTGGGCAGCCGGCGTCTTCGAGCGCTTCCTCTTCCCCGCCGCTTATCTGGTAGCGCGTTCCGAGCGTATCCTCTTCCGCGCACGTCATCAGCTCCACATGGGAAACTGCGCAGACGGACGCAAGCGCCTCCCCGCGGAAGCCAAGCGTCCCGATTTTATCCAAATCGTCCTGGAGCCTTACCTTGCTGGTTGCGTGGCGCAAAAACGCCTTGGGCACATCGCCGCGCGCTATGCCGCAGCCGTTGTCCGTAACCCGCATATATGTAACGCCGCCGTTTTTAATTTCTACCGTAACGCTGCCGGCACCCGCGTCGATTGCGTTTTCCACCAGCTCCTTGATAACGGATGAAGGACGTTCCACGACCTCTCCCGCCGCTATCAGCTCCGCGACATGCTTATCGAGCACATTGATTTTCCCCACAAGGCTCACCTCCATCAGAAATTGGTTTCAGGTTTATGCGTTCTCCTTTGCCTGGCGGATTAAATCGAACAGGATATTCATCGATTCAATCGGCGTAAGCGTATTGATATCGACAGAAAGCAGCTTTTCCTTGATTTGGGAAGTCCCCGTGTCGAGCAGGGACATCTCCATCAGGGGTTCCAGCGCGCTTTTTGCCCTTTTTGTTTTCTTTTCTACGGGAGCCTTGCCGTTTTCGCCTTCAAGCTCCTTTAAAATCTGCTTTGCGCGGGTTATAATCCAGTCCGGGATGCCCGCGAGCTTTGCAACCTCGATACCGTAGCTGTCGTCCGCGCCGCCCGGTACAATCCTGCGCAAAAACGTGATGTCGTCCCCACGCTTTTTGACCGCGATATTATAGTTCTTTACGCCGTCGAGCAGGTTTTCCATGACGGTCAGCTCATGGTAATGCGTTGCGAAAAGCGTTTTGGCGCCGAGCTTCTTTTTGTCGGTCACGTATTCAAGCACCGCGCGCGCTATGCTCATCCCGTCAAAGGTTGAGGTTCCCCTGCCGATTTCATCCAAAATCAACAGGCTGCGGGAGGTGGCGCTTTTGACAATATTTGCAACCTCGTTCATCTCGACCATAAAGGTTGACTGCCCGGAGGCCAAATCGTCCGACGCGCCGACCCTTGTAAAGATGCTGTCTACTATGCCGATTTCCGCCGAATTCGCGGGCACAAAGCTCCCGATTTGCGCCATCAGGACAATCAGCGCCGCCTGGCGCATATAGGTCGATTTACCCGCCATGTTCGGGCCGGTGATAATGGCGGTGCGGTTGTCGGCAGTATCGAGATAAACGTCATTCGGGACGAACGGCGCGCCGTCGAGCAGGCACTCCACAACGGGATGGCGGCTGTCTTTTAATTTGATGGCACCGCTTAAATTGACCTCTGGCCGGCAGTAGCGGTTGTCTGAGGCGGTGGACGCAAAGGAACAGAGTACATCGAGCTGCGCAATACACTTTGCGGTGTTTTGAATCCGCGTAAGCTCCGCGGCAACCGCCTTGCGCACCTCGTCAAAGAGCGTATATTCAAGCGAAACGGCGCGGTCCTTCGCGCCAAGTATCCTTCCCTCAAGCTCTTTTAATTCCTGTGTAATAAACCGCTCGCAGTTTGTAAGCGTCTGTTTTCTGATATATGTATCGGGCACCATTTCCTTGTAGGAGTTTGAAACCTCGATATAGTAACCGAATACGCGGTTATACCCAACCTTGAGCTTTGGTATGCCGCTGTTCCTGCGTTCCTGCGCCTCAATGTTTGCAAGCAGGTCGGTCGAGCTGTTCATATCCCCGTTTAGCATGTCGAGCTCTTTGTTAAAACCCTTCCGGATGATACCGCCCTCCCGCACGGAAAACGGCGGGTCGTCCACGATTGCGCGGTCAATTAAATCCCGCATATCGGCAAGCTCATCGATACCTTCATAAATTTCCCGCAAATAGCTGGAGGAAACGCCCGCAAGCTGCTCCTTGACCTCCGGCAGCTTTTGGAGCGCGGTAGAAAGCGAGCGAAGCTCCCTGCCGTTCGAAGTTCCGTAAACGATGCGCGTCATCAGACGCTCGATATCGAGTACGCCGGAAAGCGTGTTTACAAGCTCCAGGCGCGTAACGGTGCTGTTTACAAGCTCCTCCACCGCGTTTTGCCTTTTGACAATGGGCGCGCAGCTGATAAGCGGCTGTTCAATCCACGAGCGAAGCATCCGCTTGCCCATGGCGGTTTTTGTTTTGTCGATAACCCAAAGGAGGCTTCCGCGCTTTTCCTTGCTGCGCAGCGTTTCCATCAGCTCAAGATTGCGCCGCGTATTGAAGTCGAGGTTCATAAACTGTGTCTCGCTGTACACGTCGAGCGTATTGATGCGCTCAAGCCCCGTTTTCTGCGTTTCTCTGAGGTAATTAAGCAGCGCGCCGATACCGCACACGAGCTCGCGCTTGCCTTCGTCATACAAAGGCTTCACGTTCTTTTCCCCGAACTGCGAAACGGCGCTTGCAAAGCATTCGGCGTCGTCAAATTTGTCGTCGGAAAGCATTTCAACACCGGCTGAAAGCCTGTCCCTGATAAAGCCCGGCAGCTCTTTAAAATTAACCGTGTCCCCGCCGATTAGTATTTCACGCGGGGTAAAACGGGATAGCTCGTTTTGAAGCTTTGCAAGGCAATCGCTCCCCTCGAGGGTGGTCGCGTGGAGCTCGCCTGTCGAAATATCGCAAAACGCGACGCCGACGCTGCCGTTCCTTGTAAAGGCGCAGCAGATATAGTTGTTTTTGCCTTCGTCAAGCATGCTGCTCTCGATGACCGTTCCGGGCGTAATGACGCGTATAATATCGCGTTTGACGAGCCCCTTCGCGGTTGCCGGGTCCTCGGTTTGCTCACAAATGGCAACCTTATAGCCCTTGGCGACGAGCCGCGCTATGTATGCCTCGCTGCTGTGGTAGGGAACGCCGCACATGGGCGCGCGTTCCTCCTGCCCGCAGTCCCTGCCTGTTAAGGTCAGCTCGAGCTCCTTCGACGCAAGCTTTGCGTCGTCAAAGAACATCTCGTAAAAATCGCCGAGGCGAAAAAACAAAATGCTGTCCTTGTTCTCCTCTTTGATTTTGAAATATTGTTTCATCATCGGGCTGAGTTCAGCCATTGTTTTTTCACCTCATGCGTTGTCTTTTATTTTTAGTGGCATCCGGAGCAGGAAGAGCAGCTTCCGCCGCAGCTCGGGGTATAATCGGTCGTCTCCGGGTCTTCCCCATCCGCCGACTGGGTGATAATCGCGATGATGCGCTGTAACACGGTGTCGAGCGCCTCTTTATGATGGTTATAGGCGAGCATGTTTCCGTTTTTCATAATTTTGTCGTACACCTCGCGCATTTCTGTGTTTAACGCCTGAAGCTTCTCGTCGTCGCGGTCGGTCTTGGTCGCCTCGTTGTTAATAGCCATACGCTTTAAATTAAACTGGCCAATCATCTCCTGAAGCTCCTTGTCCTCGTCGCTTTGCTGCTTCGCAATCTGCAGCTTCAGATAGCTGTCTTCCTTCTGGATTGCCTTTCCAAGCTCTCTTGCCATTTCGATAAGTTCCATTTTTACATCCTCCTGGTTTTATAAAAGCTCGCCATTTAAAATCCAATTGCGCGCTTTTGTTATTTTGACATGGACAAACGTGCCGATAAGCTCCTCCGGCCCGTCGTGCTCCACTATTATATTGCCGGAAGTACGCGAAGTTAATGCATCGTTTTTACCTGTTTTTCCTTCTACCAAAACCTTGACGGTCTGGCCGACCATATGGGCGCACCTGGCAGCCGCGATTTCCTCCTGCACCTGCAAAAGCTCGGAAAACCATTTCGATTTTTCAGAAGCGGGAACAGGGTCGTCCAGCTTTGCGGCGGGCGTGCCGGCGCGTGGGGAAAAGATAAAGGTAAAAAGCGATGTAAAACCTATTTCACGCACAAGCGAAAGCGTTTCTTTAAAATCCTCATACGATTCGCCGGGGAAACCGACAATCACATCGCTTGTAAGCGACACGTCTGGAATTTTTTCTTTTGCGTACCGGACGATTTCCAAATACTGCTCCCTGGTATACCGCCGGTTCATCTGCTTTAAGATGCGGTTGCTGCCCGACTGGAACGGCAGGTGCAGGTGCAGGCTGATATGCCGTCCCCGCGCGATGGTATCTATCAGTTCCTTGGTGCAGTCCTTCGGATGGCTCGTCATAAAGCGCAGCCAATAATCACCGTCGATTTCGTCTATTTTTGAAAGCAGCTGCGCGAAGGTGATATCTTCCTCCAGCCCTTTTCCGTATGAATTTACGTTTTGCCCGAGCAGCGTAATGTCCTTATAGCCGGACTCGATAAGCCCGCGCGCCTCCTTCAGGATTTCTTCCGGCTTGCGGCTGCGCTCCCTGCCGCGCACATACGGTACGACACAGTAGGAACAGAAGTTGTCGCAGCCGTACATAATGGGCAGCCATCCTTTAAAGGTGCCGTCGCGTTTTACAGGGATGCCCTCATGAACGAGCCTGTCGTCATCGCCCCTTACGAACACGCGTTTTCCGGTAAACAGGCTTTCATATAGAAGCTCCGGAAAGCGGTGCAGGTAATGCGTGCCGAAAACCAGCCCGACAAACGGATAGCTTTTATAAATGCGGTCCGCTATGTGCTGCTGCTCCATCATACAGCCGCACAGCGCGATGAGTACCGACGGGTGCCGGCGTTTGAGCGCCTTGAGCGCGCCCACATTGCCGAACACCCGGTCCTCGGCATGTTCCCGGACGGCACAGGTATTGAACAGGATGAAATCCGCGTCATCCGGGGTATCTGTAAAGGAATAGCCCATTTCACTGAGCATCCCTTTGATTTTTTCACTGTCGGCCACATTTTGCTGGCAGCCGTACGTCCTGATATAGGCAAGCGGCCTGCCGCCGCGCGCGCGCACCTGCATAATTTCCGTTATGAGCTGCGTGTATTCCTTTTGGCTATGCGCCTGTGTTTTTTCTTCTGTATTTTCAGGCAATCGGTCGTGCCTCCATTCCTTTAAGCTTACCGTTTATAATACCATATGACGCCGTTATCTTCAAGAGGCGACGGCGGATTGCGACATAAATTTACAATTAGGACGCATTTTTTCCGAGATATAAAGCCGGGACAGTGCCGACGATAACCGTCTCTGCAATTGGTACGTTCGTTACAACCTCTACGTTCTTGAGGCCTTCGTCGCCGATTAGGAACATTTTGGCTGTAATTGTAAGCTCGATGATGTGCTGCGTCTGGTTGATTCCCGCTGAAACGAACTTGCTGTCAACCTTTGTCTCGATGCTGCTTTCAAAGTCGAGCACAATGGGAATGCGCGGCCCTTTTCCTTTGAGCAGCTCGATTCCGGAAAGGTCGCCCGCCGCAATTTGTATCGCGCGGCTGCGCAGGGAATCGATTTGCTTCTGCGCTTCGAGCGTATAGGCCGCCTTTAATTTGTTCATATTGAGTGAATTTGTTGTAATGCCCTGGATGGAGCTGCCATCCTGCGTATATTGGACTGTGGCAAGGTCGCTGTATGTAAAATCGACATCCTGAAGCTCTGTCTGCGCCGCCGTATTGATTGCTTCGGTCGCAAGCGCCGTTGCCTTCACATTGGCGATGCCGGAAATCATTGGGCGGAGCATTATTTCAAAAAAAATAAAAACGGCAGCCGCCAAAACCAAAAGAAATAAAAACACCCTTTTGAACACATTTGGCTTTTTCCGTTTTCTGTACCGGTATCGGAACATAGAAACACCCCTCGATATACTATTCGAGGGGTGTCGATTCGGTTCATGATTTTCAGCTCATCAGGTCTTCTTCTTCGTCCTTCTTTTCAGAAGCGCAGCAGCCACAGCCGCATTCCTCTTCCTCGTCGAACAAATCGGAAAAATCAAACTCAAGGTTTTCTCCGCACTTGGGGCAGTCCATTTCGCCGGAAAGGAGCAGGTCCTCTTCCAGGCAGATGACTTCGCCGCAGGTCGGGCAGGTAACCTCATAATATACGTCTTCATCGTCGTCCTCGTCGTCGCAACAGCCGCAGTCGCAGCTTTCAAGCTCGTCGTAGAACTCCTCTTCGAGGTCGGCTAAATCCTCGTCGACCGCATCAACCTGCTCGCATACGTCGTCAAGGCACTCCTCAACCTCCGTCACGGCAAGCGCCATATCGTCCAGCAAATCGACGATTGCGCCGATAAGCTTGACCTCGTCCTTGTTTTCGTCGAGCTTTAAGCCCTCCGCCAGTCCCTTGATATAAGAAATTTTTTCAGTCAGCGTCATTTTTGTTCTCCTTCTGTTATGCGCGGGCCATATATTCGCCCGTACGCGTGTCGATTTGAATCGTATCGCCTTCATTGATGAAAATGGGAACCTTGATTTCCGCGCCCGTTTCAAGCGTTGCGGGTTTGGTGACGTTCGTTGCGGTATCGCCCTTTACGCCCGGTTCTGTCTGCGTAACCTCAAGCGTTACAAAGTTCGGCGGCTCTACGCCAAATACGTTGCCCTTGTAGGAAAGCACCTTGCAGGTCATGTTTTCCTTGACGAACTTGAAGCTGTCGCCGAGTACGCTCTTGCTGATTGGAATCTGCTCGTATGTCTCGCTGTCCATGAAATAATAAAGGTCGCCGTCGCTGTAGAGGTATTCCATGTCCTTTCTCTCGATAAAAGCGGTCGGGTATTTGTCGTTGGGGTTAAAGGTCTTTTCAACGACAGAGCCTGTAATGACATTCCTGATTTTTGTGCGAACGAAAGCGGCGCCCTTGCCCGGCTTGACATGCTGAAACTCGATGATAGAGACAACCTGTCCGTCCATCTCAAAGGTGACGCCGTTTCTGAAATCTCCTGCAGATATCATAAATAAAATCCTCCTAAAATATACGTTGCCGGTAAAACATACAGGGTTTACCAATTTACAAATTTATATTATACAGATGAACCCGCCAAATTGCAACAGCCAAGCCGAAAAAATTAGAGAATCATGAGTTCTTTGGGGATATTTGTAAGGTTTGTACAGCCGCTTTTGGCCACGCAGACTATGTCCTCGATACGCACGCCGAACTTTCCCGGCAGGTAGATGCCCGGCTCTACCGTGACAATCATGCCGCTGCTCAAAATGGTTTCTGATGCTGCGGAAAGGCGCGGCTCTTCATGGATGCAAAGGCCGACGCCATGGCCCGTGGAATGGCCGAAGAAATCACCGTAGCCTTCCCCCTTGATAATATCGCGAGCGAGCGCGTCGGCATATTCGCCGGTAATACCCGCGCGTATTCCTTTGAGCGCCGTTTCCTGCGCGTTCCTTACGATATCGTAAATCCTCTGCTGCTCTTCAGTTACATGGCGTACCGCTACCGTGCGCGTCATGTCGCTGTGGTAGCCGTCAAATACCGCGCCGATGTCCATCGTGACGAAATCTCCTTCTTTTACAACGGAGCCGTCGGGTTCACCGTGCGGCAGGGACGTCTTTTTGCCGGTAATGGTAATCAAATCAAACGCTGCGCCCTGCGCGCCGCGTTTTTTCATTTCAAATTCCAGGCTAAGCGCAAGCTCGCGCTCCGTTACGCCGGGCTTTAAAATATTCAGCGTCTCAAGGTACGCTTCCTCCGTTATGCGCTGCGCTTCCTTGATTTTCATAATTTCGGCGCGGCTTTTAATCAGCCGCATATTGCAAAGCAGCTGGTCGAGCGTCTCATCCGCTACCGTGCCGACGGAAAACGGCTCAAGCATCTTTGCAAACCGGTGCGCCTGCTTTACGCTGATGCCCTCGCATTCGAGATAAACGGTTTTGACGCGGTGCTTTTTTAAAAGTGTTTTCAGGCTTTCGGAGAGCCGGTCGAATACAACGACCTCCATATGCTTCACAGCCTTTTTTGCCGCCTCGCCATAACGGAAGTCCACAAGCAGGTAAGCGCTTGTCCTTGTTATGAGCACACACCCGGCGGAGGAACGGAAGCCCGTTAAATAAAAACGGTTGACGTCCGATGTGACCAGCGCAGCCTCTCCCGGCTGCGTCAGGCCTTCGCGCAGGCGTTCCCATCTGTTTTTCATAGCAAACCCTTCTTTTCAGCCGTTAATCAGTCATGATATTATGCCCTTTACCGCATCGATTGCAAGGAAATACACCTGTTTGCCAAAGCCCGCAATCTGCCCTTTGCAAACGGGCGCAATGACGGAGGTATGCCGGAACTCTTCCCTGGCGTGGATGTTCGACATATGCACCTCGATAAAGGGCAGCTCCGCGCAGGGAATGGCGTCGCGAAGCGCATAGCTATAGTGCGTAAGCGCGCCCGCGTTTATAATGGCAGCCAGGTACCTTCCGCGCGCCGCGTGGATTTGGTCGATTAAACCGCCCTCGTGGTTCGATTGGAAAACATCCACTTCATAGCCGCGGCTGTTCCCATAGGCGATTACCTCTTCTTTTATACTTTCCGCAGTCTGCTGTCCGTATACTTTTTTCTCGCGCACGCCAACCATGTTGAGGTTCGGGCCGAGCAGCAAAAGGATTTTATTGTTCATGCTGTTTTCCTCCTTTTTAAAAAGGCGTTTTCCTTGCTTCGATTCTTTTGCGGAAGCCTTTCATCAAAAAGCGCCGGAACTTTACGGTGCCGCGCTCGTTTTCAAGGCTGACAGGGTCGACAAGCAGCGCCTTCAACCCTAAGATCTTTGCGCCCATAATATCGGTAAAAACCTGGTCGCCCACAACTAAAATATCATGCCGCCTTGCGCGCAGGCGTATTTTCGCGCGTAAAAAGCCAAATGGGGAGGGCTTTAGGCAAAAGCTCACATACTCCGCGCCCAGCGCGTCGGAAAAAGGCTTTACCCTGCTTTTGAAATTGTTCGAGCATAAAACGACGCGCACGCCGTGCCGCTTCATTTCACGAAGCCAGGCTTCTATGCCCTCATACGGCTTTGGCGCCCCGTAGGATTTAATTGTATTGTCGATATCGAGAAGGACACAGCGCACGCGGAGCTTTGAAAGCATCGCGGCATTTATGTCCGTTACCTTATGTGTATAGGCTGTCTTCATATATTCTACCAACCTGCCGGATATTCAAAAAAGCGGGCGCAATGCCCGCTTTTTCATTGGAGTCGCTATCATTGCAGTTAAAAGCGGTAAGTTATTTAAACTTACGCTTACGTGCCGCTTCAGACTTCTTCTTGCGCTTGACGGAGGGCTTTTCATAAGCCTCTCTCTTGCGCACCTCAGCAATAACGCCGGCTCTTGCGCACTGCTTTTTAAACCTTCTCAAAGCGCTTTCAAGAGATTCGTTATCCTTGATTCTGACTTCTGACATCTATCTTCCCTCCCATCCGCCATCAGGCAGGGGTTGCTTGCATTGAATTGCACTAATTATTATACAATAAACATCTTCCAAATGTCAAGACTAATGTGCATATTTCGACGGATTATTTATTGTACCTTACTTTGCGACAATATTTACAAGCTTGCCCTTGACGTAAATTTCCTTAATTATGTGAAGCCCACTTAAAGCCGCGGCGGCCTTCTGGTCGGCTTTCGCAGCGGCAAGCGCCTGCTCGTTGGCGGCGTCGGCGGGAATAACAATGCGGGAACGCAGCTTTCCGTTTATTTGCACCGCAATTTCGACCGTATCCTCCCTGCATTTGCTTTCATCATAGGAAGGCCATTGCTGCTGCGCAACAATACCTTCGCCCAGCGCGCAGATATGGAACAGCTCCTCCGTAACATGCGGAGCAAATGGGTTTAACAGGATTGTAAAGATACGAAGCTCCTCTTTGTTGATGGAGCCCACGTTCGTGATATCGTTAATCAGCGCCATGAGCGCCGCGATAGCCGTATTGAATTTAATATTCTCAATGTCGTCCCCGACCTTTTTGATGGTCTTATGGAACGCGTTCTCAAGCTCCGGGCGGATAGAACCGCCTTCAATGAGAATCGATTGGAGGTTCCAGTAGCGTTCAATGAAACGGCGGCAGCCTTTGATGCTCGACGGGTTCCACGGTGCGGCCTTTTCAAAATCGCCTATAAACATTTCATACATACGCATGGTGTCCGCGCCGTATTCCTCGACTATGTCGTCGGGGTTGACGACATTGCCCCTGGATTTACTCATTTTTTCGCCGTTTTCACCGAGAATCATGCCGTGGCTCGTGCGTTTCTGATACGGCTCCTTTGTCGGGACGATTCCCAAATCATAAAGGAACTTGTGCCAGAACCTGCTGTAAAGCAGATGGAGCGTCGTGTGCTCCATGCCGCCGTTGTACCAGTCGACGGGCGACCAGTAATCGATGGCCTCCTTCGAGGCGAGCGCTTCTTTATTATGCGGGTCCATATAACGCAGATAATACCAGGAGGAACCCGCCCACTGGGGCATGGTGTCCGTTTCCCTGTGCGCTTTTGCGCCGCACTTCGGGCAGGCTGTCTCTACCCAACCGGTCATTTTTGCAAGCGGGGATTCCCCGTTTTCTGTAGGCTCATAGGAATCGACCATCGGAAGCTCAAGCGGCAGCTCGCTTTCGGGGAGCGCAACATAACCGCATTTGTCGCAGCGGACAATCGGAATCGGTTCGCCCCAATAGCGCTGGCGGGAAAATACCCAGTCGCGCAGCTTATAGTTGACCTTGGCCTTACCCCTGCCGTTTTCTGTCAGCCAATCGATTATTTTGACCTTGGCTTCCTCGACGCTTAAGCCATTAAGTATGCCGGAATTGACAAGCACGCCCGTTTCACAGTCGGTAAACGCCTCTTCCTGAACGCTGCCGCCTTTGACGACCTCAATGATAGGAAGGCCAAACTTCTTGGCGAATTCCCAGTCACGCGTGTCGTGCGCCGGGACGGCCATAATCGCGCCTGTTCCATAGGATACAAGCACATAGTCGGAAATAAATACAGGGATTTCCTTGTCGTTTACAGGATTGACTGCGTGAACTCCTTTGAGCAGAACGCCTGTTTTGTCCTTGGCGACCTCTGTACGCTCAAAGTCGGACTTTCTCGCCGCCTGCTCCTGGTAGGCGCGCACCTCGTCCATATTTTCTATGGTATCCTTCCACTTGTCAATCAGCGGATGTTCGGGGGAAATAACCATGTATGTAGCGCCGAACAGCGTGTCGGGACGGGTTGTGTAAATTGTAAGCTTATCGCCGGAGGAGGTATCAAAATCGACCTCCGCGCCGGTAGAGCGGCCAATCCAGTTTTTCTGCTGCGCCTTGACGCGGTCGGGGTAATCGACAAGGTCAAGGTCATCGATTAGCCGGTCGGCATATTCGGTGATTTTAAGCATCCATTGGGATTTGACCTTGCGGACGACCTCGCTTCCGCAGCGCTCGCATACGCCGTTTACGACCTCTTCGTTCGCAAGCACGCATTTGCAGGACGTACACCAGTTGACAGCCATCTCCTTTTTATAGGCAAGCCCCTTCTTAAACAATTGGAGGAAAATCCACTGCGTCCATTTGAAATATTCCGGGTCAGTGGTGTTGATTTCCCTGCTCCAGTCGAACGAAATGCCAAGCGACTGTATTTGCTGCTTAAAGCGGGCGATGTTCTGCTTTGTGACAATTTCTGGATGGATATGGTTTTTAATCGCATAATTTTCAGTAGGCAGGCCGAACGCGTCCCAGCCGATTGGATAGAGTACGTTATAGCCCTGTAGCCTTCGTTTCCTCGCGACGGTATCGAGCGCCGTATATGGGCGCGGATGCCCTACGTGAAGGCCCTGTCCTGACGGATAAGGGAATTCAATCAGGGCGAAGAACTTCTTTTTGCCGGAATTCGGCTGAGCGTGGAACACGCCCTTCTCCTCCCAGATTTTCTGCCATTTCGGTTCTACTGCTTTGTGGTCGTATTTCAAAACCTTTCCCTCCTGAAAATAATACGATTAAAAGATAATCCGCCCCCTGCCTGCAAGGACACAGGGCGGAACAAAATTTATTTACGCAAGCTCCGGCAAATCAATGGTTTCGCCATCCTGCCAGAGACGCTCTAGGTCATAATACTGCCTTGCCTCGTCGGAGAAAACATGGACGATAACGTCGACGTAATCGAGCAGTATCCAGCTGTTTGAACGGTAGCCCTCGATATGGCTGGCAGAAACGCCCGCCTCGCTTAATTTTTCCTCCACCTCGTCCGACAACGCCTTAACATGCGTGCTGTTATTACCGGTCGCGATGACCATATAATCCGCAAGGACGGAAACGTCCGTAATTTTTATGACTTTAATTTTTTCACCTTTTTTGCCGTCGAGCGCGATTGCCGCGCATTTCGCGGTTTCCAATGCTGTCAAAGAAGTCCCTCCTGTTGTTTTTGTAGTCTGCTTAAAACAATTTGATTATACGCCGCCAGTGTGTTCGGGTCAATCGCCAGGTCGCGTTTTGCCAAATCCGCTATCGAAAAGGACAGTCCAAACAGCATTGCTTCCTCCAGGCTTTCGCCTGATTTCCGGCGCATAATCTCCACACCGTCGTAGTCGCGCTCCTCGCCCGTAAAGTCGGCGACGAAAATCACCTTTTCAAGTAATGACATCTGCGCGCGCCCCGTCGTATGAAAACGAATGGCGCTTACAATGTCTGGGTCTGTTACGCTCAGCTGCATCCTGATATACGCGGCGCCGGATATTGCGTGCCACAGCTTAGGCGATACCTTTTGCACTTCGCTGAGTATTATACCAGACGCCTTTATCAATTTCAACTGCTCCTGCGGCGGCGTTTCCTTTGTAACGTCGTGCAAAAGCCCCGCGACCTCCGCTTTTTTAACGTCCGCCCCATAAAGCTTTGCAAGGCGCACCGCTTCCTTCGCTACATTGAGCGAATGGATATAGCGCTTCTCGCCCATACGTGATTTAATGAGTCTCTTGTAATCGTCGATGAACACAGAAATCACTCCCTGTAAAGGCCATTTGTCCTGATATATTCCGCAACGCCTTCCCCCGTAAGCGGGGATACGTCGCCGCCTGCCGCCGCGGCCTGCCTTATGATACTCGAAGATACCTGCATAATTGGTTCCTTGAGCACCTCGCACCGGGCGCCGAGCGTTTTCAAAAATTCCGCGTGTTGCAACAGCGTTTCCCTGCCCGCGCCGCCGCGCGGGGCGGTACAGATTGCCGCGAGTGAAAAAATCGTTTCCGGCTCTCTCCAATCCTGGAGCGTCAAAAACATATCAGCGCCGGTAATCAGGTAAAGCTGCGCGTTGGGGTACAGCTCCTTTAAGCTCCTAAGCGTATCGGCTGTAAAGCTTTTCCCGCCGCGTTCAAGCTCAAGGCGGCTTACCTCAATCTTATCATGCCCCCGCGCCGCAATTTGACACATATTGAAACGGTGGGAAGCAGAAGCGAGCCGCAAGGCTTCCTTATGCGGCGGAACAGACGCCGGCATCAGTAAAACAAGGTCTAGCTTTAAAGATGAAATAAATGCCTGGGCCAAACCGATATGCCCCAGATGTATGGGATTGAACGTGCCGCCGAGTATCCCAAGCCTATTGACTCCGCCGGTCATGCGCGGCTTGCTTTGGGCAATTCGATTTTCGGCTCCTTGCGGTTTTTGCGGTAGAGCACAAATTTGCTGCCGATTACCTGTACAACGTCCGCGTTTACCGCCTGCGCAATCTCCTGCGCCGCGTCCCGCGGCGTCTGGCCGGCAGATTCAAGCACCTTGCCCTTAATCAGCTCGCGCGCCGTGAGCGCGTCGTCCGCCTGCTTGATTATTTGGCCGTTCATGCCGCCCTTGCCCACCATAACGATGGTGTCGATTGTGTTTGCAAGGCCGCGCAGGTACGCCCGCTGTTTGCTGTTGAGCATATAATTCCTCCGTATATTAAATGGAATAGTATTTTTCAAGTTCTGCTTTCAATGCGCGCAGGGCGTTCCCCCTGTGGCTTATTGCGTCCTTTTCCTCCGCCGATAGCTGTGCATAGCTTCTGCCGCCGTCCACAAGGAAAACCGGGTCATAGCCAAAGCCGCCCTCGCCAAGCGGTGCAAACGCGATTTTGCCGCTGCACGTTCCAAATACCTCAAGCATTGTGCCATCCTGCAAAATACAGCAGATGGCGCTTGCAAACGAAGCGGTGCGCTTCTCAATCGGAACGTCGCTGAGCTCTCCCAAAAGCTTGTGGATTTTATCAAGGTCGCTCGCGCCCTCCCCGCCGTAGCGGGCCGAATAAACGCCCGGGCGACCACCGAGCGCGTCAACCATCAGCCCGGAATCGTCCGCAACGCTTGGCATTCCGGTGCTTTCAAAAGCCGCCCGCGCCTTAAGCCGCGCGTTTTCCTGGAAGGTCGTGCCGGTTTCCTCTACCTCGCCGAGCGTAAAGCCCGCTTGTTTTGCCGTCTTAGCCGTGATGCCAAGCGGGTTTAAAATGCGTTCCATCTCTTTTATTTTTTTGGGGTTATTGGATGCGATAATAAACGTTTCCATACAGGCACCTCAATAGGAATCTTTTTCGTGGTCGAACAGCGCCTTGGCGAAGTCCTGTGCGTCAAACGGCTGCAAATCGTCGATTTGCTCGCCAACACCGATATATTTAACCGGTACGTCCAGCTCTTCCTTGATGGAAAGCACCACGCCGCCCTTTGCCGTACCGTCGAGCTTTGTCAGGACAATGCCCGTAATCCCCGCCGCGTTTTTGAATTCGCGCGCCTGATTGACGGCGTTCTGCCCCGTGGTTGCGTCGAGCACCAGCAGGATTTCCTTGTCGGCGTCCGGCAGCTCCCTGTCGATAATCCTGCCGATTTTCGCAAGCTCGTCCATCAAATGCTTTTTATTGTGCAGCCTGCCCGCGGTATCGCAGATAATGACGTCTGCGTTCTTTGCTTTCGCTGAGGAAATTGCGTCGAACACGACAGCCGCAGGGTCGGAGCCCTCGTTTTGCTTGACGATTTCACATTTACTCCTCTGCGCCCATATTTCAAGCTGGTCGATTGCCGCAGCGCGGAAGGTATCCGCCGCCGCGAGCAAAACCTTTTTGCCGTCCTGTCGCAGGTTGTTTGCAAGCTTGCCTATCGTCGTCGTCTTTCCTACGCCGTTTACGCCGATGACTAAAATAATCGACGGCTTCGTATCAAGCTTAAGCTGTTCTCCGCCTGTAAGCAGCTCCGCGACGATTTCTGAAAGGAGCCTGTGGATTTCGCCCGGGTCGGTCACGCCTTCCTTTTTGACACGCTCACGCAGAAGCTCTGTGATACGCTGTGAGGTGTGGACGCCCACGTCACCCATGACGAGCAGCTCTTCCAGCTCTTCAAACAGCGCCTCGTCTATTTTAGTAAAGGACTTGAGCATCGTATCGATTTGCCCGACGACGGAATCCCTCGTCTTTTTAAGCCCCTCTTTTATTTTACTGAAAAATCCCATTGGTTTTGCCTTCCTTTATCTTCCTTATTGTCCCGTATTCAAGCGCCGCGCTGGGACGGCCTTCCGGCAGTTTCGGTCGTGCGCAGCTCCAAAAGCTTGGAAACGCCCTCATCCTGCATGGTTACGCCGTAAAGCACGTCGGCCTCTTCCATTGTGCCGCGGCGGTGCGTAATGAGAATAAACTGCGTTTTATCGTTCATTTGGCGCAGGTACGCGGCAAAACGGTCTACGTTTACCTCGTCGAGCGCGGCTTCGATTTCGTCCATCACGCAGAACGGCGCCGGACTTACCTTCATTATAGCAAAATATAAGGCAATTGCAACCAAAGCTTTCTCGCCGCCCGAAAGCGCTTCCAGGTGTACGACGATTTTTCCTGGCGGATGCACGATAATATCGATACCGCTTTGCAGGATATCCTCCGGGTCGGTAAGCTCCAGGTAAGCCTTTCCTCCGCCGAAGAGTTCCCTGAACGTACTTGTGAAGTTTTCGTTGATTTGGTGGAAGCGTTCGATAAAAATTTCACGCATTTGCTTTGTGAGGTCTCCGATTAAGCGCAGGATTTCCGCGCGCGATTTTTCCACGTCCCCGACCTGGACGGTCATAAACGCAAACCGCTCGGAAACCTCCTTGTATTCTTCGATTGCCGCAACGTTTACCGTGCCGAGCGCCTTGATTTTCGATTTCAGCTCGTTTAACCGCCGTTTGGCTTCCTGGACATTTTCAAGCGGCGGGACGGTTTCCTCCGCCTCGCGCCTGGTCAGCTCATATTCTTCCCAAAGTTGCGCGATAATATCGTCGTACTGCTTCTGTAGGCTCAATTTCCGTTCCTCCAGCCTTGCAAGCTCGCGGCCGGAAAGCTCGCGCTCTGCGTTTTTCTCCCGCTCCAGCTTACGAAGCTCCGCGCTGCGCGTGTCAAACTGCGCGCGCTCCCTTTGCAGCGCTTCGATTTTTCCATGCGAATCGTTTACGTCCCGTTCAATTTCAGCAATAGACTGCCTCAGCGTTTCAATTTGCTTTGTAACCTGTTCGCTGCGCAGGTTCAGGTGCATGATTTCCTCGCGCAGCCCCGCGCGGCGGGCCTCCTGCGTGGTGCCGGTGCTTTTGGCAAGTGAAATTTCAGATTTCAGCGCCTCGATGTCCTTTTGTGCCGTGACAATTTCCAAACGGAATTCCTGCAGACTGCGCGCGTATTCCTCGCGTTTCGCCGCAAGCTCCTCGCGGCTGCCGGTGATATCGCCTGATTTCTTTTCCGCCAGGGCGATTTCCCCGTTCAGCTCAGCCAGCTCCCGCTTGGCCTGCTCGTTCGTTTTGTGAAGCAAATCGATGCGTCCTGTACACTGGGTGTATTCCGCGTTGATTTCAGCAAGCGCCCTGGAGGTGCTTTCAAGCTCAGTAGAGCAGCTGTTGTACTGCGCGTCTGTGCGGATGCATTCCTCCTGCACGCTGGAATATTCCGCACGCAGGGATAAAAGTTCAGCCTCGGCGCCGGACGCTTCGTTTTGTATTGCCTTGAATGTCTCCTGTGCCTGGCGCGCTTTTTCTGAAAGCTCCTTTGCCGTCTGCTTGTTCTTTTCAATTTCGCTGACGCGGCTCAAAAGCCCCGATTTTCTCGCAAGGGAACCGCCGGTCAAGGAACCGCCCGCGTTTACCACCTGGCCGTCGAGCGTGACGACGCGGAACCGGTAGGAAAAACGCTTTGCAATCGCAACCGCGCTGTTTAAGTCCTCGGCAATCGCAATCCTGCCGAGCAGGGAGTGCAAAATCCCGTTATACTGCGCGTCGCACGAGCAAAGGCCGCTTGCAATACCGACGAAGCCGCCGCAGGCTTCAAGCCCGCGTTCATTCAGAACGCCGCCCTTGATTGTCGTCATCGGCAGGAAGGTCGCGCGCCCGCCGTCCTTCTGCTTGAGCAGGCCAATCGCGCGCTTTGCGTCCTCCTCTGTTGAGGTGACGATGTTCTGCATAGCGGCGCCGAGCGCCGTCTCGATTGCGACGTTATACTGCGGCGGCACCTTTATTACGCGCGAAACCGGTCCGTGGATGCCGGAAAGCGTGCCGCGCGCGGCTTCCTTCATCACAATTTTGACGCTGTGGTTAAAGCCCTCGAGGTTTCGTTCCAAATCCTCGAGCATTTTCACACGGCGCAGGCGCTCCTGCGCGTCGAGCAGCAGCCTGTCTGCCTGCTGCTTTGCCTCGTCACGTTTTTTCTGTTTGCCTGCAAGCTTAATTTCGCAGCCTTTTATAGAGTTTGTAAGCTGCTGCGCTTTGTCGGCAGCCTCTTTTTTTGCTTTCTCATAGAATGCAAGCAGGCCTGTAAGCTCTTCCTTTGCCTTTTCTTTTTCTTCCCTGGAGCGTCCGAGCGTTTCCATACGGGCGGAAAGCTCAGAGATAGAAGATTCGCTTGTCATCTGGGAAACGCGGATATCCGCCGCCTTTGCGCTCAGCTTTGTAAGGGTAAGCGATACCTCCTGCAATAAATCAGTGCTGCGGCTTGCGTTCAGGTTGATTTCACCCAGCTCCTGCGCGCAGGCGTCGTATGCTTTTTGCAGGCTTTCAACCTTTTCGCTATGTACGCCGATTGCGCGCGTTTTTTCTTCGACTTCCTTTTCTATGTTCAGAGAGGTGGAATCGAGCTGTTCAATCTCGTTTTCCAGCCTCCTAATGTTTTCTTCGTTATGCCTGATATCGTTCTCCGAAACGGAAACGAGCGCGCGTTTTTGGGAAGCCTGTTCCTCAAGCGCGGAGATTTCACGGCGCACCGCGTCTATCTTTGCCGCCTGCTCGCCGCTTTTTAAGAACAGCGCTTCCGTCTCTGCGCTGATGCGGTCAAGCTCGTCGGCGGCCGCGTCGTTCTGGCTTTTCGCAATAGAGATTTTCTCCTCCTGCGCGCGCAGGACGCCTGCCGATTTTTCGAGTGTGTCGAGCCAGATACCGATTTCAAGCTCGCGCTTTTCTTTGGAATAGCTTAAAAACGCTTCCGCTTTTTTCGCCTGCGTTTCAAGCGGCCCCACGCGCTCCTCCAGCTCCTGCAGGATGTCGCGCAGGCGCAGCAGGTTTTCCTCCGTCGCCTTTAATTTACGCTCTGCTTCTATTTTTCTGTAGCGGTAACGGGAGATTCCAGCGGCTTCTTCAAAAATTTCACGCCTGTCCTCGCTTTTTGAGGCGACAATGCTATCGATTTTCCCCTGCCCAATCATCGAGTAGCCGTCTCTCCCCAACCCGGTATCCATAAACAGCTCGTGGATATCCTTGAGGCGCACGGCGGCCTTGTTTATCATATACTCGCTGTCGCCGCTGCGGTAATAGCGGCGCGTAACCGCCACCTCGTCCCCATTATAGGGCAGGGCGCGGTCCCTGTTTTCAATGGTCAGCGTAACCTCCGCATAGCCCTGCTTTTTCCGGTCGTCGGTGCCGTTGAAGACAACATCTTCCATTTTTGAGCAGCGCAGGGATTTCGGCGACTGCTCGCCGAGCACCCAGCGGATGGCGTCGCTGATATTGCTTTTGCCGGAGCCGTTCGGGCCTACAATCGAAGTAATGCCCCGGTCGAACGTCAGCTTCGTTTTATCGGGAAACGTCTTGAATCCCTGAATTTCCAGTGATTTTAGCAGCACAGTATCACTCCGTCACATTTTTCTCATCCCACTTGATAAACGCGGTTTTATCGTTCCTACTTAAAGCCCGCCCGCAAAAGCGCAGCGCGCCCTCCTCTTTCGCCCTGGCTGTCAGCATCTCCCTGTAACAGCCGTATTCCCCGGCGACATTGCACGCGTGCCTGAGCAGCACGGCGGCATAGCCGCGGTTCCTGTAATTTTATCCGTAACTACATTTTTGAGCGGCGCGTAAGGGCGCGCCGTGTGTAAGGCTTTTAACCGGCACGAGAACACGGGAAGAAACAAGCCCCCCGCCTTCCTTATAACCATAAACACGCTGTCGGCTGCCCGACAGATATTTGAAAACACCGCGCGCAGCCTTTTTCACCGGACACACGTTCTTTTCGCCCGGATTGAGCTGTAAAGGGAAACGGGCCGTTCAAAATCCCCGGGTTTTATTTCCCTGATTACCATTGCCTTCCTCCGCGATTACCGAGCCCGCGGGAACGCTTTCATCCTGCACGATTTCCGCCTGGTACCCCAGCTTTAAAAGCTCGTTCAAATTGCTTTTCCTCTGCCCGCAGGCTTTTGAGGCCGCACGCGGGTTTACCCTCAGGGCAAGCGCGCCGCGCGGAAGCCTTTTTTCCTTGATTTGTTTTGTTATATCCAGCAGGAGAATCCTGCTTTCGCACAATTCCCGTAAAGCGGGGTGGTAAGGCCCCGCGATTCTTTCTTCCTTTAAGCCTTCGCTGTCGTGCAGGCCCAGCCGGATAACGGGAATGCCGTGTTCTTCAAAGTATATCAGTAAAGAGGAACAAAGCGCGACCGTATCCTCCAGCGTGGGCGGAACATATCTTCCGCAGCGGTAAAGCGTTTCAAGCGCCGTTCCCTTCATTGTAACTGTAGGGTAAATCCGCACGGTATCGGGTATAAGCGCGGCAATTCGCTCAGCAGTTTCAAAATCAAGCTGCGGCGTGCTTTTATAAAGCCCTGTCATCATCTGCAGGCCGAGTGAAAAGCCGTGCTGCCGTATCCTGCGCGAAGCATCTTCTACATTTTTCGCGGTATGCCCCCTGTTGTTTTCCTTGAGCACCGTATCGCACATGCTCTGCGCGCCCAGCTCAATGGAGGTCACCCCATACGACTTTAAAAGTGAAAGAATTTGTTCATCGATACAATCCGGGCGTGTGGAGATGCGGATACCGCTTAAAGCGCCCCTTTTTAAATACGGCTGCGCCGGCATTAGCAGCGATACCATATAGTCCCTGTCAACAGCGGTAAAGCTTCCGCCGAAAAAGGCAAGCTCCATATTTTTTGAGCCGCCTTTAAAGGTAGCAAGTGCGCGCGCTATCGCGCCGTCCACATCCTGCGCAGAGGGTTGGCAAGAATTTCCCGTGATTGCACGCTGGTTGCAGAAGCTGCACTGGTGCGTACAGCCGTTATGCGGGACAAAGACCGCTATGTTTGCGTGCTTCAATAACCCATCAGCTCCATCGCTTCACGCGCGGCCTGTTGTTCGGCCTCTTTTTTGCTCTTGCCGCCGCCCTTGCCGATTACATTGCTGTTCAAGCGTACCTCCACCAGGAAATGCTTGTCGTGGTCCGGCCCGCTTTCACCAACCAGGACATAATGCAGCCGCTCCTCCGGATTCCTCTGCACAATTTCCTGCAGGCATGTTTTATAATCCTTAAACTTGCGCGGCTTGGGGCTTTTGATATCGGGTTCAACAAACCGCAGGATATGCCTGCGGACATTTTCCATCCCGCCGTCTAAATAAATTGCCGCGATTACCGCCTCAAACGCGTCTGCAAGAATCGACGGGCGCTGTGCGCCGCCGCTGTGGCGTTCGCCCCGGCTGAGCTTTAAGTAATCGCCCAGACGTATTGTACGCGCGTAACCGGCGAGCGCCTTCTCGCACACGAGAGAGGCGCGCAGCTTTGTAAGCTCACCTTCGGGAAGCTTGGGGCAATTTTTAAAAATAAAGTCCGAAACGACGATGCTCAGTACCGCGTCGCCCAGAAATTCGAGACGTTCATTGCATTTGACCGAACCCTTCACCTCATTAGCGTAAGAGGAATGCGTAAGCGCAGTTTCAAGAAGGGACGGGTCTTTAAAGGTATAGCGCAGCTCCTGTTGCAGCTCTTCCATTTTTATTCCTCCTTTGGCGCGCAGGCGCTGATAAGATTCATGATTTCACCCGTAACGCCGCCCTCGACATACTGCTTGGTCAGGCGGATGGCGCTTTTTATCGTCTTTGCCTTTGCGCTGCCATGCGCCTTGAACACAGGCTTCGACACGCCCATAATCGGGGAGCCGCCGTACTCGTTATAATCAAACTGTTTTTTCATGTCCTTTAAATCGGACATAACCATTGCGGCCGCGAGCTTTGTTTTTAGATTTTTTGTGAACATGTCCTTAATTTTGTCCATCAACACCATTGCGACGCCCTCATATGTTTTTAAAATGAGGTTACCGGTGAAGCCGTCGGTTACGAGCACGTCGCACGCGCCGGCCGGGAAATCCCTTCCTTCGATGTTGCCGACAAAATGAAGGCCGCTGTCCTTTAAAAGCGCAAAGGTTTCATGCTGGAGGCTGCCGCCCTTGTGTTCCTCGGTGCCTACGTTAGCAAGGCCGACGCGCGGGTTTTTGACGCCCATGACCTTATCCATATAAATAGAGCCCATCTGCCCGAACTGCAGGAGCATTTCCGGGCGGCACTCCACGTTAGCACCGCAGTCGATGAGCATTGCGCAGCCGGTTTCCGTCGGCATGACCGGAGCAAAGCCCGGCCGCCTGACGCCCTTGATGCGCTTGACAAGCAGCGTCGCACCAACGACGAGCGCCCCGCTGTTGCCCGCGGAAACAAACGCGTCGCCCTTTCCTTCAGCAAGCAGCGCAAGCCCCGCCGTCATGGAGGAATCCGTCTTGCGCTTGACCGCGGCACTTGCCTCGTCGTCCATTGTAATTACGCCCGGCGCGTGTACAATTTCCATATGCTCCAAAGAGACGGCGTTTTCCTGCGCCGTTTTCCGGATAATATCCTCATCGCCCGTCAAAATTACGTCGATGCCGAATTCTTCGATGGAAAGCGCCGCGCCCTTTATAATCTCAAGCGGCGCATTGTCGCCGCCAAATGCGTCAAGAATAATCTTCATATCGTGTCCAATCCTTTCACTGGCGCCTAAATGTCCGCGTCCTGTATCGTCTGGCTGAGTGCGGAGAAGGAACGCCGCGCATACTCCGCCGCGCGTTCCCGCTTGTCGCGTATGTGATGCGCAAGCGGCGGCAATACGCCCACATTTGCGCCCATCGGCTGAAAATTCACTATGCTTTCGTCGCTGATATAAGCGGCAAGGGAACCCATCATACATACGCGCGGCAGCGTTATGCCGTCCTGCCCCAGAGCGGCCCTGGCTGCGTTTATTCCGGCCAGAAGCCCGGAGGAAGCCGATTCCATATAGCCTTCCACGCCGGTGAGCTGGCCCGCGAAGAAAAGCGCGGGGTCTTCCCTGCTGGAAAAATCCGCGTTTAAAATGCGCGGGGAATCGATAAATGTGTTGCGGTGCATCACGCCGTAACGGACAAAATCGGCGTGATGCAGGGCCGGAATCATCCCGAATACGCGCTTCTGCTCCGGAAATTTTAAATTGGTCTGGAAGCCCACCAGGTTATACATTGTCCCCTGCGCGTTCTCCCTGCGCAGCTGCAGCACAGCCCATGGCCTGTGCCCGGTTCTCGGGTCGCGCAGGCCGACCGGCTTCATTGGGCCAAAGCGGAGCGTGTCCTGCCCGCGCTGCGCCATAACCTCGACCGGCATGCAGCCCTCGTATACCTTCGGGCTGCTTACGTCGAAATCATGAAGCGGCGCGCGCTCTGCCTGGATGAGCGCCTCATAAAAGGCTTCATACTCCTCTTTGTTCATCGGGCAGTTGATATAATCGTCATCGCCGCCCTTATCGTAGCGGGAGGCACAGAAAGCGCGCTCCATATCGATGCTGTCCCTTGTGACAATCGGGGCCGCCGCGTCGAAAAAGCTCAATGAGCCGCCGAACCTGCTGGCAATATCCGCCGCAAGCGCACCGGAGGTAAGCGGTCCTGTCGCAACGACGCGGACACCGTCCCTTGGCAAAGAAACGATTTCTTCTTCCCTGATTTTAATCAGCGGGTGCGCCTTGATTTTTTCCGTAACCATCCGCGAAAAGAGCAAGCGGTCAACGGCAAGCGCCCCGCCCGCAGGAACGGCGCATGAATCAGCACATTCCATCAAAAGGGACGAAAGCATGCGCATTTCCTGCTTGAGCATACCGGCAGCGCTTTCTACGCGCGCGGCCTTGAGCGAATTGGAGCAGACAAGCTCGGAAAACAAATCGCTGCTGTGCGCAGGCGTTTTTTTCTTCGGCTTCATTTCTATAAGCACGACCGGCACGCCGCGCCGCGCAATCTGCCACGCGGCTTCACAGCCGGCTAAGCCCGCACCGATTACCGTTACGGTCATTCTTTGTTTTCCTCTATTTTCTTTTCAAAGCCGCAGCCCTCTTTCGCACAGTAGAGGACCGGCTTTTTGCCTTTTTTCTTGTACAGGATTTCGCCGCAGCTGGGGCACTTTTCGTTGACCGGTTCGTTCCATGAAACGAAATCGCACTGCGGGTAATTGCTGCAGCCGTAGAACGGCTTGCCCTTTTTCGTCTTCCTGACGATAACGTTGCCGCCGCATTTCGGGCAGGTCACGCCAATCTCCTGGACAAACTTTTTCACGTTTTTGCATTCCGGATAGCCCGGGCAGGCAATAAATTTGCCGTACCGACCGACCTTAACGACCATTTTCCTGCCGCAAAGCTCGCAGACGATATCCGTCTCGTCCTCTTTGAGGTGCAGCTTTACGCCCTCCATCTCGGTTTTCGCTTTTTTGAGCGTCTTGTCGAAATCGCCGTAGAAGCTGTCCAGCAGGCTGACCCACTGCTCGCTTCCCTTTTCAATTTTATCGAGGTCCTGCTCCATCTGCGCGGTAAACTTGACGTTTACAATCTTTGGAAAGCGCTCCTTCATCAGCTTGGTCGTCACCTCGCCGAGCTCCGTCGGGAAGAGCGTTTTGCCCTCGCGCTTGACGTATTCCCTGTTGGTGATGGTCGTGATGGTCGCGGCGTACGTAGACGGGCGGCCAATGCCGTTTTCTTCGAGCGCCTTGATGAGCGACGCTTCCGTAAAGCGTGCCGGCGGCTGCGTGAAGTGCTGGTTGGGGACGAGCTCCTTTAGTTTAAGGGGCATATCCTTTTCCAGCGTGGGAAGCTGCTTTTCCTTTTCTTCCTCGGTATCCTTGCCCTCCACGTACAGCACGGTAAAGCCGTCAAAATCGACCTTATAGCCGGACGCCTTAAAGAGATAGCCGTTCGCGCCGATATCCGCCTGCGTCGTTTTCTGGATGCAGTCGGCCATCTGGCAGGCGGTAAAGCGCTCCCAGACGAGCTTATAAAGCTTATATTGGTCGGAGCTTAAGCTGCTCTTGATTTTATCCGGCTCAAGGGACGGCATGGTCGGGCGGATTGCCTCATGGCCGTCCTGCGCGCTTGCGCGGGACTTGAAGAAACGCGGCTTTGAGGGAAGGTATCTGTCGCCGTAACGGCCTTTGATAAATTCTGTAACCTCAGCTATCGCGTCGTTCGAGATACGCAGTGAATCCGTTCTCATATAGGTAATCAAACCGACCGCGCCCAGCTCGGGGATTTCAACGCCTTCATAAAGCTCCTGCGCGACCTTCATGGTACGCCGCGACTGGAAGCCGAGCTTCCTCGAAGCCTCCTGCTGGAGCGTGGAAGTGATGAAGGGCGGCGCGGGCGACTTTTTACGCGTTCCGTTTTTGACCTTCAGCACGGTATACTGCGCGCCGTCGAGGTCTTTTAAAATTTGGGCTGCCTGTTCCTCGTTTGTGATTTTCAGCTTGCCCTTCTCGTCGCCATAAAGGGACGCGGGGAACGATTTTCTGCTGCCCTTGGGGATGAATTTCGCGTCGATTGACCAGTATTCTTCCGGCTTAAACGCGCGGATTTCCTCCTCGCGGTCTACGATAATACGCACGGCGACAGACTGTACCCTGCCGGCGGAAAGCCCCCTGCGGATTTTTTGTGACAGGAACGGGCTTAGCTTATAGCCCATAAGCCTGTCGAGAATCCTCCTGGCCTGCTGGGCGTTTACCAGGTCGATGTCGATGGCGCGGGGATGCCCCATACCGTTTTGCACGCCGGTTTTTGTAATTTCGTTGAATTCTATCCTGTTTTTATCGTCAAGCTCCAGGCCGAGCAGGTATGCAAGATGCCAGGAGATTGCCTCGCCCTCGCGGTCGGGGTCAGTCGCAAGATAAACGGCGTCGCTCTTCGCGGCGGCTTTTTTAAGCTTATCGACAAGCTCTTCCTTACCCTTGATTACCTCGTAGCGCGGTGTAAAGTTATTTTTGATATCGACGCAAAGGCGCGCCTCTGGCAGGTCCCTTACGTGGCCCATTGAAGCAACGACGTCAAAATCTTTTCCCAAATATTTTTTAATGGTTTTTGCTTTCGCCGGTGACTCCACAATTACCAAATTTGACATGTTTCGTTTTCATTCCTTCCGCGGGAAACTCCCGCAAAAAAATAAGTTGCCCTTATACCCTGCAGTAACGCCTGCCGGGCGCCTGACGCACCAAACCGGAAAGCTCAAGCTCCGTCAACGCCGCAAGAAGGCTCCCGGCGGGAAGCCCAAGCCGTTCAATCAGCAAATCGACATGTAACGGAATTTCACTTTCAGACAATACGCCGAGCACCGCCTGCGCGTCCTGCGTCAGGGGTTCTTTCTCTTTCCCATTTTCTTTTCTGACCGGCTTCATATCATTTTTATGATACGCAGCGGGCTGCGGATTATCATAGCTTTTTTCGCGCGCCCTGCTCGCCGCCGTCGGCACTGCGTTGATTTCACGTTCAAAATCCTGGCTTACAGGCGTTTCTTCCGGAAGCTCGTCCACACCAAGATATTCCTCTAAAATGTCCGAAAAGCTTGTGACCGCACGCGCTCCCTGCTTGATAAGGGTGTTCGAGCCCCTGCATACGGTGTTCGTAATACTGCCGGGTACCGCGAACACATCCCTGTTCTGCTCAAGCGCAAGGTCAGCGGTGATAAGCGAGCCGCTTTTCTCCCCCGCCTCCACCACAAGCACACCGTTTGACAGGCCCGAAATAATGCGGTTGCGCATCGGGAAATTGCGCGCAAGCGGTTTAAAGTCCGGCGGGTATTCCGAAATGACCGCGCCGTTCACGGTAATGAGCCTTCGCATCTGCTCGTTTTCCATCAAGTAACGGCAGTTGATGCCGCACCCCAGCACACAGACCGTTACGCCGCCCGACTGCAAAACGCCGCGATGCGCCGCACAGTCGATACCGAGCGCCCCGCCGCTTACCACGACGGCGCCCGCCCTTGCAAGGTCGGCTGACATCGTAAAGGCTGTACGCACGCCTTCGCGCGTTGCTGTACGCGTCCCGACGACGGCGACGCACAGATAATCGTCCAGCTTTGGCAGCGCGCCGTCCACATATAAAACACAGGGTGGATTATAGATTTCCTTGAGCCGTTTGGGATAAATTTCATCCGCAAACGTTATTATATTGTAATTCAAACTTTCGCATCGGTCAATAACCGTCTGTGAATTTTGCAGCTCCTCTTTCGAAAAAGCGTTTTCCTGCGCTGGGGTAAAATGTGCGCACAGCCGCTTTTGGGCAAGGCTTGCGTGGTAAAAATCCTCTATATTGGGATAAGCCGCGGCAATTTGCCTGATTCTGGGATTGCCATAGCCCAGCACGCGCTGCAGCCAAATCCAGTAGAGCGCACGGTTGTCCCTCCGGTTCATATACGCTCCCTGACCATTTCCCACATAACGATAGACGCGGCGGTAGCCGCATTGAGCGATTCCGCGCGGCCGCCCATCGGGATGGTGGTCTCCTCGGCGCATGCGTCGAGGAGCTCCTGCGACAGGCCGTTTCCTTCATTTCCGATAAAGACGGCCGCTTTGTCCTCCTTTGATAAGGAAAGCTTTGTGACGGGAGGCGCGCCGCGGTCGGCGACAGCGCCAAATGTCGTAAACCCGTTTAGCTGCAGGCTTAACGCATACGCGGGCAAATCGTCCGTAACCATATAATTCAGACGGAAGACCGCGCCCATGCTGCCGCGCAGGACCTTCGGCGAATAAATATCGCAGCAGTCCTTAGACATAACCACGCCGGTTATCCCGAGCGCCTCGGCAGTACGCAGGATTGTTCCCATATTTTGCGGGTCCCGTATGCTCTCAAGGCCAATATAGGAGCCGTCTTCCAAATGAAAGGATTCCTCCCGCATGCGGCAGACACATAAAATGCCCTGTGGTGTAACTAAATCGGAAAGCGCAGAAAACAGGTTCCGCTGAAAGATATATGTTTTTTTTGCCCCGTCGCACAACCTGTCGATAAGCTGCGCGTGCTTTTCCAATGCGTCCTGCATAATGCAAACCTTTTGAATTTTGATTCCGCTTTGCAGCGCGTCTTCGCAGAGCCTTGCGCCTTCAATGACAAAAAGACGGTTTTTAAGCCTGTGTTTTGTACTTTTTGAAAGTTTTTGAATTTCCTTTACCGCCGTGTTTTCCCTGCTTGTAATCGCGTCCATTACTGGCAGCACCGCCCTTCTTTTTTAATTTTATGAGAAGCTTATGTACGAAAAGAGCGTTTGGGAGTGTTCTCCCAAACGCAGCTTTCACTTTTCTTATGCGTTTTTCGCCTGCTCGACAAGTTTTGCAAAGGACGCCGGGTCAGCGATTGCAATTTCGGACAGCATCTTTCTGTTGAGCGTAACGCCTGCCTTTTTCAGGCCGTTCATAAAGGTAGAATAGTTGATTCCGTTCATACGGCACCCAGCCGAAATACGGGTAATCCACAGGCGGCGGAAATCTCTTTTGCGCTGCTTGCGTCCAATATAGGCGTAATTGCCGCTTTTCATAACGGCCTGTTTTGCCATTTTAAAATGCTTGCTCTTTGCACCCCAATAGCCCTTCGCGAGCTTTAATGTCTTTTTTCTCCTCTTGCGCGTCATCATCGCACCTTTTACACGTGCCATTTTATGTTACCTCCGTTATTGGTTGATTTTGTTGTTAAGAAAGCGCGCTCCTACTCTTATTTGTAGGGGATCAGCCTCTTGATCTGCACGACGTTCGTCTTGTCGGCTACCGTGGTCTGCCTCAAGCCTCTCTTGCGCTTTGTGGATTTCTTGTTGAGGATGTGGCTTTTATTTGCGTGCGCGCGGATGACTTTACCGTTCTTTGTAAGCTTAAAGCGCTTTTTCGCACCGCTGTGTGTTTTAATTTTAGGCATAATATTTTGTCCTCCTTGAAAGTTTTATTTCGTGGGCTTTGGAGCAAGGAACATCAGCATATTGCGTCCTTCGAGCTTTGCGGGCTTTTCGACATTGGCTGCTTCCTCGCATGCCTGCGCAAATTTTTTCATTGTTTCATAGCCCTGTTCGGGATGGCCCATCTCTCTGCCCCTGAAACGAATCGAAACCTTAACCTTATCCCCTGCCTGCAAAAAGCGCAGGGCATGGCCGAGCTTCGTATTGAAATCATGCGTGTCTATATTCAAGGAAAGCCTAATTTCCTTGATTTCAACCACGCGCTGATTTTTACGCGCTTCCTTTTCCCTCTTGGCCTGCTCAAACTTATACTTGCCATAATCCATAATCTTGCATACGGGCGGCGTTACCTGCGGGGCAATCTTCACCAAATCAAGATTTTGTTCCTCCGCGAGAGCCATAGCCTTGCTTGTGGGCATGATTCCGAGCTGCGAGCCGTCGTTACCGATTACCCTGAGTTCTCTGTCTCGAATTTCGTCGTTAATCTGTAGTTCCTTGTTGCTGATGGTTAAGCACCTCCAAAATGTTATGTTTGAATAAATAAAAAGCGCGGGCAGAAAATCCGCCCGCAGCAATACAACCAACTTCCGCACAAAAATGCGTTATGTCCTGTATTGACCCATGCAGACGGCACTCCATAGGTGAAAGCATTCCTGCCTTGCTTTATTTACCTGACTATTATAGCAGGCGCGTACCCGCTTGTCAACATGTTTGCCACATTTTTTCAAGCACGTCGGCGCTTACTGGCGGAGCGGCCTTGCCGGCTATTATAGCATACGAAAGCATAAACGGCAACGATATAAATTAAGGCGCGCACTTGTAGTACGCGCCCGTGCTTAAAATCGTCAAACCTCTGTAATTTTTATGTTGTCGAACTCGATTCCCGACTGCCCGGTCACGATATCCTTAATCGCAATGACCCCATCGTCGTCGAGCTCGCCTTTACATACGACGATGCTGCACTCGCCGTTCTGGATAAACGCAAGGCACTGTGAAAAGCCCTTTGCCTTGATAAGGCTCTCGATATTGGTTTCCTGCTCCATATTTTTAGCGATTTCCGCCGCCTTGCCTACTGCTTCCTTCTTGGCCTCGTCTGAGGAGTCCGCCGCTTCCAGCACTTCTTTTGCAAGGTCGGCAGCGCCGTCGTGCGTTTTCTGGCGTTCCACCTTCACCTGTGCAAAGTAGGCGAGCGCATCCTCACTCGGCTGCGCCTTTTTGCTTGTGTCCTTGGAGGAATTGGAAGAGGTACTGCTGCTCGTGTTTTTGTCCTTTGACACGGAGCTGTCCGTCGAATTGTTTACAAACTGCGCCTGGCCTATCTGCTTGTTCGCGTTTGCAGAGGTTTGCTGGATGAGCGAGCTGTTGTCCGCGAATTGCCAGTTGAGATATACCGCCGCGCCGAGCGCAACCACCAATGCCGCCAATACAAGCTGTCTTTTTCCGAATTTCATTTCTATGTCCTCCTTGTTATTCTGAGAGTTTTGTCACGCAAACCTTTGCGGACGATATATTAAGTGCCTTCGTCACTGCCTCAAGCACTCTCTGCTGAACCTCGATATCCCCGCCGCCGCTGCACACGACCACGACGCCGCGTACTGTCGGCTGGATTTCCTTGAGTACGATTGCCTGCTCCGTGCCGTCTGAAAGGCGTACGGTAATGTAGTTTTTTTCCTTGTCGGACGATTCATCCGTTTTGGTACTGCCGTCGCCCTTCCCGTTTTGCAGGCTTTTGCTTTCCTTTTCATCGGCGGCGTAAACGTACTCCGTTCCGCTGTCAACTGTAACGTAAAGCTTTGTCGTCCCCGCGCCTTCGATACTCGAAATAATATCCTGAAGGCTCGCTTCGATTTCCTGCTTGTACGCAAGCGCCGTCTGGGACGACGTATAAACGGTCTGTTCCGGGGACGGCTGCGTTTTGGAGCCCGAATCGAAGAAATTGGAGATAAAAATCAGCGCGATTGCGGCAAGCCCCGCAATAATGATGAACTTTTTATACTTTTCATCTGCAACCAGGCTATGGAGCTTTTCCTTCCATTTTCCTTTTCTTTCCTCATCCTGCATTTGCATCATCCCCTTCCGCGACGACAACCTTTGTTTTTAAATCCAGTTCCTTTTCCACCGCCGCTTTTATTTTGACAGCGTCGTCCTTGTACCGCGGCTCGACCGTAACGGTAACCAATACAATAGATATGCTGCCGCCGTCCGCGCTATCCATGGTAAGCGCAATATTTTGCGCTTTCGCGCCTGTTTTTTCAACGCAATCCTCGACAAGCTTCGCAACGCTTGTCTTGGCGATTTCCTCTGATTGGCTCGTTACATCCTCAGAAAATCCCGAGGTTGTCTCTTTTTCAAAATCTATGCCGCTTAATTCCGCTTTTATACCGGAAACCAGGGTTCCAAGCGGAAAAATTACGGCGCACAGCATAAACGCACCCAATACGAAGCGCAGTATTTTATCCATTGTCCCGTTCGGCGCCAGAAGCTCCAGCACCAGGCCCGCGCAGGCGCAGACACAAATCACCGTGGCCCAGGCCGCTACCGCTTCCATATCAGCTTCCCCCTATCATCAGGATGATTGTCGTCGATATGATGAAAACCGTCATACAGCACAGAAGAATGGCGATAAGCGTGCTGATGACCTTGCCCGCCGAACGCAGCAGCGCGCTCGGGACACTAAGCCCGAACACGTCCCCCGCGGCGGCGCATACGTTGATAGTCAAAAGCCAGACGAGGCATTCAAGGAGCGCAGGCAAAAAAATAAAAACGCTGCCTAATACCGCGAAGATGCCAACGCCGGATTTAAGCATTTTCACACAGCTTTGCACCGTTAAAAAGGCGTCGCTCAGGGCACTGCCCACCATAGGGACAAAGCTGCTGATAGCAAAGCGCGTGGCGCGCACACCCGCGGAATCCGCTGCCGTACCGATAATCGTCTGGAATGTGAGAATTGAAACGAATACGGACATCACAAACGTGAGCACCCATTTCGTCACCTTGGAAAACAGGTCGCAGATACCCTTTAAATTAATGCGCTGGGAGACGGAGCTTACGACGGAAAGGCCCAGAAAAACATTGAGCAGCGGCACGATAACATGGGAGGCAATCTGTGTGACGACCTGCCCCGCGCCCATCATCAGCGCATAGTAGGAGGCGCCCGATACAGCCTGTCCCGCCGCAACCATAACGCCCGCCATCACCGGGATATAAATCAGCAGAAAGGAGGACGCAGTCTGGATGATGCCCGCGCTCGTCGCGATGGTTTCAACAATCGGGTAAATCAGCACTCCGCAGATGCAGAGCGTCCCGACCGTGCCGATAATCCCGCCGAGCGGCTTTTCCCCGAAGGAGAGCTTCATACCGTCTACCAAAGCACATAGCAGCATCAAAGCAAGCACCTTTCCGGTTGCAAAGAGCGGCGAAGCGCTGTTTTGCCCGGCCATACTTAAAATTTTTGACATGACCGCACCGAAGCTCAGGGAATTGAGCTGTTCCCAGCTTGGGGAGTCTACGCCGATGTCCTCCATCGATTTCTGGGCGTTCGGCGGAAGCTCGTCAAAGAGCTCGTCCGCCCCGCTGTTTTTAAGCTGCTCGCCATATATTTCGTTGATTCCCTGCTCCTTGTCCCGCGGCTGTGTTTCCTCCTCAGCCGCGCGGACGGGCAAGGAGAAAATAAGAAGGAAAAGCAAAAAAAAGAGCGGAAATATCCATTTTTTTCTCAGCTTCATGCGTTTTACCATTCCTTTATCCGCCTTTCGGTCATCCGCCGATAATTCCGACGGCCGTCTGAGTGATGTCCTCAATCATTGGCAGGGCAATCAGCACAATCATGAGCTTGCCCGCAAGCTCCACCTTAGAGGCGAGCGCCGACTGTCCGGCGTCCTTGCACGCGTCTGAAGAAAACTGGCACAGGAAACAAATCCCGAGCGATTTCAGGAGGATACCGCCGTATTCCACGGGCATTCCCGCGCGGGTAAGCAGGCTGTTCACCTGGTTAAGCGCGGGCGAGATTTTTGAGAGAATCAAAGCAAAAACGACGACGCCCGCCCCAACCGCGACAAGCATGGAAATCTCCGGATTGTATTTTTTCAGCATGACGGAAAGCACCGCCGCTATGATGACCGCCACGCACAGTCCCAGGATATTCATAGCCTACAGCCCAAACAGCGACTTGATGGTTGAAAACAGGCCGCTTATCTGCTGTACAATCATCAGCAGTACGACGATTAGGCCCGCAAGCGTCGTCATCATTGCCTGCTCCTCCCTGCCGGAGCGTATCAGCACCTGGTTGAGCACGGCGACTATGATGCCGATGGCGGCAATTTTAAAAATCAAATCAACGTCCACTGTGTTTTCCCCTTCCTGTTACAGAATCAAAAGCGATACGGCCACGCCGGAGAACAGCCCGAGCATCCGGTAAAGCTTTACCTTCTTTTCTTTTTCCTCTCGCGCCTGCTTGAGCCTTGAGGAAAACATCGTCTTATACAGCTCGCAATGCGCAAGCTGCCCTTCCACGTCGGTCGTGCCTAAGCCCTGGCCGAAGTCCGTAAGCAGGCGGATATCCTCCTTTGAAAGCCCCATGCTGTGCGGAAGCTGCATGAGCGCGTTCTGCCACGCCTCAAAGAAGGACGCGCCGCTTTCCATTCCCTGCGCGCATACCTCAAGCAGCGGCTGCAAAAGCTTTCCGGAGCCTGTGCGGAGGAGTACCGGAAGGCTGTCCCCGCAAAAACGCATCTGCGTCTGCAAGTCCGTCAAAAAACCAACCGCCTGTTCAAAAAAAGAGGCCCGCATGATTACGCGCTGCGACGCCGACAGCCCGATTAACGCTCCTGAAATGATAATGACCGTTACCGACAGTATCCGCAGCATGAAAAAGCGCCTCCGTTTCGATATATTCCCTGATTTCTCCCGGCTGCTCCCTTCCCTTGAGGAACGCAACGTGCTCAAACGCCCCCGACTGCAAAAGCCGCCGGCCCTGCACGCGGCCCAAAAGCTCCGCGCGTGTTGAGGCGTGGATGCTCGCTATCATGGAAACACCGGCGTTCAGCCCCTGCTCGATAGCGCGTACATCGTCGGTTGTGCCGGCCTCATCACAGATGATAATTTCCGGCGAAAGGCAGCGCACCGCCTGTAAAATCCCTTCGCCCTTGCTGTAGCCGTCCAGGATATCGCTCTGTCCCAAATCGTTTTGGTAAACGCCCGAGCAGGTTCCCGCCAGCTCGCCGCGTTCATCGACGACGGCGACTTTTTTCATATATGTATTGGAAAGCTGGCGGGACAGGTCGCGCAGGATTGTCGTTTTACCGCACGACGGCGCGCCGCAGAGCAAAAGCCCGCCGAAATCCCCGTTCATCATCTCCAGCAGCTTATCCGCCGCCCCGCTGATTTGCCGCGCAATCCTGATATTGATGGAAGATACGTCGCGGATATTGGACAGTGTGCCGTTCTGGTAAACGGCTGTGCCGCACAGCCCCGCGCGGTGGCCTCCCTGCATCGTCAAAAAGCCGTGCTTGATTTCGTTTTGGTGGCTGTAGACAGAATAGCCGCAGATGCTTTGGAACGTATCGGACACATCCTTCGGCGTGACAATCAGCATACCGCTGCCGCAGTACGCCGTAACGGGCCTTGACTGCGCCGTCAGGTAATACATACGGTTGCTGCAGTAAACCGCAAGCGGCCGCCCGCTGCGGATACGGATTTCCTGAGCCTGCTCCTTGATGCCCTGCGGCAGGCTCATAACCGCCGCGCGCAGGCGGGGGCACAGGCCCTTTGCCGCCATATCGAACCGTCCGGTAAACTGGGTGTCCGGCATATGTCATTCCTCCGTTTTTGGTCTTGTCCTTTTCGGGATATTTCATTATATGGACAGGTCGTCCCATTTAGAACAGGATATTAAACAGGGGTTAAAACCTTCTATGAGGTTGGCAAAATCTTTAACGACTCATGGACGGCTCCTGCCCAGGGAACGGAAGCGGAAAACGCTTCGCAGCCGGCCAATTTAAAGTCCGTCCCTTGGAAAGCAGGCTGAACGCGCACTCAAAAAACCAATAAAGGAAGCCGCCAAAAGGCGGCTTCCTTTTAAATTCCAGAGTTCTCTCTTATATTAAAAGCCGGTTTCCCTTCTGTATAAAAGGAAACCGGCTGTATTTTTTACTTTATTCAGCGTCCGCACATTTTAAGAAACTCTTCTTCGGAAATTACGGCTACGCCGAGTGACTGCGCTTTTGCAAGCTTGCTGCCGGCATCTTCGCCCGCGAGCACATAATCTGTCTTTTTCGACACGGAGGACGAGGCCTTTCCGCCGAGCTCCTCGATTATTTTCGACGCTTCGCTTCGCTTGAGCGTAGGGAGCGTTCCGGTGAGCACAAAGGTTTTCCCCTGGAACAAACCGCCCTCCGCTTTCTGCGCGGGCGGCATTTTTACGCCCAGCTCTTTAAACTGCGCAATCAGTTCTTTTGTATGGGCAAGCGCAAAATAATCAGCCGCGCTTTTGGCCATTACGCCGCCGAAGCCGTCGATTTGTTCGATTTCTTCCGCAGAAGCCCCCATTATCGCTTCAATTGTGCCAAAATTCGCGCACAAAAGCTTTGCGGCCTTCTGCCCGATATGGCGGATGCCGAGCGCGTACACCAAGCGGTACAGCTCATTTTCCTTTGATTTTTCCACCGCGCTTATCAGGTTAGCGGTGGAAAGCTCGCCCATGCGCTCCAGGTTCTGGATACGCTGCGGGTCGAGACGGTACATGTCTACGGGCGATTTGACCAGCCCTTCGTTTACAAGCTGTTCCAGCACGGCGGGCCCCATGCCCTCGATATCCATAGCGTCCCTCGATACGAAATGGATTAGGTGGCGCATCAGCTGCGCCGGGCAGTCCGTATTCGTACAGCGCAGGGCGGCCTCGTCTTCTTCGCGCACAACAAGGCTGCCGCAGGACGGACAGGTCTTCGGCATTTCGTACGGAACCGTGTTTTCCCCGTGCTCCTTGAGTGCGACGACCTCCGGGATAATCTCCCCCGCCTTGCGCAGGATGACCGTATCGCCGATGCGGATATCCTTTTCTTTGATAAAATCCTCGTTATGGAGCACGGCGCGCGTGACGGTTGTGCCTGCGAGCGTCACCGGCTCGAAAATACCGGTCGGCGTAAGCGCGCCGGTGCGCCCGACGTTGATTTGAATGTCAAGAAGCTTTGTTTCTTTTTCCTCCGGCGGATATTTATATGCCTCCGCCCAGCGCGGAAATTTTGCCGTACTGCCAAGCTCCCGCCTCTGTTCAAAGCTGTCTACCTTGACGACCGCGCCGTCAATTTGGTACGGCAGGGCGCCGCGCATATCGCCGATACGGCGTATTTCTTCCAGTACGCCGTCGATGGAATCGAACGTCTTATAAAAAGGCGGGGCGGGGAATCCCAGCTCTTTAAGGAAATCGAGCGACTGCTTATGGCCGGTGAGCGTTTCGCCTTCGATTTGCTGGATATTGAACACAAAGATGTCGAGCGAGCGCTGTGCCGTAATTTTACTGTCCTTCTGGCGCAGGGAGCCGGCAGCCGCGTTGCGCGGGTTTTTAAACGTTTTTTCCTCGTTTAGCTCCTGCTTTTCCAGCAGCTTTAAAAAGCTGTCGTTCGACATATAGACCTCGCCGCGTACTTCAATGTACGGCAGCGGCTTTTTCAGGCGCTTCGGGAGCGAGCGGATAGTCTTCAGGTTGTCTGTGATATCCTCGCCGGTCACGCCGTCGCCGCGCGTAGAGCCGCGCACAAAAATTCCGTTTTCGTATTCCACAGAGACGGACAGCCCGTCGAATTTTGGTTCTACCACGTATATGGGATGCTCCGCCACGCCGCGCACCCTCCTGTCGAAATCGCGCATTTCCTCATCGGAAAACGCGTCGTGCAGGCTTTCCATCGGGACGGTATGCGTTACGGGCGCAAATTTTTCCGCAGCCTTTCCACCGACGCGCTGCGTTGGGGAATCAGGTGTAATAAGCTCCGGAAACTGTTCCTCCAGCTCCTCCAGGCGCTTTAAGAGCATATCGTACTCATAATCGCTGATTTCAGGCGCATCCTGGTTATAATACCGTTCGCTGTGGTAATCGAGCGTTTCCCTCAGCTTTGACGCCTTGCTTTTTGCATCCTCAAAATCCATATAATCCACCCATCAAATATGATTTTATTTTTGCGGCCGGTACATCCACGGCATAAGCCTCCAGGTCAGCATGTTCTTCCTTAATTTATTGGGAGTGCCTTTGCCGGATATGAGCAAATCTTCAAAGCCCTTGAGCTTTACCGTATTGCGGACCGCGCTGTAGCCGAGCCCTTCGCGCAGAAGCAGGTCGATACAGTCAAACACTGCCTGCGGAAGCACCTCGTAAGTAAACAGGGCATTGAGCTTTTTATTATCGGGATAAGCCAGGGCGGCCTCGTCCCTGATGCGCAGCAGCGCTTCCACACGGTCAAAGCATATGATGCCAACCGGTTCCTGCGCCGCCGCGGGCGGCTCTAAATCCCTGCTGCGATTCATTACGGCGTTCGACTGGAAATTCCGGTCTGTTTTGAGCAGAAGACGGTAGATAAATTCTTCAGCATAGCCGTAACGGCATTTTTCATCAAACGCTAAATGATTATTTGACAGAAAATCACGCGAAAACATCACCGCGCCGATGTCGATATTGATAATGCCCTTCACAAGCCCCGTAATGAGCTCCGTTCCCTTGATTGCACCCGACTTCAGCGCCGCTACCAGCTTTTCATTGCTGCCCGGCGCGCAGCCGTAAACAAAATCCGCATTGCTGCGGCTGGCTGTCTGATAATAATCGGTTAATACGCCGGTATAAAGCCTGCGCGGGAACAAGAACGTTACATAGCGGCCTGAGGATTTGTAAATTCCTGTATTGAGCGCACAGGCAATTCCTGAATCCCCGTTTTCGACGACAAAGCCGCGCAGGCTGTGCATCTTGATTGTTTTGAGTGAGGACAGCATGGTTTTATCTGAAGAACGCATGTCGACGACAATCAGTTCAAAGTTGATGTCTTTTGCCTGTTCGGCAATATTTTTTAAAATTGCGGAAATATGCTTATCTATATTTTTTACCGGTATGACAACCGATACATCCACGTCAGGCAAAAAAAGCACTCCTTTATCATTTTGCTCCACAGGCGCGAAATAATAAGCCGGACAGCGCGCCTATGTAAAATAGTTTACCCCCAAATAAAGGTAAATTCAAGGAAAAAATAGAAAAGATACAGAAAAGACGCTTCTGCATATTTATGCACTTCTCGTGAATACGCACAATTCTACCGCATGTATTCAACCTCCGAGCATTGCAGCTTTAAGAGGCGGTTCCTGCAAAACCCAAATAGATAATACAGGGTGTAATCCGCTATTTCTTGGGAAATAATTTACCGTCCGTATAACTTCTCCAGTTTATGCCTATCCCGCAATAAAAAAACGCCCCGTTTCCGGGGCGCGTAAAAATTTAAGCAAATTATCTTTTTGTTACAGCCGAGGTGTGCTTTTCCCTGAGGTATGTAGATTCCAAATCGGCCAGATGGAGCTTTACCGCTATGGGGTATTTTTCATAAGCAAGGCTTACGGAGAAACCGCCGTTGTCGTCGAATCCGCCCATATGCCAGCGGATTGCCATCGCCTCGTCAATTTTCAGCCGCATGAAGCGTTCGATTAAAAAGACGGATTTTTCACCATGCCCGTAGGGAAAGCTATCCTCCACGCTGTAATAGGGCTGCTTTTCCCACTGCCCCGTCTCGTCGTTCTTGACGTTGCGGGTTGATACCTTATAAAACTGCGCCTTGCATAAATCGTGCAGCAGCGCGCAGACAGCAAAGCTTTCGGGGTTATCCTTTTCCCCGTCAAAATGTTTTTCCATAAGAACGTGATATACGCTCAGGCTGTGCATAACCAGTCCGTTTTCACAGGCGCAGTGGTATTTCGTACTGGCGGGCGCTGAGAAAAAATCTGTCTTTTGCAGCCATTCCAAAAGCTCCCTGGAGCCCGGCCGCTTGATGTTTTCCTGATAAATCTCAATAAATTCTTCTTTAAATCCCACTTGCTGCTCCTTTCCCGAAGGCACAAGGCAAGCAGAGCGCGCCCTGCCCTCCCGTACCGAATATTTTTTCCAGCGCCGTACAGGCGCGCCGGGCCTTTATCCGTTTACCCCTTTACAGGGAGATAAACATCCATATAGGTTACGCCTTCTTTTTCATAGACCTCTTCAAATTCAAAGCAAACGCGGTCCTCGTAACCCGGCATTTCAAGATTGTTTTCTTTTATGTAGCCAAATAATTTTTGGTATGCTTCCGGAATCGTTTTAAACGCGTCGAAAAACGGGTCGGTAATAGTAACGGCCGCATAGCGCCCCGTTTCCTGAAAAGCCAGTTGCGCGCCGCAGCACGCAGGTTCAAAGCCCTCCGGAATAACATAAGCAGAGACATACCCGCGCAGGCCGAACTTTTCTCTCTGTTCTTCCGACACAAACGGAAAGTTCCAGCCAATCCGTTTCGGCGTGTAGCCCGGATAATCAAGCAGGCCGCTGTTTTTTGCCCATCTTTCCATATAGGCATTCACGTCGTCTTCCGGGTTGGGGCTGATAATGACGTAAAGCGCCATGCGAAACCCTTCCACTGTTTTTACGGTGATACCGCTGTAACTTCCGGCCATTTTATGCCTCCTGTTATTTTATAAAAGCTCCGGGTTATACACCGCGCGTTCACCGCCGACGAATTTCGGCCTTGTGCGCGCGCAAATTAAAACCGCCTCACCGATTTGCTTGAGCGACACACGCACGGGAACCGCCGTCCTTTTTAAATGCATGCCGATGAGTACGCCACCGATGTCCATGCCCGCGTCCGCCTTTATTTTTTCGACGGTACACGCGTCGTCAAATTCTCTGTAAGCAGTCGTCGCAAAGGAACCGCCGGCCTTCGGCTGCGGTACGGCGTTTACAATTGTAAAGCCAAGCTTTTGCGCGCATTCCTTTTCGACAATCAGCGCCCGGTTGAGATGCTCGCAGCATTGCGCGGCAAGGTAAATCCCGTTCTTTTTTAGAACCGGATACAGCCCGTCGAATACCGCCTGCGCCGTTTCCACGCTGGAATTGGTACCGAGCCTGCTGCCGCAGATTTCGCTGCTGGAGCAGCCTACGACCATAAGCGCGCCATCTTTTATCTTCGCGGCCGCGATAAGCTCTTCCGCCGCAATTTTTGCCTGGTTTGTAATTTCCTTCAGCATAATATAACCGCCTCGCTTCATAACATTTGGGATTGCTACTATTATACCCCTTACGGCGGTAATAATCAAACGGTATGCACCGAAGAAAAGCGTATATTTTCCCGTATACGAAAAGGCGCGGCAGAAGACCGCGCCTTTTATGGCTTGTGAATTAAAATTATTCTGCCGTTCCCTCAGCGGGAGCTTCCGCCGGAGGCTCGGAAACCGCAACGACCTCGTCCTCCTGCGCAGCCTGCTGGCCGTTTTCCGGCTCGAGAAGCGCGCGCATGGAAAGGCTGACACGCCTTTTTTCAAAGTCAATCGCCGTAATCTTCGCATTGACGACCTGTCCGACGGTGAGCTCGTCCTGCGGTTTTTCAACCCTGTGGCCGGCAATCTGGGAAACATGGATGAGTCCGTCGATGCCCGGCAGGATATTCGCAAAAGCGCCGAAGGAAGTCATACCGACAATCCTCGCTTCCACAGCCGTTCCGACCGGATATTCCTTTTCAAGCTTGACCCAGGGATTGTCCTCCGTCTTTTTATAGCCGAGAGAAATGTTGCCCTTTTCCGTGTCGATGTCCTTTACGTAAACCTCGACGGTGTCGCCAACGTTTACAACCTCGGACGGATGCTTGATACGCGCCCAGGAAAGCTCGGAAATATGAATCATGCCGTCCACTCCGCCGATATCTACGAACGCGCCGTAGCTTGTCAGGGACTTGACGACTCCGGTATAAACCTTGCCGATTTCGCAGGTCTTCCAGAATTCTTCCTTCAGCTTCGCCCTTTCCTCTTTGAGGACGCCGCGGATGGAGCCGACCGCACGCCTGCGGCCCTTATTGATGTCGATAATCCTGAAGCGGACTTCCTTCTTGAGGAGGCCTTCAAGCGGCTCGCCTCTTGAAGCAGTCGCCTGGGAGGCTGGAATGAAGATTTTCACGCCGTTGGAAACGCAGATGACGCCGCCCTTGATTACCTCTGTAACAACGCCTGTCAGAATGGCCTGGTTCTCTTCCGCCTCGACAATTATATCCCAGCCCTTGAGCGCGTCGACACGCTTTTTGGAGAGCGTAATAACGCCTTCCTGGTCGTTCGTGCGCATAATGAGCAAATCGAGAACGTCGCCGATTTTAACGAGGTCTTCCGTTTTCGCGTTCGGGTCGTTTGTCAGCTCGTCGAGCTTTACGACGCCCGCCTGCTTTCTGCCGACATCGACAAAAACCTCGTTGGGAGTGATTCTTTCAACGACTCCCTGTACCCTCCCATCTGTATTAAAGCTCTTGAGGTTCTCCTCGAGCATTTCAGCAAAGCTGTTTTCAGAATTGTCAACTGTTGTTTCACCGGATTGCGTGTTTAAAACGTCTGTCATCTTATCCAGTACCTCCTTTATAATCCTCGCCGGTGCCGAAGCCCCAGCCGTTACGCCGATTGAATGCGCCTTTTGTATCTCCCGCACAGGCAGGTCATTACTTGTCTGCGCAAGCCAGGTGTTAGGACAGCGCTCTTTGCAAATATCGTATAATTTGCGTGTATTGGAGCTGTTTTTATCGCCAATTACGACCATAAAATCAGATTGCTCCGACAGAGCTTTCGCCTCTGACTGTCTTTCTGACGTAGCACTACATATTGTATCAAAAAAAGTGGGATTTGTATATACCTTTTTTACAGTTTCTAAACATTTTTTCCATTGAGAAACGTCAAAAGTTGTCTGTGCGACAACACAGATGTCTTTATTTTTCAAATAAGGAAATTTAACTGCAAGTTCTTCAATCATCGAAGGGCTGTCGAGCGTAAAGTAGCCGCCCTCGCAATGCCCTTCTACGCCCTGTACCTCAGGATGGTTTTTGTCGCCGATAATAAAAATGGTTTTTCCTGCCCTGGATTCCCGCGCGACCGTCCTGTGTATTTTGGCGACGAATGGGCAGGTCGCGTCCGCGCAGTCGAGCCCGAGTTCCGCAATCTGGCCATAAATGCTTTGCGGAACGCCATGGGAACGAATCACGACCGTGCGGCCTTCCTCCACATCCCCTGGTTCGTCCACCGTTCGGACACCGCGGCGTTCAAGCTCCTCGACCATTTCTTTGTTGTGGATAATCGGCCCGAGCGTACAGACCTTTTTATTTTCATCCAGCAGGCTGTATACCATATTGACCGCCCGGTTTACTCCAAAGCAGAAGCCGGCGGATTTTGCCAAAGTAATTTTTTGAGGCAGAGACTCAGGCACAATAGCAAATCCTTTCTAAAAAACGGAAGAAACGGCTGTAACGTTACCAGCCGTTTCCCAAAATTTAAAATTAGATAGAAATATCCATAGCAACGTTGTAAAGCTCTTTATTGAACTGTTTTTTCATATTGAGCGCTTCGGTAATATCGAAATCGACAATCTTGCCGTTCTGCATGGCGACAACCCTGTTTCCCACGCCCTTTTCGAGCAGCTCGACCGCACAATGGCCCATGGAGCTTGCAACGACCCTGTCGCGAAGCGTAGGCGAACCGCCGCGCTGTACGTGGCCGAGCACAGTCGCGCGCGTTTCGATACCCGTTTCTTCCTGAATGCGCTTGGCAATCGCCTCAACGCCGCCCACACCCTCGGCGACTATGATGATAAAGTGTTTTTTGCCGGAGCTCTGCGTAAAGCGCATGCGCTCGATAACGTCCTTCTCGATGTTGTAGGGCATTTCCGGAACGAGAATCGCCGTAGCGCCGACCGCGATACCCGTTTCAAGCGCGATGTCCCCGCAGCGCCTGCCCATAACCTCAACGACGCTGCAGCGGTCGTGCGACTGGGCTGTGTCGCGGATGCGGTCTACCATTTCCATCGCAGTGTTCATCGCTGTGTCGAAGCCGACCGTATATTCGCTGCACGCAATATCGTTGTCGATGGTACCTGGGATTCCGACGCAGAGGATACCCTGGCCGGTAAGGTCGCGCGCACCGCGGAATGAGCCGTCGCCGCCGATGACGACCACGCCGTCAACACCGAGCTTGTGGCATGTTTCGGCAGCTTTTTTTACGCCGGCCGGCGTGTTGAATTCTTCGCTTCTAGCGGTATAGAGAGTCGTGCCGCCCCTGTGGATTATATCAGAAACACTGCGGAGGTTCATCTCAAAGACGTCGCCGTTCAAGAGGCCGTTATAGCCCCTGTGCACGCCAATGACTCGCATGCCCTTCGACAGCGCCGTCCTGGCAACCGCCCTGACGGCCGCGTTCATCCCCGGAGCGTCACCGCCGCTTGTTAATACTGCAATTGATTTCACCGACATAACAAATTCCTCCGATTGTAAAATTTCGCTGTCTATCATTATAGTAAAAGCGCGTGGAATAATCAAGCCTTTTTTCTTTATTTTACCGAAAATTTGCTAAATTTTTAACAATCTGCCGCGCCTGCTGTGAAAGCTCACTTAACCGCGACATTGTCCTCCCCGATACGCCGTTTCAGCTCGTTTATCATGACGTCGTTCAGGTCCACCCACATCTGCGCGGGCGCGCGCAGGCGCTTGCCCGTGTCGGAAAGTACAAATACGACGGGGCTTCTCCCCTCGTCGAAAATATCGAGCACCTGTCTGGCGCGCTCATATTCTTCGCACTCCATATTTTTCAGCCGCAGGTAAAGCACGGGCACCGTGCTTCTTTGCTGTCCGGCGCTATAAGCCGGCTTCCTGTTCGCTTCTGGCGGGGTATGGCCCTGCGTGTCCCTCGGCACCTCTTTTGAGGCGGGCTTTACCTGGTTGCACAGGAGCTTTGGCTCTTCTTCCTCCCGAAGGCTTACGCCTGCAAGCACATCGACGACGCTTCCTTCCAGAAAATATGTGCCGTATTCCGCAAGCGTCTGCGGAAAGACGAGCATTTCAATCGCGCCCGTCATATCCTCGAGCGTTACGAACGCCATCATGGAATTGTTTTTCGTCGCCTTCAGCTTCACCCTGGAGATGATTGCAAGCACACGGACGCGCGCGCCGTCCTGATAGCGGCTGTTCTGCGCGCCTTCGCTTTCGAGTATCTTTAATATCTGGTCGGCCTTTACAGCCTTTGACGCCTTTGCATACTCCGCCATAGGATGGCCCGACAGGTACATGCCCGTGACCTCTTTTTCCATGGCAAGGCGTTCCGTAATGGTAAAGTCGTCGAGGGGCTCGAGCTGCGGCTCGCCGCTTCCGGCCAGCTCCTCACTATCGAAGAAGCTCAGCTGTCCGTCCATATTCCGGCGTTTATCCTGCTCCAGGCCGTCGAGCACCGTCTTGACGCCCGACAGCATTTCGCGCCGGTTGTGTCCCATATCGTCAAGCGCGCCGCTCTTGATAAGGCTTTCCACGGCGCGGCTGTTCATCCCTTTGCCGTAAAGGCGTTTGCAGAAATTATAAAACGAGGTGTATTTCCCGTTTGCGCGTTCCGCGACGATTTCATCGATAAAGCTCCTGCCAAGGTTTTTAATCGCCATCAGCCCAAACCGGATATCATCGCCCGATACGGTAAACCCGTCGGTACTGATGTTGACGTGCGGCGGCAGCACCTTAATGTGCAGGCGCTGGCACTCCGCCGTGTAAGCGGCCAGCTTGTTTGAATTGTCGAGCACGCTTGTAAGCAGCGCCGCAAGGTATTCCTTCGGGTAGTGGTATTTCAGCCATGCCGTCTGGTAGGCGATGTTCGCGTATGCCGCCGCGTGCGACTTATTGAAGGCATAGGAGGCAAAGCTCTCCATTTCCCCATAGATGGAGGCGGCTGTTTTCTCGTCCACACCGCGGCGCAGGCAGCCCTCTACCTCTACCTCCCCGTTTTCGTTTACCAGCCCATGGATAAAAATCTGGTGCTCGCGCTCCATGACGTCCTTTTTCTTTTTGGACATGGCGCGGCGCACAATATCGGCGCGCCCGAGCGAATAGCCGGCGAGCGTGCGGAAAATCTGCATGACCTGCTCCTGGTAGACGATGCAGCCGTAGGTTACGTCCAGGATATCCTTTAAAAGCGGATGCTTATAGGTAACCTTTTCCGGATGATGCCTGCACTCTATATACCGCGGGATGGAATCCATCGGCCCCGGGCGGTACAGCGAGATAACGGCAATCAGGTCTTCGACCGATTCCGGTTTCAGCTGGACGAGCACGTTCCTCATGCCGCCTGATTCAAACTGGAACACGCCCTCTGAAAACCCCTGTGAAAGCATTTCAAAAACCGCTTTGTCGCCTTCGTCGATGTCAGCCTCTGTAAAAGCGGGGTTCGATTTCAGTATCATTTTTTTTGCGTCGTCCAGAACGGTCAGGTTGCGCAGCCCCAAAAAATCCATTTTTAAAAGGCCAAGCTCCTCGAGCGCAGTCATCGTGTACTGTGTGACGACGGCCTCGTCGTTCTTGGCAAGCGGCACATAATAGCTTACGGGCTGTTCGGTGATGACGACGCCCGCCGCGTGGGTCGTTGCGTGGCGCGGCATCCCCTCGATGCTGCGCGCCATGTCGATGAGCTTTTTAATCTGCTCATCCGTATCGTAGCGTTCCTTTAAATCCTTTGAAACGGAAAGCGCTTTGTCGATTGTCATGCCCAAATCGGCCGGCACGAGCTTTGCGACGCTGTCGCAAATGTTATATGGGATAGCAAGCGCGCGCCCGACGTCGCGGATTGCGCCGCGCGCCGCCATGGTGCCGAACGCGATAATCTGCGCGACGTGGCTTTCCCCGTACTTACGGATGACATAATCGATGACCTCCTGCCGCCTGTCCTTGCAGAAGTCGATATCAAAATCCGGCATGCTCACGCGCTCCGGATTCAGGAAGCGTTCAAACAGCAGGTTGTATTTAATGGGGTCGATGCCCGTAATGCCGATGCAGTAGGCGGCAAGGCTGCCCGCGCCCGAGCCGCGCCCGGGGCCCACCGGGATATCCTGCGATTTTGCGTACTGTATAAAGTCGTTGACAATTAAATAATAATCGACATAGCCCATCTCCCGCACGGTTTCAAGCTCGTAATCGAGACGGTCAAACAGCTCCCGCGGCGGGTTTTCGCCGTAATTTCTATAAAGCCCGTTTACGCACTGCTCCTTGAAATATTCAAAATGGCCGCGCCCGTCCGGTACGTCGAAATGCGGCAGCTTTGTCTTTCCAAACTCGAATTCCACATTGCAGCGCTGCGCTATTTTGACCGTGTTGTCAAACGCCTCCGGAACCTCCGGGAACAGCGCGCGCATTTCCTCTTCGCTTTTATAGTAAAACTCGTCTGTCGCAAACTCCATGCGGTCTTCGTCTAAAACCGTATGGTTTGTCTGGATACACAGGAGAATCCGGTGCATCTCGCTGTCCTCTTTATCGATATAATGGCTGTCGTTCGTGCAGACGAGGGGAATTCCCGTTTCCTTTGCTATCTGTATCAGCTGGGGATTAGTCAGCCTTTGCTCCTCAATTCCATGGTCCTGTATTTCAATATAATAATTGCCCTTGCCGAATACGCTTTCGTAATAGAGCGCCTTTTGCTTTGCGCCCTCGTAATCCCCTGCAAGCAGGCGGCGCGGCAGCTCGCCCGCAAGGCAGGCGGAAAGGCAGATTAGGCCCTCGTGGTATTGCTCAAGAAGCTCGTCGTCGATTCTGGGCTTATTATAAAAGCCCTCCGTCCACGCCTTTGACACCATGGCAATGAGGTTCTGGTAGCCTTTGTTGTTCTCACACAGCAGCACCATATGGCGGCTTTCACGGTCGAACTCAGGCGTTTTGTCATGGCGCGAGCGCGGCGCGACGTAGGCTTCGCATCCTATAATGGGCTTGACGCCTTCTTTTTTCGCAATTTTGTAAAACTCTACCGCGGCGTACATATTGCCGTGGTCGGTTACGCATACGGCGGGGAAATCGTGCTTCTTCGCCGCCTTTACAAGCTTTTTCAGGCGGCAGGCGCCGTCGAGCAGGCTGTATTCACTATGTACGTGCAGGTGTACGAACGCCATATCCTCCACTCCCCCTATTACAACGTCCTGCAGAAGCCTACAGCGCTTCCGCGATTTCCATAATTCTCTGTATCCTGTGGTTCACGCCGCTCCGGCTGATTTTCGGCGTAAGCTCCTGCCCGATATCGCGCAGGGAATATTCCGGATATTCCAGACGCAGAAGCGCGACCTGCTTTAAATCGTCGGAAAGGCTATTGAGCCCCTTGCATCTTTTTATTTTTTCGATTGCCTCGATTTGCAGCGCGGCAGCCTGCGCCGTTTTGTTGATATTCGCGATTTCCGAGTTCGTTTTCCTGTTGGTTTTATTGCGTAAATCTTTGTAAATCTTCGCCTGCATAATAGTCATGGACGCCATCGGCGCGCCAATCAAGGTCAAAAAGTCGGAAATCTGCTCGCTGTCCTTTAAATATGCGATAAAGCTGCCCTTCCGGTTAACCGTGCGCGGCTCCTTCGCAAACTCCGTCGCCTCTGAAATCAGCCGGCAGAGGTCGGCGCACAGGTTTTTATAAGGCATGCTGAATTCCAGGTGATAATCCTTTTCGGGATTAATAACCGTACCGCAGCAGAGGAATACGCCGCGCAGGAACGCGCGGACACTCCCCTCGTCATCCAGGTTCGCGCGGTTGACGCGCAGGCTAAGCTCTCGCGTACTGTGGCCGAGGTCAGTAAAAATCCGCTCGCATTCGTACGAATCCGGTACTGTAAGCGTAGACAGGTGCGTACCCGTCCGTTTGCCAGTGATTGCGGTTTTTTTCTCCGTAATCACCTGCCATACCTCCGCAAGCAATTCAGTAAAACGGTTTGCGACATGGGTATTTTCCGTGCTGAATATAATACTGTCCTTTGAAAATTTTTTTGCAAACAGCAAATAGCCGTAGGCCTCCGCCCGTTTATGAGAAAGCGCGGCGTCCTGCGCCGCGCAAAGCTCCCGTTTTGTTTCAAAGGCAAATGACATAACGCCGCCCGCCCCTCTTTCCGTATTTTTGTTGCGTTACGCTTTCCTGATATCCCTGTGGTGGATGCTCGCTCGCTGGCCATGCTCCGTCAGGTGGCTGAACAGCAGCTTTGCAAGCGTTACGCTGCGGTGCTTGCCGCCCGTACAGCCGAACGCGATGACGAGCTGGCTTTTGCCCTCCCCGATATAAAGCGGCAGGGAATAATCGATTAAATCGAGTATCCTCCCCAAAAGGCCCTTTGTCTGTTCCCATTTGAGCACATATTCGCGCACCTCTTCGTCAAGCCCCGTCTTGTGCTTGAGTTCCTCGATATAAAACGGGTTCGGCAGGCAGCGCACGTCGAATACGAGGTCAGCCTCCGGCGGGACGCCGTATTTAAAGCCGAACGACATACAGGTAACGGTGAGCGCCATATTGTTATCGCCGAGAAACAACGTGGAGACGCGTTCCTTCAGCTGTGCCGGGGACAAGAGCGTCGTGTCAATAACATAGTCGGCGTGCTCCCTGATGCTTTTGAGCAGCTCGCGCTCAAGATTGACCGCGTCGAGCGTAGAGCCGCGGTAGTTTTCGCTCAGCGGGTGCTTTCTGCGCGTTTCTTTGTAACGCGTGAGCAAAACGTCCTTTGTCGCGTCAAGGAATAAAATTTTAAACGCCTTTTTTTCGCTTTTTAGCTTTAGCAGGATTTCCGTAAAGCTCTGGAAATCCTCCCCCGTGCGGATATTCGTCACGACGGATACATGCTTCATGCGCTCCTCAGACGAGTTTTTGCACAGGTCATAAAAGGTGGGGATGAGTACAGGCGGCAGATTGTCGACACAGTAAAAGTCGATATCCTCAAGCGCGTGCAGGGCAATCGTCTTGCCTGCGCCGGAAAGGCCCGTGATAATAACAAACTCCATTTGAATCATCCCTTCTGTGATTCGGCGCTATTCCCCGATAAACCTGATTTCACATTCAAGCGGTACGCCGAACTTTTCAAACACTGTCTTCTGTATATGCTCAACGAGAGACTTGACGTCCTTGCTCGCCGCGTCCTTCCTGTTGATAATAAAGCCCGCGTGCTTTTCGCTTACCTGCGCGCCGCCGATCGTAAAGCCTTTGAGCCCCGCCTGCTCGATAAGCGTGCCGGCAAAATAGCCCTGCGGACGTTTGAACACGCTGCCCGCGCTCGGATATTCGAGCGGCTGCTTTTCTTTCCTTCTGTTCATAAAATCGTCCATGCGCACACGGATTTCCGTTTCGGAATCCCTGCGGAGCTTTACGACGACCCCCGTAATAATATAACCGTTCTCTGTATAAATACTGTGCCGGTAAGAAAGCTTGAGCCCGTCCTTTTCAAAGCTGCCGGGATTCCCTTCCGGCGTGACATGGTGGCAGCAATAAAGGACATCCTTCATTTCGCCGCCGTAGGCGCCCGCGTTCATGAAGGCGGCGCCCCCTACGCTGCCCGGGATTCCCCACGCGAATTCCAGACCGGAAAGCGAATTTTCACAGGCAAAGGAGCAAAGCCTCGCAAGGCTTACGCCGCTGCCGCAGAAAATGGTATCGTCGTCCACGAGGGAAATGCTTTTAAAGTTCCCTTCCAGCTTCAAAACCACGCCCTTGATTCCATTGTCGGATACGACGAGGTCGGAGCCGCGGCCGAGAATGAAAAGGGGCGCGTTCTCTTCTTTGCATGCCCTGAGCACGGCGCAAAGGCCGTTTAAATCGTTTGCGATAACCAGCAGCTCGGCACGGCCCCCGATTTTAAAGCTCGTATAAGGCTTCATCGGCTCGTTTTCCCTGACGGTACAGCCGTGGGAAAGCGCGTGCTGCCTGATATGGGTAAGATTATACATGGTATCCTCCGAGAAGCTATGTAATACCGCGCCGCGCGCGGTTCCTCATGTCAAGGATATGCCGCAGCTTTGCAGATAATTCATAAAGAGCTGCTTGTCCGAATTCACGATAAGCTCGTGCGGGAAGCCGATTTCGTCGAGCATCTCAAGGCTTTCCTCGCACGCGCCGACCATCGTGGAAAAATGCGCGTCGGAATTGATGATGATTTTCGCGCCGTACTTTTTGCACACCTTTGCAATCTCAATGCAATTGGCTGCCGATTTTTTACGGAAACGGAAGGTGCCGTTGTTGATTTCCACAAGCTTGTTGTTCGCCGCGAACTCCGGTATGACCTTTTCATAATCGTATTTATATTCAGGCGTGCCGCTGTGCCCTATCACCTGTACGTTCGGGTTTTTAGCGATATTGAGCCACGCATTGGTGCAGGCTTCAAAGCTGGGTTCGCCGCGTACTGTTACGGAATGTATAGAAGCGACCACCCAGTCAAGGCTCCTCTGTAAATCGGGCGGAACGTCGAGCGTACCTTCGAAATCAATCAAATTGGCCTCCACGCCCTTTAGGACACGGACGCCGTACAGCGTAGACGGGATGGTATGCTGGCTTTCAAAATACCATTTCCCCGGCGAGCCGGGCATTGCGTAAGCGTGGTCTGTCAAAGCGATTGCGTAAAGCCCCTTTTCAGAGGCGGCTTTTACCATTTCCTGCACCGTGCTGTAGGCGTGCGTGGAAGCGATGGTATGCGTATGAGTATCTGCGATTACTTTCATGGCTTCATTCCTGATTTCTTTATATAATATTACGGGCGTTACGGTTCCCAGTCGATTTTATTCTTACCGCTCTCCTGATCTACGGAAATTTCCATCCCAAGGCTCTGCAAAAGCTCCTGCGCCGCGTTATACCCCATCTTTTTCTGCCTGTTGTTCATGGCGGCTACCTCTATGATGATTGCAAGGTTTCTTCCGGGTTTTACAGGGATAGTGAGTACCGGCACGTTGACGCCCAGGATTTCCATATACTCGTTGTCCATTCCCATGCGGTCGTAGACCTTGGAGCTGTCCCATATTTCCAGATTGATGACGATATCTATTTTTTCCGTCAGCTTGACCGCGCCCATACCAAAGATACGCCGCGCGTTGATAATACCAATGCCGCGCAGCTCGATAAAGTGGCGGATATTTTCAGGCGACGAGCCGACAAGCGATTTTTTGGAGACGGCACGGATTTCCACCGCGTCGTCCGCGATTAAGCGGTGCCCCCTTTTAATCAGCTCGATTGCGGTCTCGCTCTTGCCTACGCCGCTGTCGCCAATCAACAGCACGCCCTCGCCGTACACCTCGACAAGCACGCCGTGGCGCGTTACGCGCGGGGCAAGCTCAACATTCAGGTACGAAACGAGCGCGGCGCTCAACGCGGACGTAGCGTCAGCGCTGGTGAGCAGCGGGACCTCGTACTTTTTCGCCGTGTCTACAAGCTCAGGGATAGGTTCTATACTGCGCGCGACAATGATTGCCGGCGGTTTCCTCATTAAAATATCTTCCAGGATTTTTATCCTGTGGGGCTGCTCGCACTGGCCGAGATAGGCCGTTTCCGTATTGCCCATGATAATGATGCGGCTGTCGTCGAAAAAGTCGAGAAAGCCGGTCAGCTCAATCCCAGGACGGTTGACATCCCTGGAGGATACAAGAATTTTTTCCGGCGCCTGCGGCATATAGGCCGTCTCAAGGGAGAGTTCCTTCATGATGCTTGCAAGCGAAACAGTGAAAACGGGAGCCATAAAATCACCCTTTATAATTTGGTTAGTCCCATTATACCGTAAATCTACCGCTTTTAAAAGGGGGTAACCGCACAATTTTTGGCCTTAATTTATCTTCACCCCGGCGCTCACCTCATACCGCGCGTCTTTCAGTGCCTGCGGCACATCATCAAGGCTCCTGTAGTAATCCCCGTCAAGCTGTATCAGGCGCTTGGAAAAGCCGAAAATATCCGCCCCGTTTTCCATGATGCTGGTTTTGATTGTTTTCTCACACAGCTTTTTCACGCGCTCTTCTAGCGCTGTCTTTACACTTTCTTTTTCACGCGGGGGAATATAAACGTCTGCCGACGCCTTTATTTTAATGCGGAACGTAAGATGCCCGCCGTCTATAACAGGCGTAATTTCACTTTTGCAGCGGGAGAGCGTAAAATCGATATTGCCGCTGCCGTTTCCCTTTAAGATAAGCTCCGAAGCGGTATCCGCTTTTCCGCTGATTAGCAGCGCGCCAAGCGACTCCTCAGGCGTAAGCGAAAACACATAGCGGTCCTTTGCAAAAACGGCTGTTCCCGCTGTTCCTGGCTCTTTCCCGTCGAGTGTAAGCAGGGAGGTTTTCGGTGATAAATTCCCGCTGATACGGTCTGATTCCATCTGCATGAGCGTGGATACGACCGTCCTGCCGCTTTTTCTCTCACTCTGTGAGATGGTATCGATTTGCTGCGGCGTAATTTCTTCCGCGGTCAAAAGAGCTTCCGCTTTATTTTCACAAACGAATACATTGACATTTGGGCGCGCCTCATAGTAGGTTGTGAAGAATGAAAGCGCCTCTTCAAACCCTGTTTGGGCCGTTTTCATTCCGAGCAGCAAAAACAGGTTCTGGCTGTAAAGCGGCTCTTTCCCTGTCTGCGAGATGCTGTTAGCCATTGCGTCCATTACGCTCTTTCCCTTTGCCATCAGGACCTTGACCGTTTCCTCCTCAGTGGAGCTCTCCGTGTCGAGGTACATCAGTGTAAGGCAATAGCCGCCTTCGTCCTCCCTGTCTATGCCGATACCCTGGATAATCAGGCGCTCACTCAGCTGCTTTGCCCCTGTACAGCCGGTACAGGAAATCGCTACGAGTATGGAAAGAACCAGTGCAAGACACTTTTTCATGCGTGTTTCCCCCTTGTTTTCCTGGACAGAAGTACGAGCAGCGGCAGCACCACGGCTGTCAGCATAGTAAACGCGAGCAGGATATTATTGTTAAACAGCACGCCCATCACCGCGTTTGAGGCCGTAATGCCATAGGTCATAAGCAAAACGACCGCGCCTGTGACGAGAATTGAGATGCGCGAGGCCTTTTCACCCCATATTTTTTTCACACAAAGGGACACAAGATATAAAAACAGCGCGCATTTGATAAAAATACCTGCCGTCCAAACGCCCAGGAATACCGCGTCCATCCGCTGGAAAATACCGATTTGCGCAACGCTTGTGGCTGTATAAACCGGAAAGGGCTGTGTTACGAGATAGTCGCCGAGGACTCCTACGACAAGCAGGATGACAAGAATCGTCGAGCCGTATATGCCAGCGCACCACCAGCCAATCCCCTTCTTTACATTACCCTTGGCAAACGGCAGAAGTATCGCGAGCGCCGGAATGCAGGAATTGCGCGCAAGCATCAGCAGCACGCCGTTTATCGTACCGCCCGCCCCCTCGTAAAAGAAGGGCTTGTAATTGAGCGGGTCAACCTGCGCCGTCAGCGCGCAAACAAGAAAGATGAACGCGGCGAGTATTGCGACCAGGACAAGCCCCGAAGTCCTTCCCAGCGCTTCAATCCCTTTATACGCCCCGTAAACGGAAGCCGCGATTACACCGAGCGAAAGCACCGCCGCCGAAATCTTGGGGTTCATCAAATCTGTTACAAACAGGTCGAACAGCGAAAGCGTATAGCACAGCACCCAAATAAAATAAAGGGCGTAGATAACCGCAACAGCCGTGCCGAGCTTTCCCCACGCGCTGCAGCCCTGGTCAAGGATACTGTGCGACGGGCTGCGCTTATAAAGCAGATAAACAGGGATAACCATCAGGAGCGTCAGGAAAAACGAAATGACAGCCGATACCAGGTTATCCCACATTTCAGAAGTTTCCGCGATATAAAGGCTGTAGGTGATGTTGACAATCGTCCGGCTGATAAAAAGCATAACAAAAAGCTGGGCGGCCGATATGGTGATTTTTTTTTCTTTCTGCACAGAAAGGTCTCCTTACTCTTTAAACTGTTCGCTGCCCTTTAGCTCCTGCACAAAGTTCCGCTTTTGGGACAGCGTCTTCCAGCCGGCGCGTATGAATACGTCGCGCATGCCAAAGATGGAAAACGGCGCGACCGGAGACACATACGGCACGCCGAAGCTCAGCTTTCCGCAGAGGTTAATAAGCACGACGCAGAACAGGAGGATAATCCCCCATACGCCGCCGAAGCCGCCGACAATGATAAACAGGATGCGCAGCACCGCGACCGGCGGGTAAAGGTCAGGGATGACGTAAGAGGAAATCGCCGTCAGCGCGACGACCATGAGCGTCGGCGCTCCAATCAGCCCCGCGTTTACGGCCGTCTCCCCAATGACAAGCGCTCCGACGATGCTCACCGCGTGGCCTAAGGGGCGCGGCAGGCGCAGGCCCGCCTCTCGCATGATTTCATAGATGAAGTGGATGACGAGAACCTCCGCCATCAGGGATAGCGGCGTATCCGCAATGGAGGTCGCAACCTTGCTCAGCAATTGTTCAGGGAAAAGCTCGGGGTTGAACGTTGCAACCGCCACGTAAAAACCGGGCGTAAAAGTTGCGACAAAGAACGCAAGGTACTTGAGCCACCTTGTAAATGTGGCGAAGTACGGACGGTTTGAGTAGTCGTCGAGTGTCTGGAAATTTTCAACAAAAAGATGCGGTACAATCAGGACGCTCGGCGTACCGTCGATTAAAATGGCAATACGGCCTTCATTTATTTTGCCGCAGACGGTATCCGGGCGTTCCGTAATGCCGATTCCGCTGAATAGGGAAAAATCGCCCTGGTTTTCAAGGTACGGCACAAGGTAGCCGGAAGCGAGCACATTGTCGAGGTCGGCATGCTTGAGCCGGTCCTTGAGCTCGTTTAAAATCCCCTTCGAAACGCTTTTATTGAGGTAAACCAGGCACATATCCGTTTTGCTCACCTTGCCGACGGAAAGCGTCTCGAATTTCAGCTCCGGCGTTTTCATCCGCCTTCTTATCAGCGTCATGTTGATGCGCAGCGGCTCAACAAAGCCCTCGCGCGAGCCGCGCTGTACGACCTCGGATTCCGGTTCCGATACGCTTCGGAAGCTGAACCCCTGTACGCCGATGGATAACCCGATTTCAGCACCGTCGATAAGCAGCACGGCAAAGCCGGACATAATAAAGGTAAGCAGCTGTTCAAACGTATCGATTTGCGTGATTTCCGAGGCGGAAAGCACGCTGTATTCGATGTATTTGATTTTTTCTTCGCCTGTTTCCCCCTCAATATCGCTTAGGATAATCGGGTTTGCAATGCTGACGGCGAGCGTTTCTTTGTTTGTCATGCCCTCGATTGTCAAAATCGCGGCCCTTGTACCGTCCTTGAGCGTCATATTGCGCACGGTAAAGTCGGCGCTCCCGTCAAAGGAATGCTGCAGGTATTCCAGATTTCGCTCAAGCGGCTCATACAGCTTATGCGTCTTTTGCGGCGGGATATATTTCGGGCCTTCCGGCGTAAAAACATGCTTCAGTTTATTCATAAAATTCATTTAATCACCACAATTGCGTCCATTCTCGTAAACTTCCTCTTACTAACTTTTGCAGATGCGCTTTGATTATTCGCATAATGGGAACGTACAGGTTCAAAATATGTAATGGTGATTAGAATGATAATATCAATAATAAGAACGCTTTTGCTCTATCTTGTGATTATTACAGCCGTACGCGTAATGGGCAAGCGGCAAATCGGGGAAATGCAGACAAGCGAGCTAGTCGTAACGCTTTTGATTTCCGACATTGCGGCAATCCCTATGCAGAACACCTCCCAGCCGCTTTTAAGCGGCTTCGTGCCAATTCTGATTCTTGTGCTCTGTGAAATCGTGCTTTCGATTGTTATGATGAAAAAAGCAAAATTCCGCAAGCTTATCTGCGGAAAACCTCAGATTGTGATTAACGATGGAAAAATCGATCAGGCCCAGATGAAGCGCCTGCGCATGAGCACGGAGGATTTGTGCGAACAGCTAAGGCAGCTGGACTGCTTTAACATTGAGGATATTGCTTACGCGATAGTGGAAACAAACGGAAAAATGAGCATCCTGAAAAAGCCGGAACAGGACACGCCTACGCTTTCCGACCTGAAGATAAAAAAACAGGACAAAGGAATCGAAGCGGTCGTCATCAGCGACGGGGAACGCTCTGACTATTCGATGAAGCTTTGCGGCGTGGACGACGACTGGGTTAGCAAAACACTCAACCAAAATAAAGTGGAACAGAAAAACGTCTTTATGATGACGGCAAACAAAAAGAAGGAATACCAGATTATTCTAAAGGAGAAGGCAAAATGAAACGATTGTGGGTAGCGCTCATAATTGCCGTACTTGCCGCAGGGCTTTGCACCGCGGAAATGATATACACGCTTTCCAAAACAAACGAGGCGGAACGGGGCGTTTCGCAGGCGGTGCAGGCCTATCATGACGGCGACCGGGAAGAAGCCGCAAAAAGAATCAACAAGCTCAGCGACGACTGGAATGAGCAGCAAAGCTTTTTAAATGTGTTTTTGTATCATGACCTAGTGGAGAATATTGGGATATCGCTCGGCGCCGCGACAAAGTATATTGAAACGGACAACAGTGAATTTGTTGTAGAATGTGAAAAAGTAAAGCAGCTCCTGCGCGCCATGAAGGACGCGGAGCTGCCAAAGTTTGAAAATATTTTATAAAAGCCAGGTTTAAGAGAAAAAAGGGCCGCGGGCACATGTATGTCCCCGCGGCCCTTTTTCTATAAATTAAAATCAACTATGCCTTCTTGATTTTACGCCGAAGGAGGCTCGCAAGCCAAAAGAGCAGGAACGCCGCAATATTGGCGGCGACGATGCTCGCGCCCGTCGGTGTTTCGTATAAAAAAGACGCGCTCATCCCTACTACAAAGCAAATGACAGAAAGCACGGCGGAGCATAGGATGACCGAGCGGAACGTTTTGCACAGCCGCATGCTCGTCAGCGCCGGGAATATAATCAGGCTCGAAATCAGCAGCGTCCCCATAATGCGCATACCAACCACGATGGTAAGCGCGGTAAGCAGCGCGATAACCATATTATAAATATTTGCCCTCGTCCCTGTGGCCCTGGCGAAGCTTTCGTCGAACGTGACGGCAAAAATTTTATGATAGAAGAATACAAAAAGCACAATAACGACCGCGGAAAGAACCAAGCTCAAAACAGCGTCCTGCTCCGTAGTTGCGAGGATGCTGCCGAACAGGTAGCTGTTGATGTCGGTGTTCATCCCCTTGTTGAGCGTGGCGATAATCACGCCGATAGCAAGCGCGCTGCTTGAAATGATAGCGATGGCGGCGTCGCCCTTGATTTTGCTGTTCTCGCTCAGCCGCAGCAGCAAAAAGGCCGCGACGACGACAATCGGAATTGCAACCTCGAGCGGAGCGAGGTTAAGCGCCGCCGCGACAGCAAGCGCGCCAAAGCCCACATGAGACAGCCCGTCACCAATCATGGAATAGCGCTTGAGCACCAGGCTTACGCCCAGCAGCGCGGCGCAGAGCGCCACAGGGATTCCTACAAGGAACGCCCGCGCAATAAAGGAGTAGGAAAACATCTCCAGCAAGCTTTCTATCATATTATCCCCCTCCTTTACTGCCTGATTTGCGAAATATGGCTTTTGTCACCATGCGTTTTCTGTTTGTGTACACAAACTTCACAATTGCAATTGTGCAGCAGGAAACGGCTGCCCATTTCGCTGTGCATATACTCCGTGGTTTTCCCGTAAAACATTTCGTTGTCGCTTAAATGCAGGATATGGTCTGCGTTTTCTACGGCGCTTACAATATCGTGCGACACCATAATGATAGTAATGCCGTCCTCATGGTTGAGCTTTTTGATTATGGTGTAAAGCTCGCCCGTCGCAATCGGGTCAAGGCCCGTCACCGGTTCGTCAAGCAGGAGCAGCTTTTTTGTGGCGCAAAGGGCGCGGGCAAGGAGCACGCGCTGCTGCTGCCCTCCGGAAAGCTCGCGGTAGCAGCGCTTTTTCAAAGCGGAAATCCCCAGCTTTTCCATGTTCATAAGCACGGCCTGTTTATCCGCGCGGGAATAAAAAGGGTTCATCCCTCTTTGATTGAGGCAGCCAGACAATACGACCTCATATACGGAAGCGGGAAAATCGCGCTGGATTCCCGTCTGCTGAGGCAGATACCCGATTTCATTCTGCCGCAGCCCGTCATGGAATTCCATTCTCCCGCCGGAAATGGGATGCAGTCCCAGCAGCCCTTTCATCAGTGTTGTTTTGCCGGAGCCGTTTTCCCCGACGATGCATAGATAATCCCCTAGGTATACCTTGAAATTTACATTCCGGAGCACAGTATTGCCGTCATAGCTCATAGAAACGTCTTTACAGGAAATCAGCGCCATTTTGTTTTCTTCCTTTCAGAATACAAAATGTATATTTCTATACAATTTTACAATCAGTATTTTCAAATAACAAAGAAATAGGGCATTCCCCCAAAGGGGATGCCCTATTAGTATAACATTTTCCCTCTGCTTGTCAAACAAGCCTTGTCAAATTATGCCTTTTTTGCGCCCGGGCGCTGCTGCGCCTTTTTCTTTGCCTTGTGGTTCTGCCAGTTAACCCAGAGCGGGCCGGCTATGCAGATAGATGAGTAGCAGCCGGAAATGACGCCGACCATCATCGGCAGGGCGAAGGTCTGGACAGAGGTCAGGTTGAAGATGATGGCGATTACATAAACGCAGGCGATTGCCATAAAGGTGGTAATCGAGGTACAGATGGTCCTCTTCAGGCACTGGGACGCACTCTTGTTAAAGAGCTCAGCCGGCGCCGCCTTCGGACCCATAAGGCCCCTGTTCTCCCTGACACGGTCATAAATAACAATCGTGTCGTTCAGGGAGTAGCCGAGAATCATCAGGACGACCGCGATAAAGTTACTGTCAATCGGCATCCTCAGGATGACGAAGGTAAAGTAAATCATCAGTACGTCGTGCAGGAGCGCGAGAAGCGCCATAACGCCGGCGGACAGGCCGCTGATTTTCCTGAACCGGAAGGTTACATAAAGCACCATCAGGATACTGGCAATCGCAACCGCCGTCAAGCACTTGAGGAAGAACTTCCAACCCATAGTGGATTCGACGGAGTTCGATTCGCTGTACTTGAAGTTGTTGTCCGGGAATTCCTTCTGGAGCGCCTGGGTAAGCTTTGCCTGCTCTTCGACGCTGATGGATTCGTTCCCCGGGAACTGTACCGAAACGATATAGCCCTCGCTCGTGTCGGCGTTCTGGTCCCCGGCAATCAGGTTTTTACTGATTGCAAAGGATACAGTCTCAGCCGTTTCGTCTTGAAGCAGGCTTGTCAGCTTTGCCTCGTCAACCGAGCCGTTATAGCTGTATTTTACGATTGCGCCGCCCGTAAACTGGATGTCGAGCTTTGCTCCAAATACAAAATTGCAGACAATGCCGATGACGAAAATTGCAATAGAGATGCCGAAGAAAATCTTCTGATGTCCGATAAAGTCTAATACTTTTCTCATTTTCCAGCACCTCCGAATAACCATTTTTTGCGCAGGAACTTATATCCGGAAGAAGAGCGGATCATAAACCTGGAGGCCGCGACGCCACAGACGAAGTTCGAGATAACACCCATCAGGAGCGTGTAGCCGAAGGAGTAAATCGTACCTGTGGTCGAAGGTCCGAAAATCATGGAAAGGATGTTGGTCGGACCGAATACGAGCAGCAGGATAATCGATACGATAACGATTGTAACGTTGCCGTCGAAAATCGCCGAAAAACTGTTTTTGCTTCCCTTATCGATTGCGCCGTCAAGCGTTTTGCCATTGCGCAGCTCTTCCTTGATGCGCTCCGCCGTAATGATATTCGCGTCCGCGCCGATACCGATGGACAGTATCAGGCCCGCAATACCGGGCAGCGTCATCGTGAAGCTCGGGAATATTGGGAAATAACCGGAAATCGCCGCGATGGAAAGTGCAATCTGCCCAACCAGTGCGAGCACCGCGATAAATCCGGGAAGCCTGTACATGATGAGCATAAACAGAGCAATCAGGATAAAGGCGATAATACCCGCGTAAGCCATCGCAGCCAGCGAGGAGGAGCCGAGCGTCGGGCTGACCGAGCCGAAGCTTGCGGTCTCAAGCTCAAACGGCAGGGCGCCGGCGTTGATTTTCGTCGCAAGGTCGGATGCTGTTTCCGCTGTAAAGTTGCCTTCGATCATCGCGTTGCCGTCAGAGATGACGGAATTGACCGTCGGATATGAAATCATGACGTCGTCCATCCAGATGGATACCGTCTGGCCAACGTATTTTTCTGTAATTTCCTTGAAAATATTCGGGTCTTTGAGCTTCAGCGAAACAATATATTTCGTAGTGCCCTTTGTGCTGTTGTCTACGCCGGCCTGCGCGCTTTCAACGTTGCTGCCGTCCATAAGTATGGTTTCCGCCGTTTCGCCGGTCGGTGTTTTCATGATTGGGTTCCCGTCCGCGTCGTAATCGGTCGTCGCGTAGGAGTTACCCGGCCGGAATGTAAGCTTGGCGGTAGCTGAAATCTCTTCAATCGCTTTCTCAGGGTCGAAGTCCTTTTCGTCCTCCTTCCACGGGTAGCGTACTATGATGCGGTCCGTCGAGTAGTCCGCATAGAGTTCATAGTCGGTGATGTTGTTTGAAACCAGACGTGTCTCGATAATCGCCTTTGCTGAATCCAACTGTTCGTCGGTCGCATTGACGTCGCCCGCGGGCTTAAAGGTAGCTTCCACGCCGCCTTTAATATCGATTCCCCATCGAATGTCCCCTATTCCTTTGATTACCGTCGACTGGATATCACCGTTTTGGGTGTGAATTCCGAAAATCGCCGTATAACCGAGCGCAAGGATCAGGAGGGCAATGACAGGAAACACTAGCTTTGGAACTCGTTTCATGCGTTTATCCTCCAATACAAATTTATCCGTACCAAAAAAACAACTCTGTTAAGCTGCGATAGGTACAGACGTAACAGAGTTTATTATATGATTATTAGTGATAAAAGTCAATGCGAAAAATGGCGAATTCTACACGAATTTAATAAATTTGTGGAAATACCATATTAATTTCGAGTATTTATTGGCACAGAAGCTTCTCCGCGGCGGCAAGCTTGACGCACAGGCAGAATAATTCCATCGCCATATTCAGTTCAGCGACCGGCGGGAACGTCGGGGCAATACGGATGTTTGAGTCCTTCGGGTCTTTTCCGTACGGATAGGTAGCGCCCGCGCCGGTAAGGACGACGCCCGCCTCTTTACAAAGCTGTACCACACGCTTTGCGCAGCCGCCGAGCACATCGACGCTTACAAAATATCCGCCGTTGGGCGTATTCCACTGGGCAATACCAGTGCCGGCAAGCTCCGCGTTTAAATGGCTGAGCACCGCGTCGAACCGGGGGCGAAGGATTTCCTTGTGCTTCTGCATATGCTTTTTTACGCCATCGTAATCGCCGAAAAAGCGCATATGGCGCAGCATGTTTATTTTATCGTAGCCGATTGTCTGGTAAGTATAACGCCTCTTAAATACGGCCATATTCGCCGGAGAGGAGGCCATAGCCGCGACGCCGGAGCCCGGGAATGTAATTTTTGAGGTGGAGCAGAACAATATCGCGAGGTCCTCGTTTCCGTTCTTTTTGCATTCGTCCATCAGGCTCAGGAGATGGTCGGGCGTGTCGGTGATGTCGTGCACGCAGTACGCGTCGTCCCACATAATGCGAAAATCCTTAGCGGCGGGCTTGAGCCTCGCAAAGCGCCTGACTGTTTCGTCGGAATATGTGATTCCCTGGGGGTTGGAGTATTTCGGCACACACCAGATGCCCTTGATTGTGCTGTCGCTTTCCGCAAGCCTTTCAACAACGTCCATATCGGGCCCCTGCGGCGTCATCGGAACGTTTACCATCTCGATGCCGAAATATTCTGTAATACCGAAATGCCTGTCATAGCCGGGAACAGGACAAAGGAACTTCACCTTTTCCTGCCTGCACCACGGCTCGCAGCCGCCGATGCCGGCCGTCATCATGCAGGAAATCGTATCGAACATCATATTGAGGCTCGAGTTGCCGCCGACCATGATGTCCTTTGCGTCCACACCGAGCATTTTGGAAAACAGCGCCTTTATGGAGGGGATTCCGTCGAGCAGGCCGTAATTGCGGCAGTCGACACCGTCCCGTGTTTTGCACTGCGCCCCGCTGTTTACGATGTCGAGCATCGGGAGTGAAATTTCGAGCTGCTCTTCCCCGGGCTTGCCCCTGGACATATCCAGCTTTAAATCTTTGGCTTTGAATTCATCGTATTTTGCCGAAAGCTCGCTTTTGAGCGAGGAAAGCTCTTCTTTAGACATACTTGAGAAGCTTTTCATGATACATTCTCCTTCTATCATATGCAAAATTTTCATAAAACCAAATAACATTTTAATACTTAGGAGCTGGAAATGCAAGTTTAATTTCTTTTTCCTGCAAATTTGTCATTCTGCTGTCTTTATATTGCGAAAAAACTCGATTCTTGTACAGCTTTTTATAAGCTGCCCCATTCTATTATGATATATTGAGCTATCTGAAATTGTGCAAAAAAAGCAGCCGGAATATCCGGCTGCTGGATTTTTTCTTTGTTAAGACCTGTAATAATAATTGTATCCCGATTTTCCGCGGGATTTCCCGTCCACAGGCTTACAGCCTACTTCAATAAAGCCGAGAATTTGGCTGTCGGCAAGCTTGATATTTTGAATCAGGTTCTCGATATCCCCATGCGTGGTGGAACGCTCCCTGACCACAACAACATAACCGGCAATATAATTCTTAAGCATCACAGCGTCCGTAACTAGCCCCATAGGCGGCGTATCGAACAGGATATAATCGTAACGCTCTTCCAGCTTTTCAAAAATATCCTTCATCTGAACAGAGCCGAGCAGCTCTGACGGATTCGGCGGGATAGGCCCGGAGGTGACGATGTCGAGGCAAGGGAGAACCTCGCGGTTGATTACTTCGTCGAGCTGTTTGAATTTTCCTACAACCTCGGAAAAGCCGGAATCGTTGTTCAGCTTCATCAGATTGTGGATATTCGGCTTACGAAGGTCCGCGTCGATTAAAATGACCTTCTTTCCCATTTTGGAAAGGGAGATGGCCATGTTGGCGGTCGCGGTGCTCTTGCCCTCTCCCTTGGACCAGCTTGTAAACGCAATACACTTGCGCTCATAGGCGGCAAGGGAAAACATCAGGTTTGTACGGGCGATTTTATAGCCTTCAATTACCGCAAAACGGCTGTTGTCATCAATTACATTTCTTGTTTTTTCAAAATTCTTTTTCTTTTTGTGAAAGTTGATTTTCATTCTTTTTTCCCCTTACCTTCCGCTTCAATGTCCGCTATCCCGGCAAATACCGGAATTTCATACATTTTGTAAAGGTCGTCGCCAGGCTTGACGGTCGTATCAATCAATTCCAAAATAAGGGCGATTATGATGGCAAGCACCAGGCCGCCGCCTAAGCCGTAAAGGGTATTCTTTTTGACGTCCGGAGAAGAAGGCGCCGTTGGCACGTTCGCCTTGTCGGCAGTTATGACTTTTCCGTACGGAAAAAACACTTTATAAAGGGCCTGTCCCGCTTCGGGAATCGCATTTGCTATCTTTGCCGCCAGCTCTGGGTTCGCGCTTGTTACACTGACGCGCAAAAACTGGGTGTCATCCACCATATTGACATTAATCATTCCCTTGAGCGCGCTGGGAGAGATGGTAAGGTCAAGATATTCGATAATCTTATTCATCATCAGGTCTGTTTTAAATAAGGTTTGGCAGACCTGCGCAATCCGCGCGGAAATAACAATATCGTTCGCACCCGACTTTTTCACTTCGCCTGAAGCGGTCGTTGCAGATTCCGTACTGTCCGATTCCCCAGGCAGGACTTCCGAATTCGTAAGATACAGGAGCGTCGAGGTCGTATACACGGGGGTAATCATATACGCTGAATACAGGTAAAGAAGCAGCCCGCCAAGTAGCGTCACAATAATAATAAGCTTTACATGAGCCTTTAGCATTTTCAGGATATCGCTGATCGTTATTTCTCTTTTCGTCATATGGTTACGAAATCCCCCCGCAGATATAATTACTCTTTCTATCTTACCAGAAATTTGTTTTTTTTAAGTCCTGTAAAGAAATATAATCTCACAAGTTTATAATATCCATTCACTTCGAGAATTATTTTGTTGTTTTATTGCAAATTGTATGCTTAAAAGGGGAAAAGAATCCTATCCTCATGAAAAAACAGGGCGGATTCCATCCGCCCTGTTTTTATTTCTGGTATTAGCCAAGCACGCTGATTAAAACGCCCGCGGCAACCGCGGAGCCGATTACACCGGCAACGTTCGGGCCCATTGCGTGCATAAGCAGGAAGTTGGCCGGGTTATCGCGTTGGCCAACCTTCTGAGAGACACGCGCCGCCATCGGAACGGCGGAAACGCCCGCGGAGCCAATCAGCGGGTTCACCTTGCCGCCGGTGAGCTTATACATCAGCTTTCCAAAGAGCACGCCGAAGGCCGTACCGACCATAAAGGCGGCCAGGCCAAGCAAGATGATGAATATCGTATTCCTGCTGAGGAACACCTCTCCAGTTGCCGTGGCGCCGACCGTAACGCCGAGGAAAATCGTGACGATGTTCATCAGCTCGTTCTGGGCCGCTTTGAATATTCTGTCCACGACCCCGCTTTCCCGGAAGATGTTGCCGAGCATGAGCATGCCGACCAGCGGCGTCGCGTCAGGCAGGAAGAGCGCGACGAGAATCGTAACGATAATCGGGAACAGGATTTTCTCCAGCTTGGAAACGGGACGCAGCTGCTGCATGACGACGCTGCGCTCCTTCTTCGTTGTGAGGCCTCTCATAATAGGCGGCTGGATAATCGGCACGAGCGCCATATACGAATAAGCGGCGACTGCGATTGGACCCAATAAGTGAGGCGCAAGCTTGCTCGTAACGAAAATAGCCGTCGGGCCGTCCGCACCTCCGATAATACCGATTGAGCCTGCTTCCGCGGGAGAAAAGCCAAGCAAAATGGCGCCGAAGAATGTAACGAATATACCAATCTGCGCAGCGGCGCCGAGGATAAAGCTCGACGGGCGCGCAATCAGCGGGCCGAAGTCGGTCATCGCGCCGATACCCAGGAAGATAAGAGGCGGGTAAATACCGAGCTTGACGCCCTGGTACAGGTAATAGAGCAGGCCGCCGTTTGTCGGAACATTGTAATACGACTGCCCGTCTATAATGGTTGTGGCATAAGACGCCGCTTCCCCTCCGTGCTGCGCCATATAGTCGCTTACAAGCACCATGTCGGTGGAAGGGGCCCCCATAATTGCGGGGAACAGGTTTACAAGCAGCATGCCGAATGCAATCGGCAGAAGCAGGAGCGGTTCATACTGCTTTTTAATTGCAAGAAAAATGAGGACGAGAGAAATCAGTATCATCACGTAGTTCTGCCACGGGAGCGAGGCAAGACCCGAGGTGTTGAACAGGCCTACGATGGATTCCCAAAAGCCTTGTAAAATTTCCATGAAACACTAACATTCCTTTCCGATGTATTGTCTTTGCCTTGTCAAAACGGCCTGGTATTGTCCATCAGGCCGGCTGTGCTCCATACAGGTCGGCTTTGGGATGACCTTTTGATGCTCTTTACCGCAACCGCGTTTTTCCCATACATTGCATCAACGGCGGCTGAGATTACAGCGACGATTTCACCCGGGATTTCATCGGGCGCCGCTTTCTCCTGCACGGGAACAGGCGTCTGCACAGCCTCCTGGCTTTGCAGCTTTTCCTTCTGCATTTTCTTTTCTTTCCTCTTATTCAGCGCATTGTAAACGATTGTGCCGTAGAGCTTGATTACGCCTATCAGCAGGAAAAGAACAAGAAAGACAACAACGAATCCGGTAATAAGGAGCGTAACCGCAAGCATGATGTTATCCATTGTACTTACCAATCCTTTCCGGAGTAAAAACCTATACCCCGCCATTTTAAATCAATTTCCGTATTATTATACCCCAGCTTTTCCCCCATTTCAATAAATAAAAACAGTGAAATCGAAGCTGTCCAAAACTTTGGAAACTTGTCTAATTTTTCACAAATCGTTCCCGATAATTAATGCACTATTATAGCTGCACAAAAAAACAGGCGTATACAAGCAGCGGATGTCCGCCTTTGCATACGCCATATGCCGCCTGTTTTTGTAACGCTTTATTTGTGTTTACAGACGGCGTGCCCTATGTTTATTTTTAACCTTCCTGTTTTTCAACTTTCTTGATTTTAAAGAATTTGCGCAGAAAAAATCCAAGGACTGCGGGGCTTTCCAGTACGACTACCTTCATAACATTACCTCCGATAAAGTCAGCATCTCAAGGTTGCAAGGCCGATGCCGAGTACGATGATGACAATCGCCGCGATACAGATTATAAAGCGGTCGGGAAAAAAACACGCCGCTATCAGCCCAAAGCCAAACGCGACCGCTGTTTTTCCTCTTTTCCGGTAGCAGTTCATTTCCATCACTCCTCGGCAAGCTTTGGCCATAACCTCCGCACGGCCTTGTTACTGCTTTAATACAGTATATACAATGTGTGGAAAAGTGTGACAGAGCCGGTATTACTGCCTTGCAATCCTCAAAAGGTCTAGTGTGTCGAGAACACCGTCGCCGTTCATATCGCAGGCAAGGGTAAAAGGGAACGCAAGCTTATTTTCCCCTAAAAGCTCCGACATTGCGGCGCGCTTATCGTTTATATTGACATTTCCCTCGCCAGTCAGGTCGCCTGCTATAATCAGAATATAGGCTTCTTTGACCTTACCGTTCACATCGCTGAAATAGGCGGTTGTCCCTGTGCCGACGTTACCGCTTGTTTTACCTTCCCCTTTATAATTTTCAAAGGAAACATGATAGCCGCCGTATGAAAGATTACGTTTGAATTTTGCAATCGTCGTCCCGGCAGCTATTCCCTGAATCAAAAATTTATTACGGTCGATATTATATACAGAAGACGTTATTTTTCCATATTCCGGCGGCAAAGAAGATGAAGAAGAACCGCCTGCAGGCTGCGTCGGCTCCTCTTCTTCCGGAATTTGTGGAATTTCATTTGCTGAAAACAGGTAAAACCTGCCGCTGTTTGCCCCATAGCCGCCAAGCATACTGGAGGAAGCGCACAGGAAATCAAGCTTATTGCTTAAATCGAGTGAACAGACGCGCTTTCCGGATGAGATTTGATACCCATCGATTTTCCCACCGGTGGTAATATAAAGGTTCCCGCCGGCAGCCGCCCCGTTTGGCGTTTCGGAAACCATACCGGCTGAAAACAGCCTGCGCGCGGCTGAGCCGTTGAAGCGGTATACATTTCCTTTTTTGTCTGTCATCAGGCCCTTGCCAGCCGAGTGCAGCATATCGCCAGGGACGCCGTCCATGCATTTCTTAAGCGTTTTGCCGGAGGCGTCCAAGTAATAAAGCGCATCTGAAGTCAAGACAAACAGCGTATGCAGCCCGCTGTCGTAAAAAACTTGTAGGATATTCTCCGGGCAGCCTGCTGTAAAAAGAGGCGCGCCTCCTTCTGAAAATACGCCCAGCTGTTCCTTTTTTGTATCATCCACCAAATAAAATCTGCCGCCGCCAGCCGCAAACCGGTTACCTTTCGCAGCAAAAACGCCATTTATAAAAACAATGTCCGTTTGGCCGGTCGAAAAGTCGTAGCTTGTCACGCTTGTCTGCCTTACCACTCCCCTGCCATCCTGCGCGGTAAGCCTTGCAGTAAAGTAAACGCGGGCGCTGTCCGCAGAAAATGAAATACATTCGTTTTCAAGTACAAGGGAAACCCCGGCCGACGAGCCGTCCTCTTTTATATGCTGGGCGCGCACGCTCCGGCCAGAGACGCCGATTAAACAAAAGCCGTTATCCGCACCGGGCAGCAGGCTGCATTTTTCCAATCCGCTGAATTCAGGCAAATCGATATAGGAGTAAGCTCTGCAGGTATATACCGGCAAAAAAAGGATGGAAACCGTACAAATCCATACCAACATTTTTTTAAAGAGCTTCATGCCGCAACCCTCCCGGTTTCCATCCATTATTTATTATAACGTAGAATTTTTTCACCGGATAAATCGGTGAATTTATTTCAAACCATATAATATAGCCAAAATGAAATAGTGGGTTAAATTCAGGCTTTATAACATATTTAAAGGCTATGAAGCAGAAAGCCATTTGATTTAAAACCGCAGCATAAGGTAAAAGGAACCGCTTGAAAAACGTATGAAATGTGGCAAGCATACGGCTCGTCTGTTGAAAAAAACAATCAGTTCGGTTAAAATAAGTAAAAACGGAAAAGGAGCGCTCCATATGATAAAAAAATTGACAGCAAACGCGAGAAAACCGCAAGGCCTATGGGGAATCCTTATGATAAAAAAGATGAACAAAGGGCATTTGCGGATGACAAGGTGGGCGTTTGAGCATCTTAATATAAAACAGGGCGAAACCATCCTGGATATCGGCTGCGGCGGCGGGAACGCCGTTTCTATGCTTGAAAAGCTCGCTCCAGGGGGGAAGGTTTACGGTATCGACTATTCCGCGCTGTCTGTGGAAAAGGCGGCGGCTAAAAATAAGAAGGCGGTTGCGCAGGGCAGGGTCAAAATATTGAATGCGAGTGTTTCTTCCCTGCCGTTTCAGGATAAATCGATTGGCCTTGCCACCGCGGTTGAAACCATTTATTTCTGGCCTGATTTGAAAAACGATTTTAAAGAGGTGTACCGCGTACTCAAGGACGGAGGCCGCTTCTGTGTGGTTTGTGAAATGGTAAAAAACAGCGACGGCACCGGCGCGCATACACAGGTCGCTGATTTTTTAAAGCTGCATTACCTGTCTCAGGAAGAAATAGAGCGGCTTTTCATTGCGGCCGGGTTTAAAAATATTACAATCCGCCGCGACGAAACCAATGGCTGGCTTGCCGCAATCGGCATAAAATAGAAAATAAAAAAGGCTCCCCAACCGGGAGCCTTTTCGTTTATTTATCTTTAAGCAGCTTGTTCAGCTCTTCCATAAACGTGTTGATATCCTTAAATTGGCGGTATACGGAAGCAAACCGGACGTAGGAAACCTCGTCCACGTTTTTCAGGAGTTCCATTGCATATTCGCCTATCAGCTTGGAGGTAACCTCCCTGTCGAGCGAATTCTGGAGCTTGCTCTCAATGTCGTCTACCATACTCTCAATCGTCGATATGGATACCGGGCGCTTTTCACAGGCGCGCAATAGGCCTGCGGTAAGCTTGTTCCTGTCAAAAACCTCCCGCGATTTATCGCGCTTGACCACAATAACCGGAACAGTTTCGATTACCTCGTGCGTGGTAAACCGTTTTCCGCAGCTGAGGCATTCCCTTCTTCTGCGGATGCGTTCCCCGTCGTCCGCGGGGCGTGAATCTATAACCTTGCTTTCTTCAAAAGCACAATAAGGGCACTTCATATAATAATTCTTCCTTCCATGACGCATATCTGAGGACGCGTTTCAGCCGTCCTGTATTTTATATTTCATTTGAAGCAATTATACCATATATAGGACAGAAATGGCAAGCATTCCCTATATATGCACATTTTACAAGGTTGAAACAGTTTTTTAAGTACTTATTCACAAGTTGACGTCTTCAAAAGCGCATTAATATGCTTCATTGCTGTTTTAAGCTCAAGGACTTCACCAAAGCTTTTCCTGTAAACTTCAATGATAAAATCTCCGCAATACCCAATTTCCCTTAGAATGCTCAAAACCGCGCGGTAATCCATCGTCCCTTTCCCAGGTAAAACACAGTCGTTTGCGGGCGTATTGTCGTTCATGTGGATATGGACAAGCCCTTTTCCCATTGCGCGGCAGACTGCGGCTGGGTCGTTTCCCGAACGGACGGCCTGCTTGATGTCAAAAACAAATTTGGCGCGTTCCCCCAAATAATTACGCATTGTTTCAAGAAACGCAGGGTGCTGGCTGCGGAACATATTCACGTTTTCCTGCGCGGCCGTAACGCCGTATTGCTCCGCGCGCAGGGAAAGCTCGCCAAACTTTTCAAAATAATCTTGATTTGATATGCCGTTTTGAGGCGTTTTCCGGTCGCCGTGTATGACGAGCAGCTGCGCGCCAAGGTTTGCCGCCGTTTCAAAATAACGTTCATAAAAATCGAGCGTATCGCGGAAACGGCGCGTATAGTCGGTAAAAATCAAATACGGCTCATAGCCCGAGGTAAACGGATGAACCGATTTCACAGTCGCGTGGTATGTGTCCAGAAGGTTTTTCAGCCGCTTGACAAACGCAGGCTCAATTTCGCTGAATGTATTGAAAAAAATTTCAAAATGGCGAAAGCCCTCTTCGAGAAGCAGCTCCAACGCCTTTTCCGTTTCCAGCGGATAAAGGCAGGCGGTAGATATACCGGTCTTCAAAAAAATTCCTCCAGTGATACGGCTGAAGAATCTCAGTCATAAAATGCGCCGCATTCTATAAAAAACGGCAAAAGGGCGGGTACCTTTTAAGATACGCCGCCCTCTTTATCTTTCGTTAAACGCAGACGTCAGTCCTTGAGCGGAACGCCCTTTCCGTCAACCGCGATACTTCCCGTCAGAATCATGATGCCTTCGACAAGTCCCCAGATTGCGGACACGAAGGACAAAAAGCCTATAGAAAGAATGGAAATGAGAAGCTGCGCGACTGCTTTTCCGGTATAGCCGAGATAAAAATTGTGGATACCCAAGCCGCCGAGAAGGATTCCAAGAATACCCGCAGCGATTTTGGATTTTTGCATGCCGGCCGGTACGGGAACCGGAAACGCCACGCCGCACTGGGTGCAGATGGTTGCGCCGGGGTTCGAGGGCGCGCCGCAGTTTCCGCAAAAACGGTTGCCGGTCCCAGCCGCTACGCCGCAATGGACGCAGACAGCCGCCATGGGGTCGATTTGGTTGCCGCAATTTCTACAATTCATTATTATTTCCTCCTGATAACAATTCTTTAGTTTATAATTTCAGACGCGGGCGCCATAGGCAAGCACCGCGCGTCCTAATCTTTTAGCGGGATACCTGCGCCGTCCGTCGAAATTCCGCCGCAGAGAATCATAATACCTTCAACGAGGCCCCAAATCGAGGCAGCCAGCGCCGCGAAGATACCGATGATAAAAATCGCAGTGAAAAAACCCGCGATTGTCAAAATCAGCTGTGCAACCGCTTTGCCTGTATAGCCAAGATAAAAATTATGGACGCCGAAAGAGCCGAGAAAAATCCCCAGCAGCCCGGCGGCAATTTTTGATTTTTGCATACCGGCCGGAATTGGAACGGGAAGCGCCGCGCCGCAGCCGATACAATAAACAGCGCCGGGAGCGGTCTGCGCCCCGCAATTCGGGCAAAAACGGTTTCCGTTGCCCGCCGCCACGCCGCAATGGATACAGACGGCCGCCATGGGGTCGATTTGATTTCCGCAATTTCTGCAATACATGCTGACTCCTCCATCAAGGTCGAAATTTGTAGCTTTCTGTTTTCCATCATAAAGGATTTCTTTTTTTCTGTCAATAGAAAGTATAAAGCAGCGGTAAACGTTTTATGAAGATTTTGAAAATTCATCCGTACATCTTTTCGTAATAGTCCTTATATTCGCCGTTGATGATGGTTTCCCACCATCCGCGGTGCGAAAGGTACCAGTCTATTGTCTTGATAATACCTTGCTCGAATTTTGTTTCCGGCAGCCAGCCGAGCTCTTCATGGATTTTACGCGGGTCGATTGCGTAGCGCATATCGTGCCCCGCCCTGTCTTTTACAAACGTAATAAGGCTTTCCTCTTTTTTAAGATACCGGACGATAAGCCGTACGACATCGATATTGCGCATTTCGTTGTGACCGCCGATGTTGTATACCTCGCCTTCGCGGCCATTTCGGATAATCAAATCGATTGCCGCGCAGTGGTCCTCCACATAAAGCCAGTCGCGCACGTTTTCGCCCTTCCCGTAAACCGGCAGCGGCTTGTCGTGCAGCGCGTTTATAATCATCAGCGGAATCATCTTTTCAGGAAAATGGTACGGGCCGTAGTTGTTGGAGCAGCGGGAAATCGTAACAGGAAGCTTGTAGGTCCTGCTGTATGCAAGCGCAAGCAAATCAGCTGACGCTTTGCTCGCGGAATACGGGCTGGAGGTGTGGAGCGGCGTTTCCTCCGTGAAAAAGAGGTCGGGGCGGTCAAGCGGCAGGTCGCCGTATACCTCGTCCGTGGATACCTGATGATACCGCTTCACGCCGTATTCGCGCGAAGCGTCCATCAGCACCTGCGTTCCAATAATATTGGTGTTCAAAAACACGCCGGGGTCCAGTATAGAGCGGTCCACGTGGCTTTCAGCCGCAAAGTTTACAACAATATCGAAGCGTTCCTGCTCAAATAAACCGAACACGAGCTTCCTATCAGTGATATCGCCCCTGACAAAGCGAAAATTCTTATTTTTTTCCGCCTGCTCCAGTGTCATAAGATTCCCCGCGTAAGTCAGCTTGTCAAGGCAGACGAGCTGGTCCTGCGGATGCTTTCCCAATATGTAATAGATGAAATTACCGCCGATAAAACCGGCGCCGCCCGTCACTAATATTTTCATTTTACTTTCCTTTCATGATAAGCTGTATTTATTTAAATACCATTTGCAAGGGAAAGCAGATACTTTCCATAATCGGTCATTTTCAGCTCTTCCCCGATTTGCCTGAGCTGGTTTACCGTAATAAACCCCCGCCGCCAGGCAATTTCTTCCAGGCAGGAGATATAAAAGCCCTGCCTGGACTGCACCGCTTCCACATATTCCGATGCCTTGAGCATACCTTCCGGCGTACCTGTGTCGAGCCAGGCCATTCCCCTGCCCATCAGGGATACCCGCAGCTCTCCCCTTTCTAGATACACGTTATTTACAGCGGTTATCTCCAGCTCCCCGCGATTTGACGGTTCAATATTTTTCGCAATTGAAACGACCTTATTGTCATAAAAATACAAACCCGGAACCGCAAAGTTCGATTTTGGCTTTGCGGGCTTTTCCTCAATGGACAAAACCTTTTTATCTTTGTCGAACTCGACCACGCCAAAGGCGGACGGCTCCTTTACCGGGTAGCCGAAAATCGTCGCGCCTGACGTTCTTTGTTTTGCCGTGTTGAGGATGCGTGTAAAATCCTGACCATAAAAGATGTTATCTCCGAGAATCAGGCATACGTTTTCATCCCCGATGAATTCCTCCCCAAGGATGAACGCGTCGGCAAGTCCCCTGGGCTTTTCCTGTACCTGATAGGAAAATTCCACGCCAAAGCGGGAGCCGTCGCCCAAGAGGCGCTGATAAATAGGAAGGTCTGACGGTGTTGAAATAATCAGGATTTCCTTGATTTCCGCAAGAAGAAGCACGGACAGCGGATAGTAAATCATAGGCTTATCGTAGATTGGAAGCAGCTGCTTCGAGACCACCTGGGTCATCGGGTAGAGCCTGGTTCCCTTTCCGCCAGCCAAAACAATACCTTTCATTTTTTCACCTCACATAATGGGTACGGGTATCCGCCCGAAAATATTCAGGCTATCTGCTTCTCTTCTGGAGCTCCAGCGTTTAAAAAAGATTAAATTCCAAAGTCGAGCGAAAAAATCACAATGCCCGCCATAATGGTCAGGATTCCGATGAATTTCTTCCTTGTAATTTTTTCTTTCAGGAAAATCCGGCTGAGAAGCAGCAGAAAAATATAGGTAGACGCAGCAATTACATGCGCCTGCTTGAGCGGGATAAAACGCATCAGATAAATATTGGCAACCAAAACAAGGGCCAATATGCCATAGGAGCCGATTACCCATGGGTTCAGGTATTCAAAAATTTTTCCCTTATACTTCTTTTTCGCGCTGATATTGAGCATCAATTGGGAAACAGCGGATAATAAAGCCGTAGCGACAACACCGATATAATATTTAGTCATCTCCGTGCGCCACCAAAACCACTCCCGTAATGATGAGCGCCGTCCCGATGACGTTGCCCAGAGTGATCCCTTCCCCAAAAATAAGCACGGAAAACAGCAGGACCCAGATAGTCGTCACACTTTTATTGGAATAAGCAACGCTGGGACTGAAGCCCTTAATCGCCTGCTGCCATAAAATCGCGTATACGCCAAGCACCGCTACCATAAGGAACAGAAGCAGAAGATATTGTCCTGATAAGAATTCAAACCCGGACGCATACTTAGACAGCAGGGATGTAACCGAATATAACAAAATACAGCCATGAAGAAACAGGTATTTCTTTGCGGGCTCCATAGAAATCCTACTCATTTCAAATGCGGCTCCTCTTCCTCAAGCATTCTGATTACGCGCGCGGGGTTTCCCGCTACGACGCAGTTTTTTTCTACATCCTTTGTGACGACTGAACCGGCGCCGATTACCGCGTTTTCCCCAATATATGAAACGCCGGGCAGTATAATCGCCTTTGAACCAATCCAGGCGCCGCTGCCGATTTTAAGCGTTTTCAATATTGTTTCCTTGCTGCCGGGGCTCGTCCAGCCGATTTCCACAGGGTGCTCATGCGTATGGATTTCCGCACCTGCCGATATAATGACATTATCCCCGATTTCCAGGTTTCCGGTGCAGTCGATATATGCGTTCCTGGCAAGCGTCAGGTGGTCGCCCGCCTTAAACCGGCTGGCTTTTTGACGGTGCGTACGCGATAACCGCACATGATATTCGATAATGGGTCTCTTCCCAATCCGAAAAGCGCTCCGGTATATTAGCCCCCGCAGCTTTTGAAGAACAGGAAAATCAAACAGCTCAATTCCAAAAATGATTTGTATCAGCCGGCGGTAGCTTTCTATCAATATATAACTCATTTTTTCTCCTCTAACTCACGTTTCATATCACATAGTGCATCCGCTAAATGAAATACAGCATGAAAGCCAAGCTGCCGCCGTGCTTTTGTCACATCCATTAGAAAAGAAAGGCCGTCTTCAGCTTTATCAGGCAGCATTTGGATGCCCTCGGGATTTTCAAATACAGAGCAATATGCCTGTGCAAGCTCCAGGTTAGAGGTGGATTCCCCGCTGCCGATGTTGAAGGCGCCGGAGCACTCGCTGTGCCGGCATGCCTTTAAAACCGCCGCCGTCACATCTTTTATGTAAATATATTCTTTTCTGCTCGCACCTTTTCCATAAACAGAAAGAGGCTCTTTAGCAAGGGATTTGCTAAGATAAACGGCTGGGAGGTCTTCTCTGCGCATGCCGAGCCCCAAAACCTGCGCTAAACGCAGCGATTTGATTTTCATTCCATAATTACGGTTGAAAATCTCCGCAATGCTCTCTGTGCAAAGCTTAGCTGTCCCGTAACGGTTGAGCGGAGCCGTAAGCTCTTCTTTAAACGGCTTTGGCAGGCTTGGATGATATACGCAGCGGCTTGAAATATTGACTATATTTTCTATACCAAGGCACTGCGCGGCGTAAAAAATGTTTTCACAAGCGGTAATGCTGCCATAAAAGCTTTCCATTTTCTTTTCCGCGCCGGGACTGCTTTTCACAGCGCCCAAGTGGACAATACAATCGCAGCCCGCAAAAATCGAGCGATAAGAATCGACGGAATAATCGGAAAAGACATACCGAATATTGGAATGCCGGTAAAAGCCCCTATCGTCCGCATGGGAGGTTGCCGCTATAAAGGTATGGCTGCCCGCATAATCTTTTAAAAGATGCTGTCCGATAAAGCCGGTCGCGCCGGTCAATCCGATTTTCATGCCGTTTCATCCTTATAAATTTGATAACCGCATTTTTCCATATAGCCGTTGAGCTTTTTTACTTGCTCGCCCGTCTGATAATACCAGTCGATATATTCAAAATCATGCATGTCATATTTTTCACGGCAAAAAGCCTGTCCGGGCTTTTCACACATAAACTCAAGCACATATACGCCCTCCTTCGGTTTTGGCGCAAAGACGTGCGTACTGTTTTCCATAAGCGATTCAAGCGACGCCGCTAAAAGGTCCACGCCGCAGTAATGCTTAATCAGGTTCCACATATGGCATCCGTCGAGCCGGGGCGTGACCTCGATTATATAAGGCGTATCCCCTTGCAGCTTTATCTGGAAATATACGGGGCCGTTTATAATTGACAGCTTCGCAATGGTATTGAGCGAAAGCGTGCGGATGTTCTCCCGCGCCTGCGCTGAAAGGCTGCGCGCTCCCATAATGTGGCGTTTGATAATTCCCCCGGGCAGTTCGTCGAAAACCTCTCTGTCGGAGATAAGCAGAAAAACGACCTCGCCGTTTTGCACATACGCGTTGACGGAAACCTCCGGCCCATCGATATATTTTTCGAGAATGACATTACCGGATTTTGAATAGGATTTGGATATTTCAAAGTATTCCTTTATTTCGTTTTCGTTTTCAATTTTATAGCAGCCGCGCTGTCCCTGGGAGTCCGTCGGCTTCATCATGCAGGGGTACTGGCCAAATCCAAGCGCCTGCTCTATTCCGCTTGCGCATAGATACGGCAGGTTCCCCTGGAAATCCGCGCCTAAAAATGAGCGCAGCCTGTTTTTCGTCTGGCAGATGGCCGCTGTTTCATACGAGATGAAATGCCTCAGGTTCAGCTGTTCGCTTACCCTCATAGCGGTGGGAACGGCAAGGTCGGAGCCTACCGAATAGACGACGTCTATTTTATTTTCCGAGGCGTATTCACATACGGCGCCGATGTCTTTGATGTCTATCTGTTTAAAATGGCCGAGCAGCGGGATACCGCGGTCGGTACTGGTATAGCTGCAGCCATATACCTCATAGCCTTTATTCCTGCAAAAGCGAATCGCGTCAACCTGAGCGTTGCCCGCTCCCAGTATCAATATTTTATTCATCTTCCGTTTCCTCCGGAGCCTTAAGAATTTCCCTGACGACATACTGCGGCTGTTTATTGAGCCCCAGGAACATCCTGCCGATATATTCGCCGGCCAAGCCCAAAAACAAAAGGTTCAGCCCCGCGAAAAAGCAGACGGCCGCCATCAGTGAAGGCCAGCCGATTGCCATATGCGGGTTGCAGATTTTTTGAATCATAACGGTAATTGCACCAATGAGGCCAAGCGCTGCGAAAACGTAGCCCATGACAGTCGATACGCGAAGCGGGACAATAGAGAAGCCCAAAATACAGGACCAAAGCTTCATTAAGGATTTAAAGGTGTAGTTGGAGCTTCCAGCCTCGCGTTCAAAGTGCTTAATCGGTATGCTGCCGATGTTTCCCGTTGTGCGCAGCACCAGCCCCTGCATATAAGAATGCGAGCTTTTATAAGTGATGATGCTGTCCTTTACAAAGGCGCGCATAATACAGTAGCTGGAGGTTTTCAGGTCCTTTGGCTTGCCGATGAGCACGCGCACGGACCAAAAGTTGAGCTTGCTGCTTATATTGCGAAAAAAGCCGTGTTTTTTTTCCGGATAATAGCCATAAACTACATCGTAGCCCTTTTCGATTTCTTCGAATAGCAAATGCAGCTGGGACGGGTGCGTCTGCATGTCGTCATCCATTGTGACGATATAGTCGCCTCCTGCAAAATTCAGCCCCGCCATCGTTGCGTTATGCTGCCCCGTATTTTTTGCAAGGCCGATTGAGGTTACAAACGGGTATTCCTTTGCAAGGCGCTTCAGCTCGGCCATCGTCTGCCCGCCGTCAGGTGAACAGTCGTCGACCAGGATGAATTCAAAATCATCTTTTTTAAGCCGGCGGAGCTCCTCAGAGGTAGTTTCCACTACCCTGCGGATGGTTTTGGAGGAATTATAACAAGGTATGACAATGGAATAACGCATATTTTCACCCTTTTTCAACATCCTGGCGCCCAAAAAAACGCTTTATCGATTCGGTTATATAAGCAATATCGGACTGCGCAAGGCCGTAATACATAGGCAGACGCAGCAGGCGCTCGCTTTCGCGCGTGGTGAAGCGGTCTTCACCAACAAAACGCCCATATTGCCTTCCCGCCTTAGAGGTATGCAGGGGGACATAGTGAAACGCGGTGGCAATGCCCTTCTCTTTCAAATACGCGGAAAGCCGCGTGCGCTGTTCAAGGTCTTTCACCTTGATATAGAACATATGGGCGTTGTGCGTGCATTCGTTTGGTATAACCGGAAGCTCCACCGCCCCGGCTTCTTTCAAGGGCGCCAGCCCTTCATAATACAGCCTCCAGCTTTTCAGCCGGTCTTCATTTATTTTCTCCGCCTGCTCAAGCTGCGCGAAAAGATGCGCCGCGTTGAGCTCGGAAGGAAGGAACGAAGAGCCGATATCGACCCATGTGTACTTATCGACCTGCCCGCGGAGGAAGCGGCTCCTGTCGGTTCCCTTTTCCCAAACGATTTCCGCGCGCTCAGGCGAAGCGCCGTCGTTTACAAGGACCGCGCCGCCTTCCCCCATGCTGTAGTTTTTCGTTTCGTGGAAGCTAAAGCAGCCCAAGGCGCCTATGCTCCCGAGCGGGCGCCCCTTATAAAACGACATGACGCCCTGCGCGGCGTCCTCTATTACCTTAAGGCCATAACGGGCGGCAATTTGATTTATCGTATCCATTTCGCAGGCAACGCCTGCATAATGCACCGGCACGATTGCCTTTGTTTTTTTCGTTACCGCCTGTTCGACAAGCTGTTCGTCAAGGTTCATCGTGTCGGGGCGAATGTCTGTAAATACAATATTTGCACCGCGCAAAACAAACGCGTTCGCTGTAGAAACGAACGTGTAAGAGGGCATAATAACCTCGTCCCCAGGCTGGATTCCGGCAAGAATCGCCGCCATTTCCAATGCGCCGGTCCCGGAGGTCGTCAAAAGTACTTTTTCCGCGCCGGTCATTTGCTCGAGCATATTCTGGCATTTTACAGTAAACTGCCCGCCGCCGCAAATTTTTCCGCTTTGGATTGCGCCGGCAATATATCCCTCTTCCTTGCCTACATAAGGCGGGACATTGAATCGAATCATTTCTTCCATCCCTATAACTTGAAAATTCTTTAAATACATTTTATTTTACCATAACCGTGCTTTTATTACAATAGCTTTTGTTTTTTTCGCATGAAAAAGCCGCATCCGTCCTACAGATGCAGCTTTTTTACAATTTCTTCCCGAATTGTTTTTCCTTTAAACAGAAAAAGCGCGGCAATCGACATAATACTGAGAGAAACACATACTACGGACGGGTATACGATGTTCAAAATCCCGGTAAACAGGAACACGGCGGGTACGGCGCCGTAGAGGCAGTCAATCAGGATATACACGATATATTCTTCCGCCCTGATTCTCCTTGTAAAGACCATGACCGCCAAAAAAATCGTTACCGCGGCACAGGTACAGGGAATTACATAATCGAGCGACCAGCCGTGGCTGCCTGTGAAATGGTCCCAAAGCACAAGCAGGATTGATAGGATAAAAAGCTGGTACGTTATATTCTTGATAAAATTATGCCGTTTCGCAATACTGACCACGCCTGTAATCCAGGCGCAAAAAATGCCGGCTCCCGCATAAAGCGACCACCATACCTTTGTTGGCGCCATAAGGTTGACGGCAATGCAGATAATAATCGCGGCAATTGAAATAAAGCTGAGCAGGCGGAATAAAAATCCGGAAGAGACTTTTTCTTTCGGTACATCCGGAAACACGTCAGAGCCGGCTTCCCCCATTCCTTTGAGCTCTCCCTGGCACAGCGGGCAGCATTCCTTATTCCCTGCTACCTCAATCTTGCATTTTTCACAGTACAGCATAAGGATTCTCCCGTTCCAAATTAAAATCGTTGCTGCGTATTTCCGCCGCAATGCCTTTTTCCGTCAGGCTCCTGATAAAATTACGCTGGATATCGGTCGCGATGAAGGCGGAGGTGAAGCTCACCGTGAGGGTATCCCCGAAACTGCAAATGCAAAGCTGCAGCTTCGGCGTCGAGGACAAAACGTCGAACAGCCTGATGTAAGGCGCCATCTGAGGCGGCATTTCTATTTTACCTACATTGGATATTACGGCTGTAACACCCATATCTGTAAAACGCCGCGCAGCGCGCAGTCCAAAATTTTTAATAGGCAGCGGAGCAATTTTGACAAACGGGTTGTGCTCGAGCGCAGCGAGGCGGTTCATCCGGATGCTCAGCTTTTCTTTTGTCAGCTCTTTCTGGAACGTTTCAGATACGACACGGATAATGTCCTGAAATTCGCCGCTGCGCTCGCGGAAGGAATACTCCACGGTTATCATGCCAAAAAAATTTTTCGCTGTCTCCGATTTAAAATAGGGGCGCAGGTTTACCGGGATTTGCAGCACGACCGGGTATTTTTCTTTCCTTATAATCATTTCCCTGTGGATAGATTCAATCAGCAGCGCCGTCAGAAAGACGGTCAGCGTCGTATCAAACGAATGGGCGGCGCCCAGCACTTCTTTCACCGGCATAATCGCTTCGATTACCTGAAGGCGGTTGTCGTCCCGCTGCGCGCCTTTCAGCCTGTATGCGCGCATAGCCCCGGCTTTTACCCGTTCCCTGCTCTTTTTATAATACTTTTCAAAGCTGTCCGAGGCTTTCTGCGCAAGGGAAGCATCATAGTCGAGCATCGGCTTGTTTCCCGCAAACTCCCGCGGATGCGCGAGCAGCAGGTAATGGTAAACAATCGTCTTTAAAAACTGCATGGCGCCCGTTCCGTCGCCCAGCGCGTGGTACATTTCTAAATTGATGCGCGTTTTGTAATATGTCACCTGGAAAAGCAGTCGCTTCTGGCCGCTTTTATAAATGGTGGAGCAGGGCGGCGCATCCTCTTTTTTTACTGAAGGCTCGAGTTCCTTGTGGTCGAGATAGTACCAAAACAGGCCCGTGCGCATGACGCAGAGAAAATGCGGAAACTCCGCGGCAGCCGTGCGGACGGCTTTCGCGAGTTCTTTCTCCCGCACCTCCTCACGCAGCTCACAGGAAAAGCGGAATACGTTTGTATTGGTTTTATAGGCCGTTGACGGAAAAATTTTTGCAGCATTGTCCAAGCGGCTCCATTTTGCTGCATGCCCTGCTGTCATTCAGCTTCCTCCCCATCAAGAAAATCGTTGATTAATCCATAGGCTTTTTGCACCTGCGCATAATGCGGGTCGAGCGAAAAAAAGCCGTGCAGCGCGTCCTCCATGCGGTAAAGGGTTACGTCTGAGCCTGCTTCTTTTAACCGCTGCGCGTAAGCCTCCCCCTCATCCCGTAAAGGGTCGTACTGCGCGGTAATTACAAGCGTTTTCGGCTGTCTGCTGAAATCTTTGGAAAGAAGGGGAGCAAAATACGGATTCTGCAAATCCTCCCCGCTGGACATGTAGAGCTCCATATAATCGCAGATACGCTTGGAGGTCAGCAGATAATCCTTCCCGTTTTCCCGTACGGACTCAAACGGGGAGCTGTCTGTATAGTCGTTATATAAAGCCGGATAAATCAGGATTTGCCTGGCAACCGTAAACGCGCCCTCATCGCGCGCACGCAGCGATACGGCCGCCGCAAGGTTGCCGCCGGCGCTGTCCCCAACCAGAACGATGTCTTCCGGCCGCGCGCGGAAGCTTTCGGCGTTGCAGAAAAGCTCCTTCGCAACGGCATAGCAATCGTCAAGGCCGCAGGGAAACGGATTTTCAGGCGCAAGGCGGTACTCCACAGAGACGGTCTTACAGCCGGTCTGGTCCGCAAGGTTCATACAAACGGTATTGTAGGTATCGATGCTCTCCGTTACCCAGCCGCCGCCATGAAAAAACAGCAGAATATCGTTTCTTGTTTTTTCACGCGGCGTATAGATACGCACCGTTATCTCCCTGCCGCCGCTTACCACCTTATGGTCCCAGTTTTTATAAAGCAGGGGTTTGAGTAAAAAGGGGGTCTTAACAATCTCAAACGACCGCTGGAGCTTATATAGTTTCTTGATGTCGGCCTCCGGATAAGACAGCGCCTTAAGCGCGAGCCTCATCGCCTTATTGATCGCCATAGGTAAGCCTCCTTTTACTTTATTGTCCCAATGAACGCTGTTCTTTTAATTCTAAGGTTTTTTTACGCAGAAGGCAAGCAATTTCTTTTTGAAAAAAGGAACAGACCGCCGTTTTTCCATTTAATTTTCTTTGCCGCCGGAAGGTTCCGGCAGCGCTTTTGCGGGCTTCGCGCGCTCGAGCATCTGCGTCATTTTTGCTTTTCCGCCGCCCGTAAATTCTTTTGCCGCCATTGAGACCAAAGAACCAATCGTCCGCGTCAGCACCTTCCTGACCTCCGGGTCGATGCCCTTGAGCGCGTTAAGTATTGCGGTAGCCGTCGCCCTAAAGCCTCCGTTGTCGTCCATAAAGTCCTTAATCTGTGTCGATTTCAAAATACTGAACAGCGCGTCAGTAAACGCTTCCCGCTGGCTGTCAGACATGGAATTAATCCAATTATTGAGTGTGTCGTCCATTAAAAGCGCACCGGCGCTTATGGAATCGAGCCGGACAAAATCGCCCCCTTCAACAAGCCAGGAAAGCGGGTCGTGCTGCAGAATGCCAAAGGTATCGCTGTCAACGACGGTATACTCGCACCAGTGGTCGAGCAGCATTCCAACGACAGAGGATTTCGGAACGAACTTCTTTAGCCGGGGCTCTATATCCAAAAAACCGCTCGAACGGAAAAAGTCCTCCTGAAAACCGGGGCCGTCGTTGTCGTAAACCGTTTTCAGCCGCTTTTGCACCGCCCCGTCGCACAATGAGGACGCATATACAGCAAGATTTCCGCCCTTGGAATGGCCGCCCACGCAAATATCTCCCCGCAGCCGCCAAGCGGCCGTATTGAGGTAATCTACGCTCTGCGTTTGCGCGGGTACGGGGCTCATGAAGGCCATGTTAAAATCTTCCTTCCAGCCTGCAAGCGTCCCGTCCGTCCCGCGGTAAGCGACAAAGCTGCTGCCGTCATCTAGCCCGAATGTAATCGCGGAAAACTGCGTTTCGCTTTCCTCGTCTAGCCTGCTGACATAAAAGTTGAGCTTCATCCGGCCAAACCGCCTGCTGATTAAAAGAAGCGGCATCAGCTGTGTGGCCGCTTTGATATTATAAATCTTTTTCAGGCGGTCCGGCTCAATCCTTCCGTTTACCGCGTCATAAAAGCAAACAGCTTCTCTGTTTTCTTCCAGGGATGGCACCAGGCCTTCAAATTCTACATAAGAAAGCAGGCTTAAAACTAAATTATCGACGTTATTAAACGCTTTTTCAGAAAAGCTCTGCCCGCCTATGTTCAGCACATAATCGATTAATGTTCCCATACGGCACCTCTCATCATAAAAATTCTTCAATTTGTAAAATATACGCGGCGCAAACTATGTACATAACACAGAAAACCCGCAAGTTAGTAAATAGCCGCTATCAATTATTGGAGATAATTTTCTGATTTTATATTACTGCATTCACGATTGTAAGTCAAAAGAAGTTGCTATATTCTATCTCTTTTGTAAAAAATATAAATATAAATAGGCAGGCGAATGCGCCTTGCTGTTTTTCTGTAAAAAATTTTCTTTTCATTGGGCGGCTGCGCACTGCGCGGCTGCTTCTTTTTAAGTAAATGAGAATATAATTCACAAAATTTCATTCCATTTCACGAATACTTCTTGCTGTATTATTTTTCAACTATTTGATGAATTTATGCCATTCTTTGGGGACGTAAGAACCGTTGCAAAATCGGCGGCCCAATGGTACTATAGCCTTATGAAACGAAAAAAATGAAAGGTTGGTCCGTTCTATGAATATGCCGATTGTTTATTTATATAATCTCGAAACCGAAAAGGGCGGTAAAATCAAAACCTTATGCCTGCTGCTCAAAATCCGGGTACGCCCGGTTAATAAAGGGGAGTATGGCTTGAAGCTTGCTGTATTGACAGGAAAAGAGGAGCCCGCCGCCCTGCCTGATGAGGTTCAAGATTTTGATGATGAAATGATTTTAATGTCCAACTTTACAAACGCCATGGTCAATTCTTTTTTACAGGAATTCCGCAAAAGAGGAATAAAGCCTGTCGCGCTGAAAGCAATCCTTACCGAAAGCAACGCGCAATGGAATTCCGCACAGCTTCATACGGAGCTTCTCCGGGAGCACGAGGCGATGTTCGGAGGCAAAACGGCGCACGCGCCGGAATAAGCATGAAGATTATTATATCGCCCGCGAAGAAAATGCGTGCGGGCAATGATTTTCTTGAACCGCGCGCGATGCCCCAGCTTCTAGCCAAAACCAAATGCCTTCAGTCATATTTGCGAAGCCTTTCCTATGACGAGCTTAAAAAACTGCTGTGCTGCAGCGACCGGATTGCAAAAGAGAGCTTCCGGCAGTTCCAGGAAATGGACTTATACCGCAGTCCCGCGCCCGCATTGCTTTCATACGACGGAATACAATACCAATACATGGCGCCGCAGCTTTTTACTTTGGAGCAATTTGAATATGCGCACGACAGCCTGCGTATATTGTCCGGTTTTTACGGATTGCTGAAACCCTTTGACGGCGTTGGCTGGAAATGCAGGCCAAGTGCCGGGCCGGCGGATGTAAAAGCCTGTATGATTTTTGGAACGATGATTTGTTCCGGGCGCTTATAAAAGAGGACGATACCATATTGAATCTTGCTTCCGCTGAATACAGCAGGGCTGTTGCGCCATATGCCGGTAACGGCTGCCGTTTTATTACGGCCTCCTTTTGTGAGCTGGTGGAAGGGAAATCATCAGAAAAAGGTGTTTATGTGAAAATAGCGCGCGGTGAAATGGTCCGCTGGCTCGCGGAAAACCATGTAACCGACCCGCGGGACATAAAATGGTTTAACCGGCTTGGATACCAGTATTCAGGCGTATCATCCAGTGAGAACCACTATGTTTTTGTTAGGGAAAAAACCGTATAAAAACAGGAGCGGCTGTTGTCCATACAACAGCCGCATTTGTTTTATCTCTTTTTCATTCTAAACCACCCGTTTTAATCAACGAACGGTTTTTCTTTTCTTGCGATGCGCGCAGACAATGGCGCCGCCCGAAAGCACGGCAAGCAGAGCCCAAAGCATCGGTGCGGAAAGGTCGCCCGTCTGGGGTGCTTTTCCTTCGCCGTTCTGCCCGTTATTCGTGTCCGCGTCGCCAGGAATTGCCGGATCCGGCTTTTCTTCCGGCTGCGTCGGCGTTACCGGCTGAAGGTTCTTTTGCGCAAGCACATAATAGCTGTTGATAAAGCTTGTGTTCAGGGCAAGCGATTCGTTCTCTTCTTCAGTAACAGGTACTAAAACCGCTTTGCCGCCGGTAAACTCAACACGGTAAAGCTGCGTGGCTGACTTATCGTAGCCTCCCGGCAGGTCGAACAGAAGGTCGACGCCTTCGCCGTTTTCGAGTACAAATTTTTCTCCGTCATAAACGGTTTCTATAGACAGAAGCGTAAACGCCTCGTCGCGTCCTTCCTGTTTGAGCGCATCCCTGACCGCGTTAAAATCCGCCCCCTGCGTTGCCTGGGCAACGGTAAATTCAACGCCCTGCGGCAGTGCGCCCTCGCTGTCCACCATCGTAACGCCGCCGCTGCTCAGCACGGTATCGTCGAGCGCTTTGACGGTGAAGCGATAGGAACTGCCTTGATAGCCCTCGGTGTCCGCCAGGGTTGTAACGGTTACCTGCGCGCCTGTTTTCAGCACGCTTCGCGGAATATCTTCATTTACAGCGAAGGTACGGCCGCTAACCGTGAGTTCCGCATTGCCCTGCGGGTCGTTAAGAACAGGAACCATTACGACATGGTCGGTATAGGATGGCAGCGTAATTTCAGCTGCCGCGGACGGTGTGATTTCCTGTGTCTCGCCGAGCAGGCTGCCTGTTTTATCGTAGCTCGATACCTGAAGCTTTATAAGCTGCGGCACCGTTACGTCGGCATTCTTTGTAAACGCCTTAATCATAATGTTGCCGGTATTCATGATAGTTTTATCCGCAAATACAGAAGAAACTTCCTTAAAATCTTCCCAGCCGTCCTCTTCGCTCCAGACAAAGCTTTCGCCTTTATTTGACTTTACCGTGTACTGCACAAGTCCTTCCTCGGCGCTGCCGTCGGCAGCGTAGCCAGCCTGCGCGTCCTTTGGCGCAGCCTCATAAGAAACATAATAATTTCCCTGCTCATCAATGATTGTTTCCACTACGGAAAAACGCTCGTCTTTGCTTAGCTTGACCGGCTGTGAAAGCGCGACTGTATGGAAACCGCTGTATGCAAAGCTGTCCCTGCCGGCCGCGACAAGCTCGCCGTCATCAGCTGCGGCGGCGCCTTCATTGAGCCTATATACCTTGACTTCCACCGTCGAGTTTGCAGCATTTGTCGTTGCTGAAACCGCTCCAAGCTCTTCGTATCCAGTAGCGGTAAAAACATTAGACGCCGAGACCTTTTGAGCCGATTTCGCATTTAATGAAAAGCTCGCGCCCATATAATCGTACTGGTAGTTGTTGTCGTAATCGAAGCCGCTGTCCTCTGAATCCAACTCAAGGCTGGTTGGCATCATAATGGTCTGGTCGTAATAAGACAGGTAGAAGTAACCGCTGCCGTCGATCCCCCATACTTTATCGGGCCTTGTTTCCTTGGTGCCCCAGCTGTTTTTGACAATCCAGGCGCCGGGCTGCTCCGGTCGGTGAGCCTCATTAAAGTTTTCTACGGCATAGCTGTCGTCCCAGCCGACGATGGAAACGCCGTGATTCGGCATTGTGCTGCCGGCACCGAACATAATAAACTCATCCACGCACTGCGCCCAGTTATCATAATTGAAGTATGCGCTGTTGCCCGTTGCCTCGTCCGGCTTGGAAACGTCGGCGTGGTAGGCGATTGTAACGACGCCGGTTTTCATCAGCGCCTCTTTGATTGCAACCGTGCCGCTTTCGTTATATTCATACGGCGGCAAATTTCCTGATTCGTCAAGCTCAAAATCCCCGCCATAGGAGGAAGGGCTCGGCAGATAGTCCGCGTTGGTCAGGTGCGCAACTGAATGGAACCGTTTGCTTTCGGGTAAAGACCAATCGCCGTTTTTATCGTCCGTACCTTCGTTGTTTTGATAGGGCGCGTCCGCTTCGCTGGCGGCGCCCTGCCAGCTGCTCAAAATAGAAACAGCCTTATTGGGATTGCCGCCCTGGTCTAGCTCATTGTTGTAATCCTTAAGCAGTTTGATTCCTTCGCCCGCCTGGCTGCCCGTTTGGATTGGCTGGTACAAATACCATGCCAAATGGCGCTCGGAAAGGTCGGGATTTGAAGTTCCGTTCCTCATCAAATTGCTCTCAGACGCGGCCAGCGCGCCGAATGCCCAGCAGGCGCCCCACGGCATCTGGTTCTTAACAGAGGTGACATACCCCTCATCACGCAGGTCCAGTTTCTCAGGCAACGCCTCGTTGGCAGCGGGCAGGTCCTCCCCATCATATTGATAAAGGGACAAATCGCGGCTGCTGAAGCGCAAATCTCCCGCTATGTAGTCTGTGGCAAGGGTACGCCCCTCCTTTTCGGCCGGCGCGCCCTGCACCGCGGGTACCGCCATTGCCGTTAGCAGCAGCAGCGCCGTTGCGGAAGCGGATATGCGTTTCCAAATAGATTGTTTCATTTAATAGCCTTCTTTCTTAATGTCAGTAAAACACTTTATAAATAATACCATAAATTTACAGACTAAGAAAGTGAAACTTATATAAAATTGATTTTCGCCATAAAAAGGGTGGGCGCAGGCTTAAGCTGCTTCGTCCTATTAAAGTTGTGTTCCATGATTAGTCGTTGGGTCGCTGATAGAAGTTCCCTGCGACCTGGTCTGTTTTTAGGATGTTGATAAAAGCCTTCGGGTCGACCTCGCGCACTTTTTTTGTAAGCTTTTTCACCTGGTCGCCCGAGATAACGGAATAAATCATCGTCCGTGATTCCCCGTTATAAAGCCCTGTCCCGTAAAAAAGCGTTGCGCCGTGATGTGTGAATTCCTTGATATGCTCGTAGATTTCTTCCGATTGGTCGGAAATAATGAACAGCGTCGTGCGTTTATAACGGAAGTTGAGCATCTTTACCACCTGTGTGGAGGTAAACTGAAAGATGATGGAATAAAGCGCCTTATCCCAGCCAAACAGAAGCCCCGCGACCGCAAGCATGACGGCGTTACCTACCAGGATATAGTTCCATGCGTCCACATTGAGCTTGTCGGACAGCGCGACCGCGATGAAATCAGTGCCTCCGCTCGTAGCGCGGCCCATCAGGCAAAGGCTGATGGCAAAGCCGTTAATCAGCCCGCCGAAAATGCAGACAAGCAAAACGTCGTTTGTCAGCGGCATTGCGGGAATGACGTCAGTGAGCGTACTCGTCAGGACAATCATCAGGCAGGAATATAATGTAAACCGCTTTCCTATCAGCTTAAAGCTGATAAGCGCGGGTACGGCATTGAGCAGAAAATTGATAAGCGAAAACGGAAGGGATAAATGCAAAAACTGCTGTGCGCTGCGCTGGATAAGTAGCGTCAGCCCATTGAAGCCGCCCGGGAACAGCCCGCCGGCTTCTACAAAGCTTTTAATATTGACAGCCATAATAACAGAAGCCGCGGCAATCAGTAAAAGCCTTCTGGCGTGCTCGCGCGCCGGCAGCGAATGTACCTCGTCCTCCAGAATACGCCTGGCTTTCCCCTTTTTCATGCCATACCCTCCAGAAAAACAGATTGCGCCCAAGGCTTACACAGCCCAAAGCCTGATATTGCGGTTTTATTGTAGCATACCCGGATGCAGGTTTCAAATTCCAAAGCAGACCAGATGGCCCGTATCGCATGATAACAGGATATGATAAAATCAACCGTCTGCCATCATTTTTTCAAATACTTTTCCGATATCCGCATTCAGGCAAAGAGAACGATCCGCAATTTCTTCCGGACAGTAAGCCTCGCCAAAATTCAGGCAGGCATAAAACGCTTTTTCATTTTGCGCGGTCATCCGCCAAAATGGGTACTTAATAACGGCCGGCGTATTCCCACCGACGCCAAGCTCTAAAAACAGGATGCGCTGCCCTTCGTGCCTAAGGAGAAATTCTTCATAACGGGCGTCTGCCTCGTGCCAGCCCCTGTCCTCCACAAAGGAATAATCGCAGCGCAGGTTCATTGCCATACGCGCGCCGCACACAGGGCAGTACGGGACAAGCTCTGATGGCACGCGCATCCCCTTCTGCCTTGCTATCATTTGGCGGACGGCTGTTTCATTATCATACGTCTTGTTATGGCACGGCCTGCCGCACTGCCAAAGCCCGTAATCGCCTTGTGTATAGAACAGGCGCCGTTTGTCGAACCCCGCAAGCTGGAACTGATGGTCAACATTTGTGGTAACAACAAAATAATCCTTATCACGAAGCTGGAAAAGCAGGTCGAGATAAGCCTTTCCCACGGGTACATTGTAACGGTTCCAGTAAATATGGCGGCTCCAATACGCCCAATATTCCCCCGGGGTACTGTAGGGATAAAATCCAGCGGAATACATATCCTTAAAATGATATTTTTCTATAAAGTCCGCAAAGTGCCGTTCAAACCGTTCCCCGGCGTAGGTTAATCCCGCCGACACAGACAAGCCAGCCCCGGCTCCGACAACAACGGCGCTGGCCCTATCGATTTCAGCCTTCAGGCGCGAGCAGGCTTTGGTAGACGGCATAGTCGGCGTCTTTGAACACATTGAATATCACCTCGATTTCCGTTTGTGAACGGCTCAGATAGCCGGTAACCGTATTAACCGCGATTTCCGCTGCCAGCGTGTTCGGAAAATGGAACTCGCCGGTTGAGATACAGCAAAACGCAACAGAGCCGATGTGGTTTTGTTCCGCAAGCTCCAGGCAGGAACGGTAGCAAGACGCAAGCAGCCGGCAGTCCCTGTCATCCGGTTTGCCGGAAATAACAGGGCCTACCGTATGCAGGACATATTCGCAGGGAAGGTTGAAGGCTTGCGTTAAAACCGCCTGTCCTGTGGGCAAACCATTTTTTCGCTTCCGCATCAGCTCTGCGCAGCATAGCCTCAGTTGTATTCCCGCATAGGTGTGGACGGCGTTGTCGATGCACTGGTGGCACGGAACAAAGCAGCCGAGCATCGCGCTGTTTGCGGCGTTGACTATAGCGCCAGCCGCGAGTGTTGTAATATCCCCCTGCCAGAGATAAACGCGCTCCCTGACAGGGGTAAGGTCCTTCATGCTTGTTACCTTCTTTTTTGAAAGCTCTTCCCTGAGGTAATCATCCTGCACACAAAGCAGGCGTTCCCCTGCCGGAATTGGCGGGCGCAGGTTCATCAATGACCTGAGTAAACGCTTTTTCCCTTGTGTTGCTTCAGGAATTTCAATATCCCGAAAACGCGGCTGTTCCTTGATAAGTTCCCGTATCAGGTAATCCAAACGCTCCCGCTGCGTCATACTGCATTCCCCGCTTTCATCCGGTTAAAAATAGTAAGCGGCGGGGCCGCTTCACAGCTCCGCCCAGCATATGAGAATTATCCATAGAAAAAGCCGGCCGTCATATCGAGGTAATTTTCCCCGCCGTAATTGGGGTATTCCCTCATCACGGCCGTTTTGAATTCCCCTGCGCTGCCGCAGGCCGCGGCTATTTCCTCCAGCCTTTTGAGATACGCAAGCTTTGTTTCTACATCCTTTAAATCCTCCGGCGTATAATGGGAGGTCAAAACCAGCATATAGCCTTTTTCCAGATAACCCTCGAGCTGTTTTTCCATAGCTTCGGCGTGCTGTGCGCCTGCTATTATAGAATGGCAGTCATGTCCCAGCATATGGGTGTAGACCGTATTTATTTCTGGGATTTCGAGGTCGAATGCGTCGGGGGTAACCGTTATAATCAATTCAATCCCGCCGATTGTGGCGGGCCCTTCTGCCAAATAATCGGTGACTGTATGAACCGTGCCGTCAAAAGCCTCTCCAAACGTTTCCGTAAAGCTTTCAATCAGTGCTTTCCCACCGCCTGTGTGTCCGTATTCATCCGCGTTTTTGGTAGCATATTTGCGCACATCCGGCAAGAACGACGCGCCCGCCATATGATAGGCCAGCAGCACACCCGAAACGTTAAGCCCTTGCTGCGCAAGATACGCCTCCAGCTCCCTGTTGTTGTCGAAAAAACACGGGGATTCAATCAGGATAGCGTTCCCGTTTTTCTCAATAATGAATACCTCGTCGTCGATGAAATCGTTCGTCTTATAAGCGTGGAGCTTGACGGCGCCAAAGTCGTAGACATTCATTTCTCCCTTTGTGAGTGTAATTCTTTCATATGTATCTTTGTTCATTGCAGTTTCCTCCCGGAATTATATTCAGGGGTCATTGACTTTATCATCCCCTGAATATACAATAGAACCATAGAGACAATTTGTAAAGTAAGCACTTTTTTGTTTGGTAGTTACCTTTTGGATACAATTGGACAGTTTCTGATAAGAAACCATTGCAAATACATGCGCTTTCTTTAAGAATACGTCTGTCATTTATAATTTTTAAGAGATTTGGGGGACTTTTATGGAACGGCCTGTATTGCCCGCCTGCCCTGTGGAGATGACGCTTTCCATGATTGGCGATAAATGGAAGGTATTAATCCTGCGTGACCTGCTGCCAGGCACGAAACGGTTCGGCGAACTGAAAAAATCGATAGGAAGCGTCAGCCAGAAGGTTTTGACCGCCCAGCTGCGGGATATGGAGGAAAAGGGGCTTGTTTTCAGGAAGGTATACGCCGAGGTACCGCCTCGGGTGGAATATACGCTGACCGACACCGGATACAGCCTGAAGCCGATTCTGGACGCCATGGCAAGGTGGGGCGAGGAGTATAAAGAAAAAAACGCCTGAAGAAAGAAAATAACCGGGGACGGCTATAAAGCCGTCCCCGGTTTGACTTTGTAAATATGATTCGCCCTGCTGAATTATTCCGTAACCAATGCGTAAGCTGAAATTTTGCGGATGCGCCAGGTGGTAAGCATGGAAAGAAGGTAGGAAAAAACAACGACGCCAACGCCGAAGCAGGCTATCCAGAGCGGGTCTACGATAAAACTGGCCCGCATTACGCCCGCGCCCTTCATAGCGACCGACATCAGCGGGTTCGTGCAAAACGCGCCTAAAAGGCTGCCGGTTGCCGAGCCAAAAACAACGGGAAGCATAAAGGTAAGGGAAAGCTGGTTCATCAGCTGGAAGGTAGTGTAGCCGATGGCCTTCTGGATACCGAGCTCCCGTTTACGGCGAATGACGGAGGAGCTTATCATAAAGTAAAGCACCAGCGCGACGACCATCAGCGTAATAACCAGCATGGCCAGCCCCATTGCGGCGACAATGCTCTGATAGGAGGACATGCCCTCCGCCATGAGCTTATCGAAGTCGGAAAAGCTGAGTACCGTTTCTTTATCGAATTTATCCTCCAGCTTTTCGATAAACGCGGCGGTTTCAGTTCCTTCATTGAGATAAATATAAAGGGACTGCGGCTTAAAATCAGGGTTGAGCCGCTTAAAATCATCGGCAAGGATACAGGTATTCGTCCCGCCCATGCTGGAACCGTTCGTAAGGCCTGTTATGGTAAAGATTTCCGTCTTATCTCCAAAGCCTGCTTCGACGGTATCCCCCACGGTTTTTTCCAGGCGTTCAGACAAAATACCCGCCAGGACGATTTCATTCTTTTTTTCCGGATAGCGGCCTTCATAGACCAGCCGTGTTTCTTTTTCGCCGTAATCCCGCATGACATAAGCAGACACATCGGAACCATCCAGTTTGATTTTCACCTCATCCAGATAGACAGTCTTGCGTACCTGCTCCATTGCTTCAATCGCTTTTATCGTTTCGGACTGGTCCTTTTCCGTGTTGAGCGCGGCGATTATGTTTGTAATTTCCATGCCCGGCACCTCAGCAAAGGCTTTTGTATCGACGGTTGTGTTGTAATACATGACGACACCGAACGCCCCCGCAAATGAAACGGCCGCCAGAATTACTAAAATCATGATATTTTGCCTGATGTTCTGCAGAACTGACTTGATTCCCAATGTGAGCGGCAGAGGCCCCGCCGCATGGTCCAGCGGCAGGCGGTTATGCTTGAACTTGCGCGCCGAGCTTTCCCCGCGCAGGGCGCTGATGGGATTGAGCTTTTTTATGCGCCGGGTGGCAAGCAGTACAACAATAAGAATAATCAACAGGATAATAAGCAGCGCCGCGATGCTGATTGCAGGGTCGAAGCCCTGCTCCCACCGAAGGCCGGATTGCTGTTCAAACACCGCCGCAACCGCTGGCAGCAGCGGATAAGAAAGCGAAATTCCCGCGATACATCCAACACCCGCAATCAGGAGATATTGCAGGAGAAGGGAAAGCCTAATCTGCCTGCCGGTATACCCAATTGCCTTGAGGGAACCAATTTTCATCATATCGTCCTCTATGCTGTTGACAATCCGGAAGCGCACCACAAGCAGGCAGACGGCAACAATAATCAGGGAAAACATGACCATCATAGCTGCCATCATCGTCGCCATCATACAGCGCGCCATTTCTATGAGCTCAATATCGAATGCCACCAACATAGAGGACATGTCACCGGCAATCAGCGAAGCAGAATTAAGGTTCATAAATTCACGGACGCCGCTCTCAACGGCTGAGGAATTCTTTACCTCATCCAGCTTTGCAAACACGAGATGAAGGTCGTATGCGGGGTTATCCAGAATGCCGGAAACCTCACGGTAGGTCTCTTCCGGCAGGTAAAAGCTTATCAGGCCGGTATCTGCCGCGCTGAAAAAAATATCCTCAGTATAGCCTTTCACTGTAAAGGTGAGCGACTTGTCTTTGCCTGAAGATTCGTCGGTATAATCAAGCGTTATTTTGTCATTGAGCTGATAGCCGTAAACTGCCTTAAAAATATCCGGGACATAGACGGACATTTCCCCTGAAGGCAGGTGCTCTCCGACATATTTCCATTTGGAAATCTCCCGTTTTTCGTCCATGTTCTGGAACAAAATGGTATGTGATTTTTCTTCCCCGCCGGTTACGACGCGCGAGCTGAGCCAAAGCGCATTGTTTGCCTGCGTCTTTTTTACATGCTGATTGCTGTCAATATAGCTTTTGACTTCATCTGAGTAGATTGCTCCGGGAATCGCGTAGTAAGCGTCGGCAGGTGAAAGCTCCTGTTTCAGGCTGCTGAAAAAGCTGCCGTAATTGATTGCAACCAAAAGGCCCATATTGAGCAGAAGCGCCGCGATTAAAAACATGACGACAAGCGTTACCGAAACAGACTTGGATTTCCGGATATTCGCACGGGCGTGCATCCATAATTTTCCCATCGGTCACCACCCCATTTCGCTTAGGAACGAAAGAAGCTTATCGTGGCGCTGCCTGTCGCCGCTTACGTATTTGCCCAGCCTGCACTCCCCGCCGATTACGCCGTCCTTGATATACAGGATACGGTTGCCGCGCCGGGCGGAGGTCAGGTCGTGCGTTACCATGACGACATTCTGCCCGGCGTTGTTGACCTCTGTCAGAACGTCGAGCACCGCTTTACCGGATGCGGAATTCAGCGCACCGGTAGGTTCGTCGGCAAACACGACCTTCGGGCGGTTGATAAGCGCGCGCACAATCGCGGCGCGCTGGTTTTCACCGCCGGAAAGCTGGGATGGGAACTTTCTCCAGATGGTTTCGCTCAGGCCGACCTTCATTAGAAGCTCCTTTGCGTAGGTAACAATCGCTTTTCTGTCTCCGCTGGTAAGCAGGCCTCCCGCGAGAATATTATCGAGAATACTCATATTATCGAGCAGGAACATCTGCTGGAACACAAAACCGCAGTGCTTCCTGCGGAAAACCGCCAGTTTATCATTGTTCATGCTTTCAATATCCGTATCAAAAAAGCGGATATTGCCGCTCGATGGCCGGTCCATACCAGACAAGGCGTAGAGCAGGGTCGACTTGCCAGCGCCGGACGCGCCCATGATTACCGTAAAATCCTTGTCATAAATTTCAATATCCAGATTCTTTATTACCTGCTGCTCCTGTGAACCGATACGAAAGCTTTTACACAGTTTATCGGTTTGAATGATTGTTTTTGTCATATTCCAATACCCTTCCATAAGTTATTGTGCGTTTTTGCTCAAATTTTTGAAGCCATACGCCCCGCAAAGGCCATTAAATTCTGTTTGCAGTCGCTCGATTATTTGTTCTTCGTTCATATCCATATAGCCGGTATTGAGCATAACGGCCAAGCCATAGGAGTAGATTGCCATATCGTAATGAAAGCGCAGGGCGGTATCTTTAGGGATTCCATAGCCATCAGACAGCACCCTGATGATATCGGGCGCGTTGACGTCATCAATCGTCTGCCCTCCGCCGCCATGGCGGTCGCACATGTAAAGATAGCGGAAAAGCTGCTTTTCTTCCTTAGCAAAATGTAAAAAGCCGAGTCCATAAGCTATGTAGGGCGAAAATTTGCTGTTATCCTTAAATATCTTTACCTTTTCAACGTAGCTTGCCTCCGCTTCTTTTTTAAGCTCCGCCTTCAATTCATTCATGTTCCCAAACTCAGAATAAATCGGCTGTGTGGAGCAGCCAAGCTCCTTCGCAATTTTTCTGGCGTTAACTCCATCATAGCCTTCTTTGCGTAAAATGCTGACAGCCGTCCCGATAATTGCAGAACGTGTAATTCTCTTTTGTGAAGGCATTATTAATCTCCCTCCCTTTTTATATAACATTTGTTATTATAACAATTGTTATGTTATTCTGTTTTCTGCCTGTTGTCAAGGCTTTCTCGGAATTAAAGGGCTTTATAGCCCCTTTGCTTTTCCTAGAAAAATTATGGTTTTAAGTAATAGGCAACACCAACGCCCCAGATGCATTGTATCCCCAGTTTTTTAATGCCCGGCAAGCCGGAAACGATAAAAAAGCCGTCAGCCAAATTTAATTTGGCTGACGGCTTGAGCCGCATTTCATCTTTCTGTCTTTCAGCGTGCACGTAACAAAGCGCCTTATTTACTTAGAAGCCGCTTGATCGCCTGTCCTGCGCAGTAATATAAAGGCGGCAACAGACAAAATGATACCAATCAAGGAAACCACGATCGCAGGCGTCAGCTCTCCGGCCACATCCGCGTATGACGCGGCTGAAATAACCGTCCAGCCGCTATCCAGCCCGACCCTTTGAAACGCATAGCAGGTTGGCACAAGCCCGTCAAAATACCAGATGGTGCCGCTGTCTTCATTTTTGACCCGAAGTAAAGCAGACTCCAAGCTTTCGCCAATAATTTTTTTGCCCTCCAGCCTGGATTCCAAGGTAACGCCGAGAAGAGATTCATCGTTGCCCGACATGAACTGCTGGTCCTTTCCGAGCAGGATTGTATGCATCGGCTGAGCACCCAGGACCGCGCTCATCTCGCTGTCGTAAATTGCGGCGAATACCGCGCCGTTGTTTTTGGCGTCGCCGGCGACTGCGACCGCAACCGTATAGTTGAGCGTCGTGCCATCCGCGCCGGCCAGGAAAACGTCCGTAATCTGCGGCTCGTTGGTAACCCACAGGGCTTGGATGTATTCCCTGCTGTTTAAATTAGAGACTGCCGCTTCATTATCTGCACGGTAGACGCCGCCGGATGTATCCACAGCCCGTATCATCTGATAACCCCAAATTTCATTATAATGGTCCAGGTGTGCGGCTTTTTCCTGATACGGAATATCTCCCGGCAGCATCCATGGCTCCCCGGCTATTACTTCGAGCAGATTCAATGTGGATTCGAGATTGTTTTCAATTTGCCCCTGCGCGCTGGTACAGCTGGACCTTGCCGCCATGCTGCAATACCGCGCAAAGCCTATAAATGGCCCCAGGAGCAAGCAGGCAGCCACCGCCAGGCAAAATATTCGGCTTATTTTCCTTTTCATCCTTCATTTCCCCTTACATAAGATTGAACGCTTTCATATAACAGCTGAACCGAGAGCGGTTTAGACAGCCGCATATTCATCCCGGCATCTAAAATCTCTTTGTTGTCTTCCTCTAAACCATTCGCAGTGAGCGCCAGGATGGGGATGCTTTCGGCACGTGGATGGCCGGAAGCGCGAATGCGGCGGGTTGCCTCCAGGCCATCCATCACCGGCATCCTTATATCCATCAAAATTAAATCAACGGGCTCGGCATCCGGATTCAGGAAATAGTCCACAGCGAGCTGGCCGTTTTCTACGGTTTTTACCTCCGCGCCTGCCTGCTTCAGCAGTTCTTCCGCTATCATCGAATTGATTTCATTATCCTCTGCCATGAGGATACGAATGCCGCTTAGAGATACCTGCGGCGGCGCGGGCTCAGTTTCACGCATGGTCTGATCCGCGTCTGCCTGGAGAGGAAGCGCCACTGTAAAAGCCGTTCCCTTGTCCGGTTCGCTCTGTACCGAAATGGTACCCTGCAAAAGCCGTACCAGCTCTGAAATAATCGCCATGCCCAACCCGGTGCCGGTCTGCGTCCGGCCGTAGGTTGTGTCCTCCTGTGTAAAAGGCTGGAATAATATTTCCTGGAATTCTTTTGTCATGCCGCAGCCGGTATCGGAGACAAGAATACGAATCCCGCCCTTGTGGTCCTCCGACAGCGAAAGGGTAACGGAGCCCTGATTCGTAAACTTTACCGCGTTTGAGAGCAAATTGGTTAAAATCTGCTGAATTTTTCGCGCGTCACCCACATAAAAGCGGTTTTCCAGACCGGAGAGGTCCACATGCAGCTCGATTCCTTTTTCCTGAACTGCGGCGTCAAATATATGCGATGTTTTTTCACTCAGATTACGCAGGTCGAAGCGTTCAGGCCGTATATCCACACTGCCGTTTTCGATTTTTGCCATATCCAGCACGTCATTTACGATTTCAGTGAGCTGCTGCACCGAATCTTCCATCCGGAGCAGGTACTCTTCTTGTTTGGAAGCGTCCGCAGCGCTGGTTTTCAGCAGATGCAGAGTCCCAGAGATTCCATTGAGCGGCGTTCGTATCTCATGGGATACGTTAGAAAGAAACTGTCCTTTAAATACGCTTTCCTTCTGTGCGACAGACAACGCCAGCTGCATTTTCCGGTTCTTATATATGAACCATACAGCAACGACCACAATGGCCAGAATACCCGCAGTTAAAACCAATATCATCTTAATCTCATTTTCCGTATTCAGCACGGAGGCGCGGGGCGTAATTGTCAGCAAGGTCCAGTAATTATAGCCCATCGGTTCGTAAAACATCACCCGTTCATCACCATACGCAGTGTAGGTTACCAAACCGGAAAGCTGCAGGTCCAGCCGTGTGGCAACCTCTTCCGCCGTGGCGCCGTTATTGATATCGTAAACCTCCAAATCCTCAATGACGTTGTGCCCTTTTTTATTTTCAAGCGTATCGGAGCTGTTCCATAAATGATTGCCCGCATGATCGACAATAGAAACAAAGGCGCCCGCATCCCCATATGTCGTATCTTTGAGTAAATCCGAAATCGTGCTCATCGGCAGATAGCCGTAAATAGCAACGGCATGCGAATCACCCTGTCCATCCCACATAATGCGGAACAGCAGCTCGTCCTCTCCATTCACCGCATTCTGCGATAGCGTAACCGTGTAGGGATAATTGTGCACATCCAGAACATCGATGGGTTGGTCAAACACCTCAATTTTGCCGGTGTAAGAGCGGGCGGTTCCGTCATCCAGCACGAAGCCAATCCCCTTTAGAGCGGAATTATCGATATAGCGCTGGAAGGTATGCTGAATCTCATCCAAATCCGTAATCTGCCGGCCGATAAGCTCGCTCTTCAACAAAATCATCTGTTCGGTGTATTTGCTCAGGTGGTCTGAGACCCGATATGTAATCTGCTCTGAAAAGCGCTCGAAAGCGAGCAGGCCGCGCTCGGTAGAATTATTCATAAAATATGAGATGGCATAGAAAATACTGACGGTAACAGCCGCCACATAGAGCAATAGCAGCAAAATTGTACGCCACTGTTTCTTATTTATCGGTTTCAAGTAGTTTGACTCCTTTCCTGAGCTTTGCAGCAGGCTATTCCATCCGTTGTTTATTTCCATAACGCGGTTCCATCGTAGGCCTTCATTGCGGATTCCAAATAGCCGAGCCGCCCGCATTCTTCCAGCACCAAACGGTAGATACGCGTAAACGCCCGCACGGTTTCTGCAGGGAACGCTTCTTGATTCCCTGTAGAAAGCGCGTGAAGCGCCGCCGAGCATTGCTCATGAATCGCGCAGTTCACAGGCGTTTTTTCTGTGGTCAACAGTCCAGGGATACTGCGGCCGATTCGGAGATTCCTTCGCAGCTGCGCATAAATGGCGCCAAGCGCTTCAACACCGAGATGCTCGGTAATAAAATCCAGAAGGACCGCCGGTGTGCGCCCGTACAGATAATCCTCGTTCCAAAGGCGGCCGATTTCTGCTTTCGCCGTCTCTATATCTGATTGGGTAACGTTTGGGACAGCACAAGCGGCGGCGCCCTCTACGGTCAGCGTCAGCAGCTCAAGCGTGTCCAAATACCGCCGGACATGGCAGGCAATCAAGCGAGGCGGCACCTGCACCTCCTGGATGCCGTTTTTATCCATCTCCACAAAAATGCCATTGCCTCGAACCGTCTTCACAACGCCCCATTCCTGTAGGACCTGTACCGCTTTGATTGTCGTGTCCACGCTGACGCCATAAATCTTTTGAAGCTCTTTGTGGGTTGGAAGCTTATCGCCCTTCTTATAATGGCCGGCGGCAATCAACCCGACAATATCCATATACACGGCGGAATACCTTACCTCCGAAATCTCCAGCAGCTTCTCAAGCCGCCTTCTGCCCAAGAGGACCACGGAATCGGGAGCGGCCTTAAAGGCGGGAGCTGCTTCGCCAGCCAACCCATACAGGCCGGACATATCGTCAAATTTAACGCTTTCCGGGGCACGTCCCATTTCAAGGGCCTCCATAAACTCCCGCAACCGCTCATAGTACCTGGTCCTGGTGGTAATATCGTCACGCAGCGGCCTCAAATCGGTCAGTCCTAAGCTGTCAACGGCCTGTAAAATGAAAGAATTCTCATTTCGGGCGACGAAAAACCGATAAAATTGCTTGGATAATTTCCAAAACTGCGACGCGTTTCCAATTCTCATGTTATCCAGAATTCTGCGCGGAATTTTCAAATCTTCCCGCTTACAAATTGAAATCCCATTTTTAATTACGGGGTAGCACAGCAGCACACCCGTTTTCAAAACATCGCTTGTGATATCCTTATCAATTTTTTCGAGGGCAAACACGGTTGTTTTGTGGCCTGCATTTCGATTGAAGCTCACCACGGGGCGCTTCCTCTGCGAGGTTTCAATGAGACCCTCGTCCTCAAGCATAGCCAAAGCCCGGCGGATGGTTTTCTCCGATGTACCGAACTCCATGCACAAATCAGCGCGGGAAGGCAGGCTAGAGCCCTCCGGCAGCAGCCTGCTGTCAATTTTATTTTTTAAAATTTGAAAAACCGTCTCATACATCAGCATATCAATTTATCGCCTTTCGCGCGGCTAAATTCTGTCATATGGGCAATGATTCTGCCTGTTTCTTTAAAACCTCCGTGTAGGCGCTTGTAATGTCACGCATTACAAAGGGCTTTGCAATGTGTGCATTCATGCCGCTATCCAGGCATTTCTGGACATCCTCATGGAAGGAATTCGCCGTCATGGCGATGATGATAGTACTTTTCGCATCAGAACGTGGAAGCGCGCGGATTGCCTGTGTTGCGCTGCAGCCATCCATCACCGGCATCTGGACATCCATCAGGATTAGATGATAGAAGCCTTCCGGCGCTTCGGAAAACAGCGTAACGGCCTCCTTGCCATTTTGAGCCCTGGTTACGATGGCTCCAGCGTCTTGCAGCAGGGCGCCGGCGATTTCAAGATTAATTTCATTGTCTTCCACTACCAAAACCTGTGCGCCGGCCAGTACGGTGGGCTGTTCCGTTTTCGGCTGGTCGTTGTTTTGTCCCGTCAGCTCTATCATAAGCGCCGCAATGCCAGAGTGAAACACCGGCTGGCACAAGGTGGCGTCGGCGCCGCATAAAGCGGCTGCGGCATCCAGCTCCTCCTGGTCCTGTCCGGTCAGAATAATTTTCAAATTGGTATTTTGGGCCTCTTTTCGAATCTTCGCGGTAAATGGCCGCAGCTGTTGGGAAACATCCCACTTTACAAAACATATTTCATAGGGAGTACCACTTCGTACCGCCGCTTGAACCATCTGCAGTGCGGCCTCCTCATCGGACGCGGTATCCGCCTGGAAGTTCTCCTTTTTCAATACGTCGGCAAGATGTGCTTTCAGTTCCGCAACCTCGTTCACAACCAGGACCTGCTGGCCGCTCCCGCAGCGCTCCATGCTTTCGCCCATGCTGTCGGGCGCATAGGCAAAGGGCAGCTCGACAGTGAATACGCTGCCCACACCCACCTCGCTTGAAACGGAGATAGAGCCGCCCATCATCTCCGTGAATTTCTTCGTAATCGGCAGGCCAAGCCCGGTGCCGCCGTATTGACGGACGATTCCGCTGTTTTCCTGTATAAAGGCTTCGAAGATACGGCCTATATTCTCCGGGGCGATTCCACGGCCGGTGTCCTTGACATCAAAGCGGAGCCATAGCTTATCCTCGTCCCGCCGCAGCTCCTCAACATATAAACTGACGTGTCCCTGTGCGGGCGTAAACTTCAGGGCGTTGGAGAGCAGATTGGTCAGAATCTGGTTAAGCCGAAGCGAATCTCCAACAAGATACTCAGCAACCTCACCGCGAAGGAAAATTTGAAAGTCAATCTGCTTGCTGAGCGACTGAACATGGAACACAGTCGCCAGCGTCCGCAGGAGACGGCCAAAATCAAAGCGCTCGAAATTCAGCTCTATCTTGCCGCTCTCAATTTTGGACATATCCAGGATATCGTTAATCAGGGAAAGCAGGTGGTTTGACGACAGCGTAATTTTATCCAGGCAATTACGCATCCGGTCCGGTTCGCCAATATGGTTCTTTCCAAGCTCAACCATTCCCATGATGCCATTGAGCGGCGTGCGGATTTCATGAGACATTTGAGAAAGAAAGTCGCTTTTTGACCGGTTTGCCGCCTCAGCCCGTTCCTTTTCCATCATCAGCAGAGCATTGCTGCGCTTTTCGTTGTGCCTTAACACAAAAAAGAAAATCAGCACGGTAACGAGCACGATTATAAAGATTCCTACGCCCACAGCTGCCATAAATCCGCTCAAATATACAATTTGGTCGTTTACTGTTTCGTACGCCATGCTGGTCACCATGTACCAGTCGGTCCCCTGAATCGGAACATAATAGAGGTACACATGGTGCGTTCCGACGGTCAGCAGCGTCAAACCGCTTTCCCCTGCGTCGATAGCAGCGCGGAAGGACTGAAAATCATAGCCCTTGTCAAAGCTCGCCTGCTGCTCATAGATGGTGAACAAATTGGTTCCATGTAAAACCTCTTCTGAGAAGACGCTCTTAATCACAAAATCCCCATTCCGGGTTACGATATTTGTATAGGAATTTGTTTCTTTCATACTGTCCAGCCCAAGCTTCAATCCAATATCAGAGGTATGTATTCCAACAATCACGGCGACCAGCCGGCTTCCTTGAAACTGCACGGAAGCCATGGCAGTACCCAGCAGGATTGTACCGCTTTCCCAAATGGTTTCATTGACAGAGATAAGCTCTTCAGAGCCCGACAGCAACTTGTCAAGGCCGGAGATTTTCGACATCGCAGGCACGGCGCCCTCAGACGAATAAGCGATTCCCTTATCGCTGATGAATGCGATGTGGGCAAAGTTATTGCCTGTCTGCGCCTGCGTTAAGAAACGTTTCAGGCTTGCTTCATCCTTCAAGTCGTTTTCCGCAATCGCATTGGTGATTGTACGAATTTGGGAAAACTGGCTGTCCAGGTTGGTTCTGAAATGGCTGCTAATCTGCGTGGTCATTTCCCGCAAATAAACCCCGCTGATATTTGTCACCGTGTGTTCTGATACCTCCTGGTATACTGTTGTCGCGAGTATGCAAAGGATGGCTACTATCAGAAGCAGAGCGAAAATAAAAAACAGCATGCCGCGCTTTTGGTTCTTTTTTTTGAGAGGCTTCAATAATCCCCCATCCTTTCCGCAGAGATGGTTTGTTTATTCTTTCTGCGCTAAATCACGAATTCTTCCTTCCAGTTTCCCGCTCACGGCGGTCTCCCGATGCTGTTCGAAATACTGCGCTAAAGCGTCTTTGTAAAGCAGCCCTGTTTCTTTTACGAGCGTCACACTGCCTTTTGGGGTGGCGCTGTCGTAATAGTTGAGCATCGTATAGCCGTCCCCATTCCCTTCAGCATAGGTTTTAGAGCCGGCCATATAGTCAGTCACCGCCACCTGGTAGCTTGCGTTTTGATTCAGGGCAGTCCCATCAGGCATTGTCACGCTAACAAGCCGGCTGCCGGCCGGTTTGCTGCTGTCAAAAACATAATTCATTCCCGAAACCTGTAAAAACCGTCCGCCGGGGAACTCTAACGTACAGGTAGAGACTCCGTTTTCAAGCATATCCCACAGGGTTTTCCCATCCATTTTCAGGACGATAACCTGATTGTCAAAGGGGCACACCGCGGAGGTATCCCCGCCATAGACCACACCCTCGTAAAAGCTGGCCCGAATTCCACCGCCGTTGACCACTGCAATGGGAGCGCCGGAGGCCTCGGCTACGCAGTCCGCTATAAAATTGCCGATTTCAGTTTCGCTGCGTCTCACATTAAAATTTTGAAGCAGCATGTCATGGCTTATTGTTCCAATGACCGTGAAATCGTAGGAGGATTCATCCGTTCCATCAAAATAGAATTGGTCAATCGCCTGTAAGGCTTCTTTAACCGTGCATTTGTCAGATAGGATATTTCTCACGTAACCGCCCAGGTATTCCACAGTTTTACTTGGAAACAGAACGTTGTAAATATATCCCGATTCCACATATTCTTCTACGCCGTTTGGAATCAAATCCTCCTGCTGCTTATAATCTGTGAGGCAGGACTTGCCGCCGCCCAAATCCTCAATTAACGCATCCTGGCCTTCAGGGGTCGAAAGCAAGTCCAAAATGCGCCTGCAGGCGTCCTGCTTATCTTTACTTATGGTCTTATTCACACCCATAAGAGCGGAAGGAGAGGACATGAACCAGGGCTCATTTCCTTTGTCGCTGAGAAGCGGCAGCATCCGGTAGGTATACGCCTTTGAAGTACCTTCCTTTACCGCTTCCTGGTTGCCGGCAACGCACTCATAATAGAGTGCGGAATCGCCAAACGCAGCCGCGAGGGTTCCGTTGCTCAAACGCTTCTGGCAAAGAACGGAATTGCGCTGGTGAGCGATTGCGGCGGAGTCCATAACACCTGCGGCTACAAGGGAATCTGACAGTGCAAAGCACCGCTCCCAAGTACCAGTAAAGGCCGCATCTTTCTCTTTAAAATCTGCCAGCCATTTTACGCCCTCGACCGTCCCAAGGAAATCAGGCACCATGTATCCAACATAGAACATCCCCACCGAGGTATTATAATCACTCATGATGGAAAAGTTAATGCCGTCATCACCCACGCCGAGCCCTTTTTCCTTTAATTCGGAAAGCGCGTCCACCAGCTCTGTATTATTGGTGGGCAAAGGCATACCGGCCTGCTCAAACAGCGTTTCATTGATTACATATCCGCTGTACACGCCGGGCAGTGGAATCAGATAGGTTTTTCCTTCCAGCTTTGCGGCGGACATAATGGTGCCTTCATAGGCCGCGCTGGCCTTTGTATCGCTGATATCCAGTAAATACTTTTGCACCAGATTTGAATCGGGCTGAGACGCAATTAATAAATCTGGCCCTCCTCCCCTCTCCAAACGGCGAAGCTGTTCACTGGAATAGGGCGATATTTCCACTTGCAGGTCAATATCATCATAGGTGGATTCCACTAATTTCTCCATCTGGTTAAAATTGTTGGTGTAAAGCATTTTTATCACGGTTTTTTCCTTCGGCGCTTGCTGGCTGCAGCCCGCCAAGGCCAAAAGCAGCAGGGAGACGCTTAAGATACAGGCGATTCCCTGGGGTATACTGTGTTTCATATGGGTTCCTCCTCTTTGATTTCTTTAGAATGAGAAGACAAGACTCCCTCTATGGCGCATCATAAAACCGCCGCCGTCAATTTCTCCAAACCTGTTTACAGACACACAGAAACAGCTCTTCAAAGTCTACTGTTTTTCTGCGCCAGAACAGTTCCCACACTTGCCGAAGCCTCAAGCCATCGTAAATGCTATCGTAGGAAGCATTTCCAAGTTTATTTTGGAATCATCCGCAGCAAGGATTTTCTTTTTTTGTTCATTTAGCATCGCCTCCCGCAAGCAATTGTGAAAAAGCTGCCTGCATATCCCGGTATGCTTGTTTAAATTCAGCAAATGCCGGACCGATATTGATGTTATCTTTCCGGTCGCGCAGGGTTTCTGTAAGTGCGCTCGCCATTTCAGCCAAAGGTGTCAGGCCCATATTGAGCGCGACGCCCTTGAGCGTATGCGCCCCTCGAAAAGCAGATTCATAATCACGCTGTTCCAGGGCCGTACAGAGGGCAGCATAGTTCGTATCCCTCAGCAGCATGCCGACCAGCCGCTGAAGCATCTTTTCATCCACCCGGCGGCTCATTTCCTCATAATTTCCGCCCAGCTTTTCGTAAGCTTCCCTGACTGTCATAGCCATCCATACCCCTCTCAATTTAAAACGCAATAGCCACTGGCTCAGCGCATTATATATCAGATTTTTAATATAAGAAAGAAAAATTTCTTGGACCCTTATCCAGATTATTATAATGCATAGATTCCTCTCTTGCAACAGGAAACGGTAATTTAACAAGATAAACGCTGGTTTTCTTAAAAAGGTATTGACCAGAAGCTGTATAATTCTGAATTCATCTGTAAAAAGCAGGGCTATCCTAAATTAGATAGCCCTGCTTTTTACAGATGAATTTACTTTTTCTTGTTGCATTACCGGGATGTGCAGTGTAGCCTTGGCTGAACAGTTCCCGCAAGAAGCTGAAATTCTATGGCGCAGCCTTATATGGTGAAGCTAAATCTGAATATTGATTACAGATTTGGTTGAGCTTTCCACAGTGCTATGCAGATGGTTTCAGCCGCATAAGGGTCAAAATATCAACAAAAAAAGCGCCCATTGAAATGGACGCTTTTGGCGGAGAAGGAGGGATTTGAACCCTCGCGCCAGTTACCCGACCTACTCCCTTAGCAGGGGAGCCTCTTCACCACTTGAGTACTTCTCCGAATTGGTGACTTACTATTGCTGTTATTGTTGAGGTGTTTGGCGGAGGGGAAGGGATTCGAACCCTTGGTCCCTTTCGGGATCACTAGTTTTCAAGACTAGCTCCTTAAACCGCTCGGACACCCCTCCGTGCGGTGCGCAGGTAATATATTACCATAAAGGTCATGCGCTGTCAAGAGTAAAATAAACGTTTTTCCATGATAGAAAAGCTTGACAAGCGCCTGAAAATCGGCTAAAATATTTTAGTGACATTTTTTGTGCCCATAGCTCAGCTGGATAGAGCGACCGCCTCCTAAGCGGTAGGTCGGAGGTTCGAATCCTCTTGGGCGCGCCATTGCTAAAACCTGCCGAAAAGCCAAGCTGCGTTTGAGGCAGGTTTTTTATTTGTAAAATACATTTTGGAGGCTCAGATGGACAAGTGGGAATATTCAACTATTGCGTTTGACCCGGATTCCAACGATTGGAACTGCGGAGCTTTTAACCAGCAATTAAATGTTTACGGAGCACAGGGCTGGGAGCTTGTATCTTGTTTTGGTACAGAAGCAAAGATAAACAGGAGCTTCGCTGGAATTATTTCAGGAGGCACAGATATGGTGTTTGCGGTCTTTAAACGGAAAACCCAGTAATATAATTTTATTATTAATTTGATGCCGGATAACATTTTAGGGTTATCCGGCGTTTTTGTTGTTTATTTTAAAAAGCCCTCAATTATTTTTGCTTCCGCTTCTTCTTCGGTAAGGCCCAGCGTGCGGAGCTTTAAAATCTGTTCGCCCGCAATTTTTCCGATTGCCGCTTCGTGGATAAGCTGTGCGTCCACATGGGAAGCCTCAAGTGCGGGCGAAGCGTTTACCCTGCCGTTCCCGGCAATGATTGCGTCACACTCGGAATGGCCTGTACAGCAGTTTTGCCCGCGCATCCACGAAACGAATTCTTGATAGGAATTTCCTTTGGCAACGGAGCGGGATATTAAATCTGCTCCGGAGCCTACGCCCTTTAATGTTACTTTAAAATCGGTTTTTGCCCTTTCATTGCCGTCGGTCATAATGCGTTCCCGCACGGCTAACCGCGCGCGGTCTCCCAGCACGGCACTTGTCTTCCTGACGGTGCTGTCCACGCCGGAAATTTGGATTGTGTCCATCTCAAGGTATGCATCCTCCGCAAGCGTTGCGTCGGTAACAGGGTCTATTCTCCTGGCACCGTTTCCCGCGCCGGTTCCTACATGCTTTTCTTTATATAGTACGTGCGCGCCTTTTTCAAGATAAAAGCGATGGATTCCATTATGGCGCGCCTCTTCTTCCCCATCAGTATGGACACCGCAGCCTGCGACAATTAAAACGTCAGCGCCCTCGCCCACATAAAAATCGTTGTAAACTAGGTCGTCGATTCCTCCCCGCGTGACACAGGCGGGAATATAGACGGTTTCTCCGGTTGTTCCGGGCGCAATATGGATGGCAAGCCCAGGCGCGTCCTGTTTCGACTCAATTTTAATATTCCTTGTGGACTGCCTGCCGGCACACTGGCCATTTTCCCGGATATTAAACGCGCCCTGGAAGGTCCCTTTAAAGCCAGAAACGATGCGCAGCAATTCGTCTGTTATTTTATTCATACCATAGCTTCCCCCTTTCCGAGCGGGCAGCGTCCTGCCTTTTCGTCCGACAGCAGAGTCGGCAGCACCTTGGATTTGACGCCCTGCGAACGCACACATCCCTCTGCTATGACGACAATCTCGTCCGCAATAGACAAAATGCGTTCCTGATGTGAGATAATGAGAAGGGTGCTGTCCCCCTTTTCGTGCAGGCTTTTGAAGGTTTCCACCAAACGCGAGAAGCTCCACAGGTCGATTCCCGCCTCAGGCTCGTCAAAAATACAAAGCTTAACGCCGCGCGCCAGAACAGACGCAATTTCAATACGCTTGATTTCCCCGCCGGAAAGAGCGGCGCTCAGTTCCCTTTCGCTGTACTCGTCGGCGCATAGCCCCACCTTGCCCAAAAGCTCGCAGACATCTTCTTCCTTAAGTCTTTCTCCCGCGGAAAGCTCCAGCAGGCCGCGTACAGTCAGCCCTTTAAACCGTACAGGCTGCTGAAAGGCATAACCGATGCCCTTTTGCGCGCGCTGCGTCACATTCAGGCCGGTAATGTCCTCTCCATCGAGCAGGATACGCCCTGAGGAAGGCGTTTCAATCCCCGCAATTAGTTTTGCAAGCGTTGTTTTGCCGCCTCCGTTTGGGCCGGTCACAACTACCAGCTTTTTGTCCGGTATAGATAAATCAACATCTTTTATAATTTCCTCGCCGCCTGGAAGCTCCCAGGCAAGATGTTCCAGCTTCAGCATAACGTTTTCCTTCTTTCAGGCCGGTTTTTTAAGCCTCGTTTTTGTTTTGCGTCCTGAGAGCCCGCATCGCGTTTAATATAGCAAGCACAGAAACGCCTACATCGGCAAATACCGCTTCCCACATATTTGCAAATCCGAAAGCGCCGAGAACCAAAATCAGAAGCTTTACTGCCAATGCGAAAATAATATTCTGCCGCACAATCCGCAGCGTCTTTCTGGAAATGCGTATCGCCTCTGCTATTTTGGAGGGCTTATCGTCCATCAGTACAATATCCGCGGCCTCGATTGCCGCGTCAGAGCCCATGGCGCCCATAGCGATACCAATATCCGCCCTGGATAAAACGGGCGCGTCGTTGATACCGTCGCCTACGAACGCAAGCTTTCCTTTTTTTGATTTTTCATTCAAAAGCGCTTCCACACGGTCTACCTTGCCGGCTGGAAGCAGCTCGGCGTACACCTGGTCCAGCCCAAGCTCCTTTGCAACGCTCTCGCCGACAGGCTTGGCGTCGCCAGTGAGCATAACAGTTTTTCGAACGCCTGCCTGCTTTAGAGCCGCAATCGCAGCGGCGGCGTCTTCTTTAATCTCATCTGAAATTACAATATGCCCGGCGTAGCTTCCGCCGACAGCCACATGGACCGTGGTGCCTATGTGGTGGCAGGGATGCCATTCCACGCCGATTTCCTCCATCAGCTTGTCGTTTCCGACGCTGACGTCCTTTCCGTCTATCTTGGCGCGGACGCCGCGCCCTGAGAGCTCCTCCACTCCGGTTACGCGGGTATTGTCTATCGTCATGGCGTAAGCCTCTTTAAGCGAACGGGATATCGGGTGGTCCGAATAGCTTTCCGCAAGCGCCGCAATCTCAAGTAAGTCTGACTCGGAAATTTTGTCGGGATGGATTGCGGTTACGTTGAACACTCCCCTTGTAAGCGTTCCTGTCTTATCAAACACGACGATTTCAGAATTGGCAAGCGTTTCGAGATAGTTGCCGCCCTTGACCAGGATGCCATTTCTGGACGCGCCGCCAATTCCTCCGAAAAAGCTGAGCGGAACCGATATGACAAGCGCGCACGGGCAGGAAATAACCAGAAAGATAAGCGCGCGGTGAATCCAGTCAGGCCAGCCGCCGCCGAGTATCAGCGGAGGCAGCACCGCGAGCAGGAAAGCGCCAATGACTACGCAGGGCGTATAGTAGCGCGAAAAACGTGTGATAAAGTTTTCCGCCTTTGCTTTTTTAGCGCTCGAGTTTTCGACCAAATCCAGTATTTTTGAAACAGTCGATTCCCCAAAGGCTTTCGTTACCCGTACGCGCAGCAGGCCGCTCTGGTTGATACAGCCGCTGATGACGTCGTCGCCGGGCACCACCTCGCGCGGGAGCGATTCGCCCGTAAGCGCAGCCGTATTTACAGCCGAAGCGCCCTCAAGCACCACCCCGTCGAGCGGTATACGCTCACCCGCTTTGATTACAACCTGGTCACCTACGGAAACTTCTTCAGGGTCTACCTGTATAAGCTTTCCATCACGCTCGATATTCGCGTAATCGGGCCGTATATCCATCAGCGAAGCAATAGACCGGCGGGAACGGCCCACCGCATAGCTCTGGAACAGCTCGCCCACCTGATAAAAGAGCATAACTACGACGGCTTCTGGAAAATCACCGGTAAAAAAAGCGCCGACTGTCGCAATCGACATCAGGAAATTTTCGTCAAAAATCTGCCCGTGCGCTATATTGCGCACCGCCTTCCAAAGGACGTCCCATCCGATGACGCCGTATGGGACGAGAAATATCAAAAGCCGCAGCCAGCCGCCCAACGGCAGAAACAGCGCCGTAATTAAAAACGCGCCGCTTATCAGGATGCGCAGGAGCATATTTTTCTGTCTTTTATTCATAACCGTTTCTCCTTTTGTAAAATTTAGTTGGAATCGATTCAAAACAGCCCAATTTCCCTTTTAAATTAAAATCTCACAGTCAGGCTCCACACGCTTGCAGGTTTTTACGACCATTTTCATGATATTATCAAAGCACGCCTCATCTGCGGCCAGGGTCATTTTCTGTGTCATAAAGCTGACGGAGGCATCCTGCACGCCGTCTATTTTTTTGATGGCATCTTCCATTTTTCTTGCGCAGTTGGCACAATCCAAATCCTGAAGCTTAAAAACCTTTTTCATAAAAAACACCCCATAATACAATTTTATTATTTTTTTTAAAATAGAAATTACTCTTCCACATGCTCTATTCCCTGATTGATGATACTGCGCACATGGTCGTCCGCAAGTGAATAAAAAGCATTTTTTCCTTCCCTGCGGCACTTTACCAGCTTATTCGTTTTAAGCACGCGCAATTGGTGGGAAACCGCGGTCTGCGTGATGTGGAGCAGCTGCGCGATGTCGCATACGCAAAGCTCCGCCTCAAACAGCGCATATAATATTTTAATTCTCGTGGAGTCGCCGAACACCTTAAACAGCTCCGCCAAATCGTAAAGCGTTTCATCCTGCGGCATATCGGCTATTACCTTTTGTACGACATCCTCATGCACACATAGAAATTCACAGCGCTCTTCCTGTGCGTTATTCATCCTTCATCTTCCTTTCATATGTTCATCTATTCATATGATATTATGTTCCTTTGAGATTGTCAATGTTTTCTTTCAAAAAAATGAAAAAACTGCGTAAATAAATTACGCAGTCTGAATTGTTTATGTAATAAGTTAAAAACATGCCTCCTGTTTTTGATGTGACGATTACTCCCCCTCAGAAACAGCACGCTTTAGGCCGCCCTGTTTCCACGCAAGGCAGTTTGACAAAGCCCTTTTCAGTTGCCCTATCGATATCGGCTTGGCGAGATGCCCGTTCATACCAGCAAGACGCGCGCGTTTCATATCCTCGGCAAACGCGTCGGCCGTCATTGCGATAATCGGCAGCCCGCTGATTCCGGGCAGCCCTGAGCCGCGGATTTCACGCACCGCTTCATAGCCGTTTAAAACCGGCATCTGGACATCCATAAAAACAATATCGTAATATAAAACGGGATGGCTGCAAACGGCGTCTACCGCCTGCCGGCCGTCCTCGGCAATTTCAACCCGCGCTCCCAGAAGCTCAAGCATTTCAGCCGCAATCTGGCGGTTTAATTCATTGTCCTCGACAAGCAGAACGCAAAGGCCGGAAAAGTCCGTCTCCTCCTGGTTATACGTTTCCTCAGGAGAAGCGCTCGACGGGCTGCCGCATTTGTCAAGACATAGGGTAATTATAAAGCGCGACCCCTTTCCATATTCGCTTTCGACGCGAATATCGCCGCCCATTATTGAAACAAGGTTTTTTACAATTGTCATTCCAAGGCCGGTTCCAGTAATTTTGCTGATACGGCTGTCGGCCGCACGGCTGAAAGGTTCAAAAATATGTTCCAGATATTCCGGCTTCATGCCGATTCCGGTATCTTCAATTACAAAACGGTAGGTGCCGACATTCTGCTCCTCTTTTTTCAACTCGTCCAGCGAAAATGTAATTTTCCCGCCTTCCCCGGTATATTTCGAGGCATTTTCAAGAATATTGACAAGTATCTGTTTCAGGCGTATTGCATCACCAAGCACACGGGCATGGAGTCCTTCGTCTATCTGGACCGAAAGCTCCTGTTTCTTATTTTGCAGAGAAAGCCGGATTATTTCCACCGTTTCCCGCGCCAGTGTCCGCAAATCGAATTCGTTTTCTGAAAGCTCCGTCGTGCCGCTTTCGATTTTACTGACATCCAAAACCTCGTTGATGAGCTCCAGCAGATGCTTCCCGGAGCCTTCTATCTTTTTCAAATAGCCCTTGAGCTTTTCTTCATCGCCGGTATGCAGCTGCGCAAGCTCCGTCATTCCAATAATCGCGTTCATCGGGGTACGGATGTCATGGCTCATTTTGGAAAGGAAATCGCTTTTCGCTTCGTTCGCCTTCTCCGCTTTCTGCAGCGCATCCTCAAGCATTAGCTTTGCCCTGCGCTCTTTTTCAATCGCTTCCTTCTGCAGGCGGCGTTCTTCATCGATATTCCTGGATAGGGTAATCTCAATCATGTCATCGGTATAAGGGCTTTCGACCCGCACCACCTGCGTAAAGTTCCAATGGTAAACGCCGTCTTTTCCGAGATGGGGTACTTCCATCGTCACGATGCGCTCTCCGTTCGTATAAGCGTCAATCAGGTTCTGACGGGTAAACTTACGCAGGAATTCATCCCGGTAATCCGGATGGACGGTAGCAAGCTCAGTTTTTATCAGGTTATTAAAACAGCCCTCGTTTTCAGGCTTTTCTACTGGGTACCGCTGGTATTCGAGCATATGGTAGGTGTTCTGGGTCAGGTTGACCGCTATCAGCATCTGGTATGCGGCTCTGGCGGCGGTCGCAAGCTGGCTGATTTCAACACTGCGGCGCTGCTGCATTAAATATTCATCCTGAATGTCCCGAAATACAAGGACACACCAGCATTCTTTTTCTCCGAGCTGCTCAATCCGCGCTGCGGTAAATTCCACCATATGGTAAACATTTTCACTGGTTAAACGGCGCAAACGCCTTGAAATCTGTTTTTTACCCTCACCGAACAAACGAAGCATCGCTTCGCGGGAAAAGCTTTCAATAAAGGCCTGAAGGTCGTTCGGATGCAGCGTTTTTTTTGCATATTTACGGTTTTCATCACCAAAATTCCCCTGCTGCGGAATATCCGTCCACATGATATCCTTCTGGCAATTAACATAATAGTCGGCGGTCAGATTTGCAATGATGCATTCATCAAAAACGGTAACAAGGCTCTGTGCGTACATATGCTTGATTTTTTGCAGGCCCTGCTCCTCTTCAAAGTTCAGCCTGTGCGGGGTAGCGGTTATTACGACGGCAGGGATATTCCCGTCCCAGGCAATCCGGTTGGCGGTAACATCAACCGTGGTTTTCAGCAGAGGGTCATAACAAACGATATGGTTACTGGGGTTCTCGCCCATTCCATTAAGCGGGCAATTTGAGCATACCTCGGGCCAAACCTCATGGCATTTAGTCCCAAGCGCAGCTTTTCCCCTGCCGGTTTCCCTGCAGCGCTTATTAAAGTACAGCAGACGGTGAGTTTTTGCTTCAACGACATAAACGCTGGTTTCGGTCAGCGCGTCTAATAGGTTTGCCAGATTCTCAGCAGGCATTATTTCCACTCCCCGTTTTCCGCTTCAAAATCTAAAATATATTTTTATTATACACGCAGAGCCGTTAAATAGAAAGTTTTTTTTAACTGCTCCGCCGCCGTAAGTTTCCCATATTAAAAAACGACACAAAAAAAGCGGGCCGTCACGGCCCGCTTCACATACCTGTCTAATTGCATATCGGTTTTATATTTGCCGTTTCCCCGACGTTTCAACGCACGGCGGCTGTTTTTCCTGCGCTTCTTTTGGGACAAGCTTTCTCATGTATTTATAAACGCTGACGCCCTCGTATTTTAAACGGAAGCGGACGTTCGCCTCAAAATCCAGCTTACATGCTTCACATAAAAACCGAGCGCGAAAGCCGTTATTAACCACCTTCCAGGCGGTTTTCTGTTTCAGCCGCCTGCCGCATTTTTTACAAAACATGACCATCTCTTTTTTATCGATTTTGGGGTCGTTCAAATTGGTAAGCGCGACGGTTTTAAACAATATCTTTTTGTAGAACTCCTCATTCATTGGATGAATCATTTCAGAAAGTATCGATTTGTTCTCCTCTTTCTGTAAAAGCCGGCGGAAGCAGGCAGCCTCCAGCCTGCTGTCTGCAAGCGCGCGGTGGAGCGTTTGCTCGTCAAATTTAATTTCAAGCTCCTGCGCGGCAGTCGAGAGCCCGATTTGCTTTGCATTCTCTTCAAAATGGAAACAGCGTTCACAGAATTTCTGCAAATCCACGTACTGCCGGACGAAGTCAAGACGTTCATTATTAAGGAAATACTGGCAGTTTGCAAGTAAAGTAAGAATGTCCATATTGCCCCAAGCCATCAGAATACAGCCCTCTGCAAAGCTCCTGAACCGTTCGAGTACATGGGGAAAGGTATCTGCATCTTTCAAATCCTCATTGCTGATATGCGTAAGCTTCTCGACAAGGCTTGTGAGCGCCTTTCCAACCTGTGGTCTTACCAGCATGGAAAAGGTCTCGATTTCCTTATAATTTTCATCGAGCTTGACCGCGCCAAATTCAATAATTTCATTTAAATGGCTTTTTATACGGGCGCTATAGGCGGTATTCCACTCCAAATCGAGAATTACAAACATGATATCCGACCGTTCCTTAATTCTTAAACTGTTTCTTCATCCGCTGCTCTTTATTGAGAATCATCTTCCTTAGGCGGATATTGTGCGGCGTGACCTCTACCAGCTCGTCATCCGCGATAAATTCCAGTGACTGTTCAAGGCTGAGGATGGACGGCGGAGTAAGCTTTAAAGCGTCGTCCGAGCCGGACGCGCGCGTATTCGTGATATGCTTCTTTTTACAAACATTGACGGTAATATCCTCCGCCTTGGGGCTTGCTCCGACAATCATTCCCTCGTATACGGGAACGCCGGGGCCGATAAAGAGCCTTCCTCTCTCCTGCGCGGCGTACAGGCCATAGCCGGTAGATTCCCCGGTTTCGTGCGCAATCAGGGAGCCCTGGTGCCTGCTGATGATTTCTCCTTTAAAAGGCTCGTAGCCGTCGAACACATGGTTCATAATTCCGTTTCCGTTGGTATCGGTCAAAAATTCCGAACGGTAGCCCATCAGGCCGCGTGCCGGAATTTTAAATTCAATATGCGTCGTGCCGGATTCACGCGCGCCCATATTGATAAGCTCCGCTTTTCTGGAACCCAGCTTTTCCATAACGGCACCCACATAATTGTCCGGCACCTCAATAATCAGGTATTCTATCGGCTCGCAGAGCGTTCCGTCTATTTTTTTCATGATAACGCTGGGCCGCGAAACCTGGAATTCATAGTTCTGCCTTCTCATGGTTTCAATCAGGATGGAAAGATGCAGCTCTCCCCTTCCCGAAACCTTGAAGGTGTCGGAGGTTTCCGTTTCCTCAACGCGCAGCGCGACATTCGTTTCCACCTCTTTAAACAGCCTGTCGCGAATGTTGCGGGAGGTGACGTATTTGCCCTCCCTGCCGGCAAACGGGCTGTTGTTTACCATAAACATCATAGATACAGTCGGTTCGTCTATTTTGACAAAGGGCAGCGCCTCCACCCTGTCGGGCGAACAGGCCGTTTCCCCAATGTTCAAATCGGTAATGCCGGAAACAGAGACGATATCGCCGAGCGAGGCTGATTCCGTCTCTACGCGCTTAAGCCCTTCAAACTGATAGAGCTTGGCGATTTTCACATTCCTGGTACTGCCGTCACGGCAGCAAAGTACGGCGTTCTGCCCATTTTTCACTGTGCCGCGCTCCACCCTGCCGATACCGATTCTGCCGACGTAGTCGTCGTAATCGATATTGGAAAAAAGAATCTGCATTTCCCCGTCAAGGTCGCCCTGCGGAGCCGGAACCTCTTTTATAATCGCTTCAAAGAGAGGGGTCATGTCTGTTCCCGGCGTATTGGGGTCGAGCGTTGCGTAGCCATCGCGTGCCGACGCGTACACGACAGGAAATTCGAGCTGGTCGTCGTCCGCGCCAAGCTCGATAAACAAATCGAGCACCTCGTCGACGACCTCCTCCGGCCGGGCGCCTGGCCGGTCGATTTTATTTACAACGACCACCGGCTTTTTGCCGAGCCCCAACGCCTTCTTTAAAACAAAGCGTGTCTGCGGCATACATCCCTCAAACGCGTCGACAAGAAGCAGTACCCCGTCTACCATCATAAGGATGCGCTCAACCTCGCCGCCGAAATCGGCATGCCCGGGCGTATCGACTATATTAATTTTTGTACCGTCGTACATGACGGCAGTGTTCTTGGAAAGGATGGTAATTCCGCGTTCCCTTTCCAAATCGTTTGAATCCATCACACGTTCCGCGACCGCTTCGTTTTCACGGAAGATGCCGCTCTGCCGGAGCAGCTGGTCGACCAGCGTTGTTTTTCCGTGATCGACGTGCGCAATAATCGCTACGTTGCGTAAATTTGTTCTCTCACCCATAAAATCCCTCTAATCGCTCTTTTCCAAGCTTTTCTTTTTATTTCTAATTTATAATTGTATCATATATAACACAGTTTTTCAATTGCATAAGGGAAATACGGAACGTTTCGTCTATCTGTTCCGTATTTAATCCTCATTTGCCCTTGCATATGGTATTCTGTCACATACCTCCGCTACCTTATCGCGCATCCAAAGTCCCGGAGTGACCCGCAGGGTATACCCAAAGCCGTTGTCCATCCGCCAGTCATACGGCTGCGCCTGCGGCAGGCCGTAAACGGAGAGGAGCGTCATGATTACCCCGCCGTGCGTTACGATTGCCGCGGTAGTATCGCCTGTACGCATCAGGTCATTCACAATGCGTTCAAACGTAAGGCATATACGCTTGGTAAAGGCTGAACCGCTCTCTCCTTTTGGAGGAGCGTTATCCGCTGAATTAGCAAGCCAATTATAAAAATCCATATCCATAGCAAGCTCTTCGCCGGTTTTGCCCTCCCACTGCCCGAAATCGCATTCGGCAAGCCCCGGCTCCACACGCGGCTTGAGGGCGGGATACAGTACGTTGCAGGTTTGAATGCAGCGCAGCAAAGGGCTGGAATATAGTATCGGGGTTCCCGGATAAACATACGTATTATCTGTCTCTTTGAGCTTTTCTATCCCTTCTTTGGACAGCGGGATATCTGACGAACCAATATACGCGCCTTTTCTGTTTTCTTCGGTCAAGCCGTGCCGAATCAAATGAATTTGGTAAGATTTCATAATAATTCCTCCAAAATCTTGTTATTATGACAATAAATGAAGACTTTACAAACTGTTGAATTTCGGATATACTATATGTATAGTCGTAACAATTCTGTAATTGTTTTGTCTTTCTTTTTTAAAGATTGTTTTACTTTAGTAACCTTAATTTGGGGCTTATTTGTGGGGGAAACGATGAACAAGGACTTTTCAAGAATCATTACTTTGCTGCGGAAAGAGCGTGGCTTAAGCCAAAAGCAGGCGGCAGCCGACCTGAATATTTCACAGGCCCTGCTTTCACACTACGAAAAGGGAATCAGGGAGTGCGGACTTGATTTCGTTGTGCGGACAGCCGATTATTACAGCGTTTCCTGTGACTACCTTTTGGGAAGGACGCCGGAACGTACCGGTGCTACGCTGACTGTCAACGATATCCCGGAGGCCGGCAATAATCTGCCTGAAGGGAAAGTATTAAAAGGAAACCTTCTTCCCACGCTGAATAAAAAGCTTTTGCTCAACTCAATCGACGTGCTGTTTGATATTTTGGGCAAAGCCGGCAGCAAAGGCCTGACGACTGAGGTTTCCGCTTATCTGATGGTTTCCGTATACAAGATGTTCCGTACCGTTTATTCCGCCAACGCCAAAAATCCGCAGGGCCTGTTCTCCATTGCGCCGCATTTATACAAAGGGTTTTCCTCCGCTGTCCAAAGTATTGCAGAGGCAAACGCTTCCGCAATCGCCGGCGGGCATCAGGCGGCGGGCTTTGACGGGCTGAGCAAGGACAGTATGCCGCTGCTTACGCCTGAGAGCATCGGGGAAGAATTCCCGTTATATGCCACTTCCCTGTTTAACCTGATTCAAACCACAGAAGGAAAAATGAATTTAAAGCTAAAATCATAAATACAAATACATAAGAAACGGGCGGCAAAAATTTGCCGCCCGGATTTTTTGCGCAGTTACTGGGAAGCGGAAGCGCCGCCCTGCTCGGAAGAAGACAGGTCAGGCTTGTTCCCTAAGCTTACTCTAATCGTAATTTCCGAGCCGTAGTCGAGTTTCTGTCCTTCTTTAAAGGTCTTTTCATACCCAATCACCTTATTTTCTTCAACCTTATCGCTGAATTCCAAAACGGTATTGGTGATAAAGCCCGCCTCTGCAAGCGCCTGCGCCGCTTTATCGAGGGATAGGCCTTCAACCTTTGGAAGCGCCCTTTGCTTTGGCCCTTTGCTGACGGTTACGGAAATCGTCACGCCGTCGTTTCCCCTGCCGACAGTCGTCATACCCGCCGGCGCCTGGCTGCAAATGTAGCCCTCGGGAATCGTATCACTGAATTCGTCGCTCGTTGTACGCACAACATAGTATTCGCCGCTTGCTTCCGCAGCTTTTACGACATCTTCAAACTTTTGATTAACAAAATTGGGTACCCTGAAATATTTGCTGTCCTTCGGGTATGTGTAGTCCTCGGGAATAGAGTTGTCGGAAGGTGATGTTGGGTCGGAAGCATCCGACGTACCGGGCGAAGGGAGAAACATTCCCTGAAAAGGATTGGATGAAATCCAGAAAAAGCCTGCAACAGAAAAGATTATCAATGCGACTACGGCCGCGATAACACCGTAACCAAAATTTGAAAGCTTTTTCTTGCCGGCTGCCTCCTCCGTTTGCGGGATAACCGCAGGACGCGCAATTTCCTCCTGAATCGCTTTCACTGTAGGAGCGGCGGAAAGCTGCGCGCGCAGCGTTTCAAAGTCACCAATACGTATAGAACGGTCGACCTGCAGCCCGTTGGCAAGCGCAGTAATGACATGCGGCGGAAGACGCTTCACTACATTTGTACTGATTAAAAGCCTGCCGTCTTCTTTCCTTTTCCGCGCGTCAGACGGCAGCTTTCCCGTAAGCGCATAGAACAGGGTTGCGGTAAAGCCATAAATGTCGGTTGATTCATCGAGCTTCTCCGAAGGCTCATACTGTTCAGGAGCAGAGCTGCCGGAATAAAGCTGGGCAGGAATCCCCTTCCCATTCTGCCTGGCGGCGGGAATTGAAAAATTATCGATTTTCATTTTACCGGAAGGTGCAATCACAAGATTTTCCGGGCTGATACCAAGATGGAACAGGCCCTTTTGATGAATTTTTGACAAAGCGGATAAAAGAGGCATAAACAGCGGACGTGCCGTGTCCCACTCCAGAGAACCGCCGCTGCGTTCGATATATTCTTTAAACGGAATATCTTCCTCGTGGTTCTCTACTACATAGGAGGTGCCGTTTTCATTAAAAATATCAAATACGGGAATAATTGCGGAAAGCTCTTTAAAACATGCAACATTCCTGTGGAGGCTGAGAAAATCCTGCATCAGCCTTTCGTAAGTTTCCTGTTTATCAGGAATTACAATGACATCGGGCGAGGCAGCGTTTCGCGTACAAATTCCCGCGGGAAAATATTCGCGAAGGATAACAGCCGAATCGACGCTTTGGTCAAAGCCAATATATTTTATATATTCCGCTGTACTGCCGAGGACTCGTCCGACAATGTATTTTCCCTGCAAGACTGTCCCCAAGGGCAGAAACGGCGGAAGCTGTTCAGAGTGTTTGTCAAATCCACAGCTGGGACAGATGTCTTCGCCATTGTTCTTCGCCATACATCCCAAGCATAATTCAGACATAACGACACCTTCTTTTTGATTATTCAGTTCATTATAGCACAGGAAAACAAGCAATTTCAACCGCGGCATACGTTTATATTATTACATTTTTGTAAAATAAAAGGGATTGTTTTCTGGTTTTTCTGCAAAAGGGCAGCTTTACAGCGTATTTTTTTACATGTTCAGTTTTAGACGGCGTCCGCCTTACTTATGAAAAAATCAAAAAAAACAGAAAAACATCTTGCAAAAAGATTGGCAATATGATAATATATTGCTTGTTGTAAAACGGAACACTTTATGGGGGTATAGCTCAGCTGGGAGAGCGCTTGAATGGCATTCAAGAGGTCAGCGGTTCGATCCCGCTTATCTCCACCAGAACAAGTCCTGTATTGCTTTTGTGATGCAGGACTTCATATTACGGAAGCATAGCTCAGCTGGTTAGAGCGCCTGCTTCACACGCAGGAGGTCGCTGGTTCGAGTCCAGTTGTTTCCACCATGTTTTGAGACAAGCCTACGGCTTGTCTTTTTTTGTGCCTGAATGTAGAAAGGTAAGAAAAATGGGGACGAATTCCTTAACGGAATCCATCCCCTCTATTCATTCTTCTAAACTGAACATGTATAAACCCGCCATAACCGGCGGGCTGTTTTTATTTAAGGAGGAACTTTATGGCTGCAATTCAGGAAAAAATGGCAAGCATTGCGCTGAACGAGATTGGAAACGGTCCATCAAAATACAGGAAATGGTATTACGGCTATGATGCAAAAGGAGTGCCGTGGTGCGCCGTGTTCGTGTCGTGGCTTGCAAATCAAGGCGGCGCTTTGAATAAGTACATTGTCAAGACAGATGGTGCCGGCTGCTTTGCGAGAGAGGGCGTAGCAAAGGGCTGGGGCAAATGGTATGAGGGCGGCTCCACTCCCAGGGTCGGGGACGTAATTAGTTTTTGCTGGAACAACAAGGGCGATTATACTGATGAAAACCAGGATAAGTATTTCAGCGACCACGTAGGCTTTGTCGTTTCCGTGTCTGGAAATACACTCTATACGGTTGAAGGCAATGCGGGCGGTACTAACGATACTTCCAAGGTACAGAAGCGTTCTTACCCGATTAACAGCGTTAAAATCAACGGCTACTTCAGGCCGAATTATCCGGCTCCCTCCTCTGCCCCGTCAAAGCCGGATACAGCGCCCGCAGCCGCCGGCAAGACTGCAATTAAGCAGGTGCAAACCTGGGTAAACAAAAACTATGGTACAAAAATAGCCATAGACGGTATCTTCGGAAAGGATACAAAGGCCGCTTACGCAGGGGCGCTCCAGTGTTACTTGAACAGCAGATACAAGGCGAAGCTTGCCGTGGATGGTATATTTGGGACAAAGACGAAGGCCGCAATCAGAGAGGTCTCAATAGGCGCAAAAGGCGATTACGTCTATCTGCTTCAGGGGATACTTATTTGCCGTGGTTATTCTACAAACGGGTTTGACGGCGATTTCGGTACGGGGACACAATCTGCGGTTAAGGCGTTCCAGAAAGCATCCAAGATTGCAGTCGACGGTATTGCGGGAAAGAATACGTTTGAGAAGCTTTATAAATAAAGGAGTGATTGCTGTGAAAATCAATTGGAAGGTAAGATTGCAGAGCGGTACGTTTTGGGCTGGTTTGGTTTCGCTTGTGCTCACATTTGTTTACACATTGCTGAGTATGGCGGGCATCGTACCGCAGTTTGAGCAGAAGCAGATTATGGATGTCGTTATTATGCTGCTTCAGATTCTCGCGTTTGTCGGTGTTGTGAGTGACCCAACGACGAAGGGTATCAATGACAGCGAGCAGGCGCTTACATACGAGAGGCCGAGGGACGACAGCAAATAAAGCATATGAAAAGTTAAGGCAGAGGATTTTATTCCTCTGCCTTTTTTTGCGCTATTTGAGGTCGATGACCTTTTTAATTTGACATAAATAATCAAACAGCTATAATAAATACAAATAAAAAAATAAATAGGTTTATTAACATATGGAATTCCATTTGATTCCGCCTGACGAAAAGCTATGTTTAAAAGCGATTATGACGCAGCATTCGAAATAGAGGATGGTATCAGTGTACAAGTCACCATTGGGTGCGGTGAAGTCTCCGAATATATACAAAACGATGATGGTGACTATGAAATGTCGATTGGCTCTTCTGTAAATTTGATTGTACCAGAAGAAATATTTCCGTTTTTATTGCGTCCCATCATCCAAGGGAGGGAGTATTATACCCTAAAGCAAATCATAGGTGAAATGACAGGCCAACGTACCTTCCTGATTCACGATTTTGAAAATGATGTTGATATTCGGGCAGCTGTTGTAATAGAGGATGGCGGATATGCTTTTTCCCCCGTGGTTGTGTCTGACGACAAAAAGGCCATAGCTTATACAGGGTTGAGTTACCGGTTAGAAGACTATGGCGATACATGGGCTGCGGTTTACGAGGATTGATAACTGGGAGAATTAAAGGCTAAGGGCAGAGGAATAAATCCTCTGCCCTTAGCCTTTACATCTTCCTACTAAAGTTTAGACTTATTCAAGACTAACAAAATCTTTTACTTCCATATTTTCTCTTATTTCCATATGCTCTTTGGTTTTGAGCGGTCGTTTGTTTCTGCAATCATTGCAATTGAAGAAAAAAGGAAATAAAAAAGAAAGTTGTTGGAATCAGAATAACGCATTGTATTTTGATCAATAGAGTCAATCTCTTCTTATCGGGTTTCATATCTGTATCCCTAATTAGCCTTTTATAATGCTGGATTGTGATAGGTATAAAGCCCCAGGCAAACAAGTAAATAGCAATAAGCAGAAATATCAAATAGTATATACTCACACTTGACAGTATGTTGGGATTAAATTTTTGTATACACCGAAAAATTATTACAAAACAGGATAAAGCTAACGGTAATAAAATGGAGAATTCTGTTAACTGCTTTAAATTTCTTGGGAACTGAATTTTTTCTTTATGACTCTTTGGGATTGACATTCAGGTTTACCTCCTGTAATTAATAATTAAATAATTCCGTTTCTCCTGTTTTCTTCTATGAAACTCTCATTAACTGCGCTTGTTATTAGGAATGTTAAGGTACTATACATTAAACTAACAGCAACTCCGCCCCATCCAAGAGGATTCCAACAATTAGCAATTGAAAAAGCTAATAAGACACCCTCTACAGCATTTAGTGCCTCCATTCCTGTCAAAATCCATTTTTGTGAATTTGTAAGAGAAGGGTTAATCCAATGAAAGGTCATAGCTACAGGGGCAGTTACAGCATATGATGTACCCGATAATGTTGCCGCCCCAGCAGCATCCAAATTTTTCCCTACAACATTTACTGCTGTCTTTACGCCTCCAACAAAAGCATTTGATATATTTTCACCTGTATTAAATTTATCTTGTTTCGGTGTAGTATTAGTTGTATTATTATTATTTGGCTTTTTGGGTGGCTTACAACAATCCCAAGAATGGCAAACCGAACAATATCCTGTTACCATGTTAACGGGACACATCGGTCCCATTCGTCCGCCTTCCAATGCATGACACCATTCTCCGGTCGGATCAAAACAATTCACAGGATTATTTTTGCAATAGACATTCATATTTGTGTCTAGCAAGTCATCTCCCGTTTTAAAATACCCATCCGCATTCAAGAACCTATGCGTCACCGGGTCGTAATACCGGCTCATCAGGTAGTAAAGCTGGGTTTCCTTGTCGTAGTAATTAGCCTCTGTACCGGAATGGGTTCAGGTTACCTACATGGTTCTGGTCGATAATTCCATTACCGCTTGCGTCCTTTACACTCTTGACCTTGCCCCAGGTGTCGTAATCGTACTTTGCTACAAGCTCGCCATTGCCATTGTAAAGGCCGACCACGTCCCCGCGCCAGTTATGAGACGCGTAGTACGCGTAATCCTGTCCGTCCGGCGTCAGGCGGTACTTGATGGCGGTAAAGTAGCCATTCGCGTCGTAATAGTAATGGAAGGATTTCTCGCCTCTCGTTTCATGGATGAGCTTGCCGTTTAAGTATTGGTAGGTGTATTTTTCCCCATTGACCGTCTTCGTCGCGCGCACGCTTCCTGCATCATATGTATAGGATACCGCAGTGCTTCCCTTTTGTAAAGTGGCAAGCTGCCTGCCGTTCTGCCACGTCATCGTCATCCCACGGTAGGAAAGCGGGTTGCCTATCTCATCATATGTAATCGCTTTTCCTCCGTATGACGTCAGCTTGTCCTTCCAGTTTGTGTCCCCATACGCATAGTTCGTTACTGTACTCGAAATAACACGGTCGCCCGACCAGATTTCCTGGGTTTCTTTCAGCAGGTTTCCTCCCGCGTCATAGGCATACTTTTTCTGTTCCGAGCCGGTCCCGAGCTTCTCGAGCACGAGCTGTCCCAGCTCATCGTATTCGTAAGCAGCGACAGGCGTTGTATATCCCGCTTCTGTCCCGTCGGCGTGATACGTCATTTTCTTGATACTTGTAATATTGCCCCGGTCGTCGTATTCGTAAGCAAGCTTTTCGCTGCCGATGGTTTCTTCCTTGATTTTCGTCGTCCTGTACCGGTCGCCCCCGTCCGTGTTGCGCTTGGAGAGCCAGTAAACGTAACCCATATCGATTGGTTTCGTCGTCGCAATCGAGGTGCTTTTCAGGCGGTTCAGCGTATCGTATACATAGGTCACGTTCCTGCTGCCGTCTATCGTGTATTTCTCCGGCAGGTTGTCCTTGCCGTACACGTATTCATTCTTTGCCGTTTTCCCGTTTGCGATGTTTACAAGCTTTGAGACGTTGTTGTTCAGGTCGTACCCGTATTCCAGCGCGTAGAGCCGGTTCCCGCTGTTTTCCGTGCTTACCGCGCTCTGGCGCACAAGGCGGCCCGTTACGTCGTAGTCGCTGTCGTACTGGATTCCGTTTATTAAATCCTGATGGCGCGTGACAGCGCCAGTCCGGTCGGAGAACCACTTGAACGCTGTTGTCCCATTGTAGCTTTGCGTTGCGATGTTCCCGAACGCGTCATAGGTGAAGCCCACGGATTGGCCGGTTCCGTATGTCTGTTTTTGCAGCAGCCCGTTGTTCGCCCCGTACGTATACGTTGCGAGCGTCTGGCTGCCTACCATCGTCTTCGTCTTGTTGCCGAAGGCGTCGTAGCTTATCCCGTAGTTCGTACCGTTGTGCCCGATACGGATGAGGTTTTTGCCGGTCGCGTCATACACATACTGGTTCATTACGGTCGTCAAGCCGCCGTTTATGTCCTTCGACACGCTCTTGAGCAGGTCGTTGTTTGCGTCGTACGTGTAGTTGACCGTACCGGAGCTGTCCGACGCGCTTTGCAGCGTGCCGCGGTTCTGGTCGTAGGTATATGTGGCCGCGTTCCCGTCCTGGTCTGTTGACTTGCTCACATACGCCTTGTTCGCCGTATACGAAACGGTTGCGAGCAGGGACGCGCTCTTGCCTGGGTTCTGCACCTCCAGCTGCGTTGGTACGCCGGTATCATTGTCGTAGGTGTATTCAGTAATCATCCCGCGCTGGCTCGTCGCCTTCGTCATGTTGTGCTTTTTGTCATACTCATATGTATACGCGTAGCCCTTGGAATCAACTGATTTCGTCAGGTCGGCGTTCGTATACTCCATCGTTCCCTTTTGCTCGGCGTCCTTCTGTACGGTGATGACATGGCCGTCCTTGTCATACGTATAGCTCTGCGCCACGTCCTTGATTAGCTGGATGTTATCGAAGGTTGCCGTGTTGATTTGGTTGCTATAGTTGATATAGACCTCTATTTTGGCCGGTGTTTTCTTTGCGCTTGTCCCGTCGCTCAAAGTAAACGCGCTCGACGTGAACTGCCAGTCGGATACCGCGCTGTTGAAATCCGCCGCGCGCTTCCAGATACTTGTACCGTCACTGTATACTACTTTTACAGACAGCTTGAACTTCTTGTTGTTCCCGTCTTCCTCCAGCGCGGCGTTTCCCTTTGCCCAGCCGCTGACGATGTAGGTGTCCTCCTCCGAGCCGGTCACGTTTACGCTCTGGTACAGCAGCTTTTCCTTTGAGGGGTCGCCCGTAATCTTAAACGCGTAGCTGCCCGTGCGCGCGTCCGTCGTTTTTACGTCCGGCGAGGTCAGCCCGCTCCCTGTCCAGCCGGTGGGCAGCGCGCCCGTATAGCTTTCGAGGCTCGGGTTTTCCAGCATATTGTAGGTGTTTACGATGTTATACTCTTCCAGCTGCACCGCGTCGAAATACACCGTGCCTGTCGTGCCGCGCAGCGCGAGGTTCAGCCTCACCTTGACGGAATCAGCAGGCACCTTGAAGGTCAGCGTCAGCCGCCTCCACCCGCCGTTGATTGAGGTATCCGTCGTACTCTGGATGCGTTCCGACGCAAAATCCGTCGCCGTATTCGCGGAATTGAACGACGTCGCGCCAATCAGCGCGCCTGTATTCGCCGCCGTTGTATTGAACCCGGTCGTCTTGACATACGCCGACATTGTATAGGACGTGTCCGGCTTGAGCACGACGTCCTGGTACACCCTGCCGCTCGACGTGCCGGTTACCGCCGTCGTGTTGATTTTCATCGACTGCTTGCCCATGTATTTCTGCTCGGTCGTATTTGCCGCTGTGAAGGTGTTGGTTCCGCCCCACGCCGCAGACGTCCACGAGCCTGTGGCCTCCATATTGTGGTTTTTCAGCAGGTTGACCGCGTGGGAGCCGAGGTTATACTCGTTCGTTACACGGTTGATCATGCTCAGGTTGCTTCCGTCCGCATTGGGCGCTCCGCTCGTATACTGGCAGCCGGCAGCCCCCAGGTCACGGTTCCCCGTCTGGCTCTTGATAGACATCGTCCTGCCGTAATCGTCGAACTGCTTGGTTGTTTTCAGGTCGTCAGTATTGCCATAGACGCCATCCACGCCGGACGTCTGGACTACGGTGGAATTTTTCCTGGTGCGGTCGAACGTCACCTTCTGCCCGGCCTTCCCATCCGTGCCGTATTCCTGCACCGCCGTCACCTGCTTGCCCGCGGCAGCCGAGGAATAGCTGAAGCTCACCTTGTAGCCGTCGATATCCGTGACGCTTGTGAGCGAGCCGTCGTTGTCATAGTTAAAGTACACGCTCGTGCCGTCCGCGTTCTTAATCTGGCTCATATACCCGGAATGCCCTGCTTCCGTTGTATAGTAGAAGATGCACTGACGCCCCGCCGGGTCGGTCATGCGGCTTAAAGAGCCGGAGCCGCTTGAATTCGGCACAAAGGTGATTTTTTGGCCCGCGCCGTCATGCACATAGAGGATGGTCTTATCGTCTGTATCATACTTTACATAGATGAACTTTCCGTTGGCACTGATGATTTTCCGCAGCAGCCCGTTCTTATGGAACTCCATCTTGTTGTCTTTTTCGTCCGTTATGACGTACCGCGCGACGGTGCTCGACGTATTGACGGTAAGCTTCAGCTTCCCACCGTCCTCGATTACATATTCCGTCTTGCCGTCCGTTGTCTGTTTTACGAAATAGCGCTCCGTTGCGTCGCTGTCCGTGTAGACATACGGGTAGTTTTTAGCCGCGTCCCCTGTCAGCCCAAACTGGCTCGACGGCTGTACCGTCTGCTGGATACTGAGCTTCCAGCCCTTGCCCGTAAGCGGCGGCGCTTGGGTATACGTCACATTCGCCATGTAGTTGTTGAACACGTGGCTGATGGAAAGCGGCATTAAATCGCCGCCTGTGGAAGCATCGTTGTGCACGAACACGAGGTTGCCCGTATAGTCGTTCACATACGCGGTTCCAGCTGTACCCACGCCAAAGCTCGTATATGTCCAGTAATCCTCGAGCCCCTTGTTATTGCGGTAGATAATCGTAAAGGCAGGGCGGGGGATGGACGATTCAGGGAAATTTGAGGAGTAGAAGGACGCGCACTGTGCGTTTGCGGCTTCGTCCACCGGCTTTAACATGATGCCGTTGTTCACGTCCCCGTCGTACCACCGCTTGACGCTCTTCGTTACGTTCCACTCCACCCATGGGCTGTCCTTGGAAACGTCCTTGTACAGCTTTGTATAGTCCACGATATTCGCTTCAAAGTTCGGCCTGTTGTTCCATGTAACGGTGCTCTGCTTCCATTCGTCTTTCACATGGTACGCGCCGATATACATATTGTCGTAAAAGTCGTCGAAGTACAGATGCAGGTTCAGATATGCGCTGACGATGATATCCCCTTTATTGAGCGTGGGCAGCTTGTTCATCTTCAAAAACGAGCGGTAATTTCCCTGCCCGAAGGTTCCGGCGTATACCGTGCCGGTATAGCCGCTCTCGCTGCCGTAGCCGTAGGCCGTCGATGGATGCGCGCTGTCGATATATGAGCAGGCTGTGTTCTGCCAGCTCTGGCTCGTCGTAAATGACGGGTCAACTGTGACGGGGTACTCCCGTTTCGCGTCGTTCAGCCATGCGTCATCCGCGGAGAGAACAACCGTCAGCTTATGGTTTTTCTGCTCTTTAATCTCCATCTGGAGCTGCGTGCTCTTTTCGCCCTTGCTGTCCGTCATGAACGGCGCGTAGATTTCATAGACGGCTTCGCCATCCTTGTTTTTAAGAACGATGGTAAAGTCGTTTTTCTTTTCTGCCGTCAAGCCATTTATCTTATATGCAATCTCAAATTCAGTTTGCGCGTCCTTATTTTTGAGAATCATATTCTCTTTGATACCGGCCGGCGTGACAAAATACTGCAAGTCCACGTTCGGGAAAGCGTCCTTGTACAACGCCTCCTGCACTAAATTCTTGCGCGCGAGGAACTTGTCGTTGCCGGTAAGCTGCTCGTTGTTTTCGATGAATTTAACCTGGCTTTTGCTGACGCCGGGGAAGCCCCAGCTCACCTGATACCCGTCGCCCTTGATTTTGACCATATTGCCCTTCTTGGCCTTTTTTGCAAGGCGGATATCAAGGTCGCTCTTTTTGTTTTCATACTCTACGTTTTCTTCCGCGTCCAGGGAAGCGGGCTCGGCAGCGTCCGTCTCAGCTTCTGTCTCCCCTATTGACGCTGCTTCCGTTTCATCTTGTGAAGCCGCTTCATTTTGCGTTACGACGGAATCATTGGTTTCAGCCGGTGTTGTCCCGGATGCTGTAACAGACTCTGTTTGAGCTGCTGTTGTCTCTACGGAGTCCGTCCCGGCTTCGGTTTCGGTTACACTTTCAACCGGTACTTCCTTCATGGTGTTGTCGTAGTCCACCCATTCTCCATCTTTGTTCTGGAAATGGACGGGGTACTCGTACTGCACCGCCATGAAGCTTCCGTCATCCATGCGGAAATGCTTGGTGTATTGGTCGCGGTCTTCTTCCACCTCGGCTAAAATTTCCGCCGGCTTCGTCTCTTCTTCCTCAGCGCTGGTTTCATTGTCTCCCTGTGTGCCAAATGCTTGATTTTCTGCCGCAGAAAGCGCAGGCGGAACAATAGCTCCCGCCTGTACGGGGATTAGGGCGGCCATCAGTGCCGCAAGCACCATAGCCGTCACTAGCCGCAATTTCTTAAATTGTCCTGTCATGTTCTCCATCCTTTCTCTTTCATCAAAAAACATCGTACCCTTTAGGAAATATTTGGAATATTCCCTTAATCATATTATGGTTCAAACACTTACAATTGTCAATCGATTGTTTAGAAAAACGACGGAAATTATTAGATATATTTTAACACTTCAGTGTGTGTAGTCTACAAATTTCAGCAAGGAATAACTTATTAGATACTTTTTCTTACGATACTTGTTTTATCATCTGCGTTTTTTCGTATAAACAATAAAGCTAAGGGCAGAGGAATGAATCCTCTGCCCTATTTATAGCAGTTGCTCTTAAGTGGAGATTTGTTATCCGTAATACAGTATTAACAAAACATAATTAAACTACGGGCGTACCCGTGCGTGAATTATGTTCCTCTTTCGCGATATATTTCTGTATACAGAGGACATCCATTGTATTTACCACTCCGTCGGCGTTTACATCTGCTCTTTTAAGTTGCTCGTCATTTAAGTTGACCATGAGTGAAAAGTAGTGTTGTAATAGAAATATGTCGCTAACGTTAATGATCCCGTCGCCATCAACGTCCCCATAACACAGGGTAATCTTTTCCCATTGGGCGTGTGCGGTAATAACCGCTTTATCTTCTGAAGTTATTCTGCCGATTGCCTGTCCCTCCCTAAATAAGCTCTTTTGGGAATCAAGCGGCTCCTGACCCTCCTCAAGCCAGCCACCGGGGGTATAATGCCACTTTGAGCCTATTTGAAGATTCCATCCTTTGAACAAATAGCCGTCTCTGGTAAATGTGTTTGGTCGTAAATTTCCCGTACCATAGGTTTCATGTGTATCCGCCATACTTCCGGTTCCGCCGTTCGGGTCGTATTTGACGGTATAGGTGTGTTTGCGCCATTGTGCATACATTGTAACCACGTCATTATGGACGTTCGTACTTTTCGATACCAGGTTTTTGTTAGCAAACAATGCCTTATAGTATCCGCTGGGCTGAGAACCCTCTGCATACCAGCCCTGAACGCCGGTTGAGTTTGTATAGTACCACATGTTATCTGACTGGCGGTGAGCGTACCAGCCGATAAAGGTCGATCCGATATTTGTAAAGGCTAGGTCTCGCAAAGGGGTTTTTGTTCCCCAAATGACAGTTGTGTCCGCCATACTGCCGGTTCCGCCGTTCGGGTCGTATTTGACGGTATACGTGTCTTTTTCCCACTGGGCATACACTGTATAACTTTCTCCGTAGTCATGGTAATTTTCAAATAAAGTGGATTGGTCCGCGACAACTACTTTTACAGCGTCGCTGGGTTTATCTGCTTCGGTGTACCATAAATTACGACCATTTGGACGTAAATAATACCACTTAGAGTCCGACTGACGATAAATACTCCAGCCTGTAAAGTGGTAGCCTGGCCTCTCAAATTTATTTTTGCTGAGCGGGATTCCTTCGCCGCCGGGTGAATATGACGAAGACATGGTGCCGGTCCCGCCGTTGGCGTTATAAATGACGGTATTGTTCATATAGTCCTCGAACATGATATATGCGGCAAGTTTATGATTTTTTACTATGTTATATGAAATATATCCGTATCCGCCGATGCCCCAGTCGGTTCCCCAAGAGTTGATAAATTTAAAGGAACCCTTTTGATCGTCATAGCCGATTAAACAGACTGTGTGATACCCACGCGACGTTCCATATACCTCATCAAAGGTAGAATTCTCGGGAGATATCTTATCAAAGTCCGGGTATATTGGAACAGCGTCCAATATAACGGCAATCCCTTTGGAAAGCAAAAACTTCATATTATTCACATTTCCGCCTGTGATTTTACTTATTTTAGCAGCCTTGAAATTTGCCGCCTTAGCATATTGCTGCGCGTTCGGTTGGGTAAGGTAATCATTTTGATTATACGGCATGTCAGCCAGGGAGCATACTCCACGCGTAATTATGTTATTGATTGCGTCGGAGGTAAAAGCGCCTTCGTCCTTTCCCTTATTGGTTAAACTGTATATGAAGGCAGGGCTGAACTGATGACTTGCAGTATTCGGCCCCCAGTTACGCCTGACCTGTTCCTGATATGTTTTGGCCGCATATGCTGTGGCCCATGCGGTACAGCAATTTTGCTGACCCTGGTCCCCGGGCGTAGGAAACTTTGAAGTTAAATCCACTAAAGTCGGAAGTGCGTTTTTTGAATCAGCTCTGGTAAACGTAGGTATTTTATCCAACTGCTCCTGAGTCGGCGGGATACAACCCATGCCGTGTAGTTCCGCGACTCCCTCTGCAGGGGCGAGAGCCGCAGCCGCTGTTACCTGGAATAATATAACCAGGCTTAACAGGGCAACCACGATGTTTTTCCATTTCTTATTTTTCATTACAGTACTCTCCTCTTCTTATTTTGAAAACAACCCCAGTGCTCGTAGAAGCTTTCTCTATATCGCCTCCTTTAATTATAATCAAGGTAACATAGATACCTGTCTCTTATACACATCTGACGCTGCCGACGAAGCTAGAAGTGTAGAT